>Ga0214477_100539_pt1 | contig 26035 bp, 19 predicted proteins | sample M1_20Mar14CPVII9_FD_165058 | JGI IMG/M metagenome (GOLD analysis project Ga0214477, IMG submission 165058) | Marine eukaryotic communities from Monterey Bay, California, United States - M1_20Mar14CPVII9sort6BwellC16 | ecosystem: Environmental > Aquatic > Marine > Unclassified | place: USA...
ATAGTTGTCAACCAAATACTATAAGAGCATCCACTGATAAGATTGGGGGTGTTGCTATTGTAGCCAATAAAGATATTGCAATAGATGAGGAGATAACGATTAATTATATGGATGGTGCTGATGATGGCAAGCCTGTAGAAGAGAGGAGAAAGCATCTGATGCAACAATATCATTTTCACTGTACATGTGATTTATGTGTAGAGCAGGAAACTGAATCCTCCACTTAATAATGCCCTAATCTTTACAGACATGAACTCCATTTATAGTTTGCCAACCATGCCGAGCCTGTCAAGCTCGAGCAGTCTCAGATTAAACGCAGGTAAGTGTGGTGTTATGAGTCCATGTTGTTTGTGTTTATTCCTGATATGTTCTCTAACAACTTCTATTATCTGCACTTAAATACTTACTTGACCCAAGCCGTCGTCTAAAGCAGAAGAAGAAGACACAGATCAAGTCTTGCACACCACCTAATGGCAACGGTGCCTTGATCTCTCGTACATTCACCGCCGATTCCCCCTGCGGTGCCCCGGAAATTGATCCCTTCGTCTCAATGCTTCCCGCCGAGGAGAATGAGGATAGCCACGGCCTTATCATGTCCATTATTGAGCACCGTATTGACTCGATCATTCTTGCAAGTAAGAGCTCATCTGTGAATGATGAGTACAAGAAGAGGCAATTATATCTACGCATGAAGAAGTTTCAGAAGACGTTCGTTGCCATGTCCAAGTTTCACAAGCGGTGGGTTTGGCCCAAGAGGTCAGGATTGGAACGTATCACTCCGACTACTAAGGCGCCGCCTGGCAATATCATGCCCTACATTCCAAGTTTGAAGAGCAAGTCTGAGAGTATCAAATCTCCTTCTGTTCGTCTTCAACCACTGGATGCGGCCATCTTTATGAAATGGATACTGATGATAGCCAACGCTTGAGCATCTTTGATATTGATGGTAGTGACTCCGAGTCTAATGGAAAGTCAAGCCTCCCTCATATCACCCCGTTTGTGTACGATTGGTGGAATAACAAGGCTGCTTGCTCATCCAAGGATGATGCTTGGAAAGAGATTCTTCTTAACCTACCAAAAGGCGGAAAGTTGCAAGTCGCATTGAATCTCTACCTCGAGAGGAAGAGATCAGACTCGATTTCGTCTGACAACGTCGCTCGTAGCTTACTATTGAGCACCATCCCATTTGTTCAATCTGGTCCTTAACTTAATACCCAGAGTTATGAGCAACTCCTAGAAGTTATAAAACTTCATCCTCTCCGACAAATAAGTCGGATATTAGTCTTTTGTTGATCTGCAAGTGACAAACAACTTTTCTGTTTTGTCCTCTTGGTTTGTCCTGAGAGTTTTGGTTGATTTAATCAAACACACTATATTGAATTAGATTGGTTAGTTTAAGACTTTCCACTAAAGTAATTCACTATACACTGTCTCTTTACGGCAGTAAGTAGTAGGCCGTATCTTCGGAGTAATTGAAACTTCAAACATGAGAAGGAAAAGTAATGTCCCAATCTGTCTCATTGATTCACTTCAACATTTCAGCAAGCCAGATGAATTGCGGATGGTGCCATAATATCTATCATAATACCTTCAATTAGCTGTCGGATAATTGCCATCCCCTGCCAAACCCTACAAATTCAAAACTCCTCGAGTGACACAAACAAACAATCGGACATACAATATCGGAACTCCCGGACGATATCCATCAACTCTGTCTTCTCTTCTAATCATCAACAGCGATACAACATCAATACAAAGTACCATGATATCTACATATGTCCTTCTCGCTGCTGGATGGACACTCCTATCAATATCCAGATGTCTATTCGTTTCGGGGCATGGTCACCTGATAACTCCCCGAAGTCGCAACTACTTTGCATATGAAGCTGGACGTGATGATACCACTAACTCACCTCCTGGACTACCTCCTCGTGAATACTGTTCTCACTGCTTGAATGCAAAACTTGCCACTGAGACATGTGGCAGAGGATCGGCTCAATCATATGACCCTAATCCTGTCGATGGATGGTTGGATACCGAAGGTAACCCGATGCCTTGGATAACGCAGCAGACATATGTTGAAAATCAAGAGATTCTCGTGAGCATTGAACTAACTACTAATCATGTGAGTTGGTGTTTCCTTGGAATTGTGCATATTGAAGAAGTATACTGTCATCTCACACTTTCCATCCTCTCTACACCATACATCATAACAGGCTGGTCATGCTGAGGTTCGTGCTTGTCCAATGCCAGATGATGAAGATGCTGCAGTAGCAACACAAGAATGTTTTGATTCAAATCCTCTTACATTCGTGAGAGATGTATGCTGGGGAGGTCCCGGTAAGTTGGGAGAGGCGCTAGCTGGATTGTGGAGACATAACTTGTGTTGCTAATCCCATGCTTTTGTATCTTTCCTCTCAACATCTATATCTCATCAACCCACCAATAACTACTCGGTTTTAATTATAAGTGGACGATGTATATCCTGTAAGAGGATACTTTTCAAACAATGTAATGCATCATTTTATCTACAAACTTCCAGAAGGGCTCACAGGGAATAAAGTACTGTTGCAGTGGAGGTATATTGCGGCAAACGGTTGTATTCCTCCCGGTTATAAAGACGAAGAGAGGCTTGGATTAGACGCTCGAGGATGGCTAAGGGGATTCACCATGGCGGACTGTAATGTTGATGATCAAGACCCTCCTCAACAAGTTCTTGACCCTACTGGTGGTCGTGGGGAGTAAGTTACTCTACTTTATGTGTCAGTTTACATCTTTGATATGATGTAACACATCTTGTGCTTACAAACATTCCTTCTAATCATACACAAAGTGGCGATCCTGAGCAGTTTTGGAACTGTGCAGAAGTTTCAGTTCTCCCCGTTAGTACTGCAAATCCTGATCCTGGCCCGCATGCTGCTGATGAGAGCATCTGCGGATCAGGTGTCATGCCAACACCTCCAGTAGAACCCACCCCGATGACCCCTCCTACATCTCCAAGTCCACCAACAAGTCCAGTAGACCCTAATACTGAAGGTTATTGCAATTGGGGTCCTCTTGGCACTGGTTTATCATCCACCTGCGATGGTTGTGTACAAGGTGGAAGTGTTTGTAATACCGGTGCACATCAATGCGAGTCTGGTAAGAACTTGTTAACAGAGCTCTGTTAGTTTGTATTTGATCATAATACATCATCTCACCATGTTGTGTGTTGGTTCATCCATTTCTTTTCATATCTCTTGCTAGACTGTGGAGGTAGATGGTGCACAAACATTGAAGATATCAGCCCCACATGTAGTAGTGAAGAGACCCCACCCAGCCCAACAAGTCCAACACCTCCAATAAGTCCTTCCTCAAACTTCTACTGTGGAACTTCATGGATGAATGCCAAGGACTTAACCTGCAAAACTTTAAGCGAGGGAGGTGGACCGACTGGAACTGGTACGCCTTGTGCTAATGGTAATAGTACCGTTTGTGATATGGGAAGCTACTGCTATGCCGATATTATATGCAGCACTACTCCACAGCCAACAAATATGCCCGTCGTTACACCACCTACTACCCCAAATCCCACTACACCCCCACAGACTTCTTCTCCAATCAATCCTGGAGCTCTCGTAGCATCCACTACTAGGTAAGCACAAACTGGCTCACTTTAATTCATTTGTACACATGATGTGCACTTTAACCTAACAATCTTCTTCATTGATCTATTCAGATATTGGGACTGTTCAGGTGGAGCTTGTGGATGTGCTTACCTTCCTCAGGGGGCAGGTACAGATGCTAATCCAGCTCATTGTCACTCAAATGCAATGTTTAGTGCACCAGATAACAACGAGTACGGAGCCCAGTTTTATGGTGCTGCCGCTATCAGCCGTTTCCTTTGGGATGGAAACCAGGGCACAGGTGATTGGCTCGGAGAAGGCTGTGGAAAGTGCTTCAAGGTCACCGGATCGAGCAATACTGGTCCTAACCCTGGCGGACAAGAGACGACTCTTGTTCTGAAGGGAACTAACATCTGCCCTACAGGTATTTGCAATGAAAATGGAAAGGCCCACTTCGATATTGCAGCGCCGGGATTTGACGTATTGGAATATAGTTGGTCAAATACATGTGAAGAGCTTGAGCCTGATGAACTCGAAGGCTTCCAGGCTTGTGGCCGATGGATGATTGACAGCCAAGAGTGGGAAGAGAACTGCGACTGTAGCAAGTTCAATAGTCCTGTACTAAGAGCTGGATGTGAGAACTTTTACTCAATGAAATGGGACAATGCTGCTGTTACATACGAAGAAGTGGTCTGTCCTCAAGAGATTGCGAGTCTACCTTGTTGGGAGGAGAATGGTAATGGATATCCTCAAGAGGGTATTCCTGAAACTTGCATGGACCCGCACGGCGATCCAAATGTTATGCTGTCTTTCCCAGGACAACCTCCTCCTTCAACCCCCACACCACCAACAACTCCTACATCACCTACAACACCAACAGTGCCACCTCCTTCACCTTCTGGCTTAGAGCCGATAACTTGTCCTGACGGATATGAATCTGCTCGTTGGGTAAGATAAAATGGTTATATGATTGCGACTTATTGATATTATATACTCACCTTTCCGTATCATTATACTCAAATTATCTTACTCATTCAGACTTGGTATATATCATACCCTAAATGCTGTGCCGATCAAGATCACTATGATCCGCTTGCCTCAACCGAAGAGTGTGAAGTGTACAACGGGTGTGCATGGGATGGCGATTTCGCCTATGTTGGTAATAGGCCGTTCAGTTATGTCGAAAACACTGATATTGTAGCATTCTTTGCATCTAATGGCGAGACCCATCCTAAGAAGATTATTCGTGTGTACTCTCCAGCTCACGACAAGACTGTCGATGCAATTGTTCTGGATACATGTGGAGATGATGATTGCAATGGATACTGTACCGAGAATGCTAACACAGGCGGAGGTTACCTTGTAGATATGGAAGAGAATACTGTAGTTAGACACTTTGGAGCGCTTGATGAGGCACATGGCCTTGTTTGTTGGCAAATTCTTCCCGATGATGAATATGATGCGGGTGGTTATTGTAGCTGGTCTTCTTGTGATGGTAGTGCACAAGGAGGATGGGATTGTAACTTGAATGAGTATGAATGTACCACTACTTGCGGAGGTGGAACTTGGTGCCCAACTATCTCTAACCCTACCGAGCCACCCGTGGTTCCTCCTTCAACTCCTAGTCCAGTTCCTCAAGACAATCCAACCTCAACTACACCAAGTCCAGTAGTAACTCCTGCAACTACTGCACCTAATACAAATTCCCCCGTTAAGTCTCCTACCGAGCCTCCTGTCCCAGGTGGCGGTAGTGGTGAACCTTGCTGCACTTGGGATCTCAAGAGTTGTTCGCTTGACGCATGGTGCAATGCCTCGGAGGGGAATTGTAAAGGTAGTTGCGGAGCACCGTTTTGGAAAGACGTAAGTGTCTGCCCCGCTGACGGAGTTGCAAAGGGTGGTGATTGTATTAATGGAGTTTGCTGTCCAGGATTATACTGTCACGAGTATTCCCAGTGGTACAAAGCTTGTAAAGTTGCCCCAGCATAGTAAAACTGATGATATGAATATGTAAAGAATGAAGAGAGTATTGCAAGTCAGCGAGATCACACAAGAAAGGTAAGATCGGACTTCCAAGGCCAATCTACACATGAACAAGTCTAGTAGATAGGCCTTGATTGAGTCTTCTACTGGGTTAATCAAAATAAACTACTTCCTTTTATTCATATTGATACAGGTGCTGGAATGGCTGAGAAGCTGCTTATTCCTCCTCCTCTTCTTCTTCTTCCTCCTCCTCCTCCTCCAATGTCTCGTTTGAAACATTAGCTCTTAAAGTACCTGTTCGATACTGCTGGACTAGACGGTCGTGCTCATCTGATGGATTAGGCACGATCCTGACACGTTCCCAGTATTGATTGCTTTCACGATCTGGCGTACGGCTATTAGTTCCTCCATATGGACGCCCATTACCCTGAGTAGCTGTACAATGACCACAGTCAGAACATTTCAACATTGCAACCTTACCCTCCATCAATGCCCACATAAGTTGATAACCACATCCAACGCCACGACACGAGTATATCATAAAATTCCAAGGGTTGGCTTGATTTAACAACTTCTTAATTGCTGCATTCAGTTTTCTCAACTGTTGTCCTTCAGGTACCGTAATGCCACGATCAGCAGCAGCATTAGCAAGTCCACGGTTACTACGATCTGAACGAATCTGATGAGCACCTTCTTCACCATGCTGATCAATCAACCGTTGTACTCCATGAGTAGAACGGCGACTATGTTCAGCACGTGCACCTTCCACACCTAATCTATTGACTAGACGTTGTTCTCCAAGAGTAGAACGGCGACTATGTTCAGCACGTGCACCTTCCACACCTAATCTATTGACTAGACGTTGTTCTCCAAGAGTAGAACGGCGTCTTGCTTCACCAGATACCGATAAACCATGACGATTGGCAGCATTCTCAAGTCCACGGCGTGTTCCCTCTGAACGAATGCGATGTTGTTCGGCACGTGCACCGTCCACACCAAATCTATTGACTAGATCATTCCAGCGTTGAACGCTGCGTCGGACAAAGCGACGAGCACTCCTCAATGCACCAGCATTATACTCGGGATGATTTGCATTAATGAAGTTGCTATTGACAAAAGGCATACTCCCACTCAATGATTGTAGGATGGACTTGGTGCGAGGCATGCTATGTTCGGTTAGGAAAGCAGACCAGTCCTTACAGTGCCTATCGACAATACCAGTGATACGATTGCCTTGGATCCATCTCGATGGCCACGGGAGCTTGAAACGTCTTGAGTATAGACTAATATGGACACCATCGCCATCAGCTGATATGGTAATATCTCGATTCAGATGAGGAAAGAAATGTCTCTTGAGACTACATCCACCATGATTGAAGATAATAATACCCGAAGCACCGAGAAACATTGCAGCAGTAGCAAACCAATTGAGAAGAGAAGCAGTTGCACGTCCTTCTTCTTCAGTAGCACCACAGCAAGTGGGCTTGGTAGTCGGAGATACCGTATCAACTATATCACCATAGTTCATACAACCAGTACCTGAACACTTCTCTCGGATATTGAGCACCATCATATTGTCAATTGGCTGTCCGGCATTACCAAATCGAATACGACTTTGAGGTAGAGATTCGGCAAACTTGATCAGATTTCGTATGGTAGGACACGACTTGCCGTGGCAACCCCAGCCTCCACAATGAAGAGACTTGTTGGGATGTGGACAAAGAAGCATGGATATTGGTATGATATCACCAGCTTCAACTTCCTGTAGTATCCTAATGAGATACTCGCTTAGGATGTGATACTCTTCATAGTAATCTGAGGTTCGAATCCTATGAGCCGTATCTCTAATAACATCGTCACGTATGTCTCCTCCATACTGGGGGTGCTGAATAAGCCGGTGATGAAAGTCACGTGCCAAACGACGGAGTTGTTGACGATACTGAGACCTTGACCCTCTGAGGTAACCTCGAATGCCAATACCATGCTCCAATGCATAATGGACAAACTGTACAATGTCGAAATCATTGTATTCACCAACTATACGAAGTATCTCTCCAGCTTGTTGTAGTAAATCAGCGGCATCTTGTTCATCATTGGACTGAAGTTGATCAATAACACCACGGCTAGCAGATACCGCTGCATTAGAAGCTGCCGCAACTGCAGATACCGCTGCATTAGAAGCTGCCGCAACTAGCGCAGTAGAATTGGACTTAGTTGATGCTCGAAGATTGGTAGTTGAGGATAGAGAGGATTGTTTTGTATCTTGTTCATCTTCACCTGTGGAAGTATATATAACAATAAACAAACAATATATGAGTTGCGGTATCCTAAAAGATAACATACATTAGAAAAGATATAACATATATAAAAAGTATACTCACTCTCTTCTCCCTCACTATCTTCATATTCACTCTCATCTGCCTCATCTTTCAATCCAGCAAAGGCATCCAACATATCATTAAACACATGATCAACAACCACACTCCTGGTTCGGTATCCTAAACCTCGATAGTCCATAACTAATGCTTCAATGACTGACTCATCATCGGCAGTAACTGGAAACTCAAGATCTTCTAATTTATCACAGATCTCCCGAACAGCCTTTCGTGTTTTACTATTCAGACGAGGACGTTTTTCTTTAGGTGACATAGTTGGAGATTCAGATTCATGGGAGTGCCTCTTCCTTGAAAGTCCAGGAGCGGCGTGGACAATGCCACAAGAGACGAAGAACGCGGCGATGATGATAAAGTAGATGTGTCTCATTGTAAGTCGTCGGTATGTAGAGTTGATTAGGTTTGATGTTGAATGTACTAAAAGAGGTGTGAGATCTATCCAAGGATGGAATTTATGAGAGGATGATCAAGTGCTGGGATCCTAATATTTGTGTCGTTTTAGGATACCAGAGGTGCGAGGACAAGCCCTATCCCAAGAAGAAAACATAAGGATACCGGTACAAATGATTAAGAAAATGAAATCAAAACAACATGAACATAACTTACTATATGGCTGGTATCCTGGTTAATTGTGCAGCCGATATATCGAATTTAACCAAGCCATGACGAGCAGTGGTCACAAATAGTATTGGCCACAGGCTGAGTAAGTTGATTCGTCTGTAGATTCACCATATTCTTAACAAGAGATGAAAATACCTCTCAAAGTCGGTATCCTAAATGCCCATGTTGTCAGTGCAAATAAACTATGATGTGGATAATCGACGACGGCACCCATTGCACCATTGGATTGGCCGTCGAGTGTAGTATAAGCGGAGTATCGGTGGCTTTTTCATACGGCAGATTTTGATGTTATTGCAAAGATCTAAAATTGTGGTATCCTTCCCAGCTACAAACAGGAGTATGAAAGAGAAGATGAGTGCAATCCATGTAATAACTCTACATACATTTATACACAAACCCAACACACACACCATGGTACAAGTCCTGTCAAATCGCGGCCGCCTAATTAAAACCAATGAATATGGTATGTGAAAAACAAATGAAGAGGATGGTAGTCAGCGAGATCACACAAGAAAGGTAAAATCAGATTTCTAGAGTACAAGGACAATCTACACATGAACATGAAGAGAATAATGAACTGTGTAGGTTTGTTTAAAGAATAAAGAATTGTGTTGAAACAAATCTACTCTTACCAATCACTGCTCGTACATTTATTCTCCAAGACACATGACATACACTCTACCTAGTCTCTCGAGAGATTCTAGTGCGGTAAGGCCTTCAGGTCCATTGCCCATTCCTCTACCTACCCCTCTACTTGCTGATAACAACATTCTCCTTGTATCTGATGCCAACGACAAGACTTCATCACTGAGATACTTCTTCAGAGTGGAGATTAAGAACTGCAAATGGATTGAGTAGACATCTGCTTGAGGTCTGACACGGTTCAGCTTGGACTTCAACTCAATACAAATGTTTTCGACAACCCCATCGGAAGCAGTTTGAAGAGCAAGGAATTGATAGGTGCTACCTTGTGAACGACGAAGATCTCGCAGAGCACGTTCAACTTGAGCTCGGCAGCGTACAATGGTTAAGAAAGAAGCCGCAAGATAGGGAGGAAAGGGACCAGACTCCTCAATCTTTGTCTTTGGTTCACCCTCTGATATACTTGATTCAATCATACCAAGTCTAGCACAAGATAATACATTCCTCTTGACACTTTCAAGGAACACATCAAACATCTCTTTTTCCAATACTGATATGACTGACGATAGATTCGACTCAAGTGACTCCGATCTATCATCGGTAAGGTAGGAGACTTCTCGAACAACATCAGCAATCGTTGTATTCAGAGCATTAGCACATTCAGCCACAACACGGAGACGGGCAGCATCACTCCTATCCTTGACATAGCTTGTGAGGCCTTCACAGCACTTCTGACACACCAAGACACAACCTTTCTCAATCTCTGTACTGCACTCTTCAGAACGTGTAAGATCGTCTGATAACTTTTGTACACATTGTAAAAGGGCATCTCCATCAAAGACTCCACTTCCTGATGCACTAATGGAGCACTTTCTAGCACATGCATCGAATGAATAGATGCATACACGTGCTTCAATCATCATCACAGCATCATTAGTCAGTTTGAGACTCTTTTCTAATGGTGAAGTATACTCTTTCTTCAAATCACCATTACTGTCTAGCGATCGAATAGTGAACATGGCCTCGTTAGCTGTATTTATAGCTTCAGCTAGTTCAGCAAGGTCCAATGCACACTTCGAAGTCTGAGTTGGAGGGAGTGGTGACTTTAAGATGGATCTCAACCGTTCTGCAGATGCTCTTCCAAATGTGGCACTTATTTTGTACTTGGAACCTTGATTAGCACACCCTAATGAGCAGTATGCAACATGCTCCACAAGACGAGTCAAGGCAGGCTTAACAATCGACTTGAATACGTCATGGGCACTCATCATTTTGGAATCTACATCATCCATATCCTTTTCACTGTCACCTGGCCCATCGCCTTTTGCTTTCGCTATCATGGAAGCAAGTTTCTTGCGTTTATTTCGTGCCATGCGGCGTTTTTCTGCCTCTTGAGTGGCCAAACCAATCTCAAGGAGACGAGGGAGCCAGGTCTTGGCTAATGTAACGGCCCGTAGTGTTGCATCTACTCGAGCTTCGAGGACATGCAACTTCCATTGTTTATCTCTACTTCGTTGTGACGATGAGCCTCCCTCAGAAGATAATTCAGACGAGCTACCAGCACCACTTGTTGAATGATTTGATGAATTATCTGGACCTTCTCCCCGGAATACCTTTTCAGTAATGGAGTCAGTATTAGCAATAGTCTTGTCAACAAGGGATCGAAAGTGTGTTGTTTGGAGGAAAAGGCAGGCAAGTGCTGGAGGATAATCTCTGATACAGATGACATATTTATCAATTGTGAAGGTACCAGCTTTCATTCCACTGTTGCTTTGACCTGAAGATCTAGGAGTGGCGTCACCCTTGCCAAGAACGGGAGCACTGGTGCCGCCTTCATCCTTTTCTAGCAATTCCAACAACTCTCCCAAGTCCCTAATTGCATCTAGTAGACCCTCGGCTGATGATGTTTCATCGGCCAATATTAACTCTAAATCCTGCCGTGCGTCTTGTGCTGCTTCGCCAGCCTTAACACGAACATAATGTAACAGGTCGACGTCACAGTGATCCTTATCAATAACGAGCACCTTGCGATATGCATCAGTGGCAGATGAAAAGTTTGCATTCTCAATATGTTGCCTCATGAGACTGGGCACCTGAAGTAATGGAGAAACTCGTTGAAGTACTGCTAGTGCACTCTGAACTTTACGAACTTCATTTGTATTATCCAGCAATGGCTTGAATGATTTGCGGGCTTGATTTGAGCATGATTCGGCAATAGCATCAAGTGTACCAAACCTGTTTTGCAACTTTTCAATACCTGGTTGTGATTCATCACTAGTCTTTGACGAGGATCCATCGGCAAATACATCAATCCCTTCTGAACATTTGATGAACAAGGCAAAGTTATCCCGTACCAAATTCTGTAACCGTTCAACTTGATTGTCCGTCTTACGAGACAAACGGGATGTACTATCTAGCAAGTCTTGATAGGTTGCATGTCGATGCACTAGCGTTAGAAAGAGGATTGGATCGAAATCTTTGGAAGTGGGTAAAATGGAAGGTAATCCTTGTGATTCCCTGTCGGCAGCTTCCTCGTCCAACTTTCTTTTAGCCTCAATAACGGCAAGTAATGCCTGTCGTTGTGCCTCTAACCAATTGACCTTCTCCACACCAGTTTCGTTCACCATGGTCAATGCAGATTCAATGGCAGCTTCAATCTCATTTAAAGTCTGTTCAATCAAATATTCACGATCATTATCAACTTCTTGCAGATCGGCATCTTCCATACTAAGAATACCAAGAGGGTCACGTCCAATGAGACGTCTCTTCTCTTCTTCTGCCCTCTTCTTCTCGGCAATGTGCTTTTCTCGCTGTATTTAAGAGTAGGTGCATAAGCATATAATGAGTTCACCTTCTCACAAAGCGAGCATTCAATAAATATATGGAGATAGGATACTCACCTCTTCTGCCACAAAGATAGCGCCCGATGCCCGTTCAGTTTCGGATGCCATTTCAGTTTCTGCCCAACTCATTGGCTTTCCATCTGGTGCCGATTTTTTACTAACCCTACCACCCTTTTTACTACCCATCGGGGCAAAGGGATTAGTATCGTCTCCTCCGCCACTCTTCTTACTTGGAGTGCTAGAGGACTTCTTACCAAATGCTCCTAATAAATCATCTTCATCCTCCTCCTCATCACTATCACCAAATATAGGCATTTGTTCCCCACCTGTCTTTGAGGAGGGAGTTGCAGCAGTAAACCCACCACCAACCTTACCACCCTCTGCAGCCGCGACATTCTCCTTAATAATCATTCGTACATCCTGACTAGCATTCTCACTCAACCAAGCATCAAATTCAGCCTGACCTCGTGATTCTGGTAAGAAATCTTTCATTTTTAATGGCTTTGGTGTTTCATAATCAGTATCAGTATGTCGTGCTAATAACATTGCAAGGAGTGCACACGCATCATCTTTTGAACCACCACGTGATCCAGATTCATTATCACCCTTACCAATATGTATATCAATACGTAATGTACGTAATTGTGGGACATTCATACCGCATAAACATTCCGCGAATCCATTTAATTCACCCATTAATGTCTTATTCAAGTTATTATTATTAGAAGTAGATTCAAATTCCAAACATAAATATCGCAAGAGTGATATAGTCGGACGGGCACTACGCTTTAATGAATCTTTATGATCAGTACTTGGCGTACCCGCCGCACGTAATAATCCATATAAGGTAACATTCATTAAATCATCATCTTCCATTGCCGTAGGACTTTCACTACCCAATAATAATAATGAATAATCATCATCATAAAATTCAGGTGAGGGTTTGGTGGTTACATAATTACGGAATTTGTTTAATCGACGTAATCTATCTTTATGTTTGAGATTTGTCTTTGTTGGATCTAAGTTTTTAAGTAAGACTTTGATCTCGATTGATGATCGGTCTGCTCCGCTGGACATATTGTATTTTGTATTGGTTGTATGTTTGTATATTACCTTGTTTGTAATTAATGTACTTGTACTCCGTGTCTCGATATAACTTGATTAATACTAAATCGTTTGACAATGTTTATATAATAGTGTTTGTGTGATGCAATAATTGAAGTGTTGCAATTATCAAGTATTATAGTAACATTGGGTGATTCAATAGTCAACAATACTACCCATAAACAGTATATCCTTACCGCCTACTCTTTCAATATGGGATATTACAACGCGTAGTAAAAGAACTATACCTTTGTGTTATCGTAGGCTACATATTAGACGCGTAGAAGCGACCGAGATTTTAGAAGTTTCCGAGTTTTAGTTGAAATTTCCCATTCTTGGCAGCTATTGTGGGGAGAGTGTTTGAGTATATATCAATTAGAAGTGATTAAAGGGTTGATATAATGGTGTTTCGCCCATCAAGTGGTCGTAGGATAAGTGGCGGTGGCGGCGGTGTGGTTGATAATAAGAATAAGATTGAGGAGCAATGTAATAATGACAACATTGAAGAAATAAATGATGATTCGAGTTCAGAAGATTATGATAACCCCTATCATGAGACAGCCTCAACTTGGTATAATCGTAGTGCCAAAAGACGTGCCCGGAGACAGGCTGGTATAAGCAGTAGCAGTAGCAGTGAAGAGAGTAGTGATAGTGGTTTAGAAAGTGACAATGAAGATGGCAATATTACAAAAAATGATAATGTTGAAGATAAGAGAAAGGAAATGAACAAGGCGATACGATCAGCTAATAGACCATTTGAAAAGTGGTTAGCATCCTATCCACTTGTGGCTTCTCGGTGCTGTCTTTCATCAATGCCCCCTACATCAACAACAAACTCTATGGATATTCATGCACCACAATATAATAATACCCAGCTATCATTGAGAGATCAAGAAACGAAGAAGTTGCGTCGTATTCTAAGAAGATTGCGTCGTAAACAAAAGGAATTCCAAATCAAATTTACGCATGACAATGGAACAAATGCATCAGCAACTGCAGATGAACAGCAGCAAACTAATAACAACTCCTCATATTATCAAACATCAAATGCATTATCAATTGAACAAATGACTAAAATTAATGCAGATTGTGCACAGGAAACTGAAAGTGATGCATTTGCTATTAATTCATTCATACCTCAGGGATTGGGGATATCATTTATTGATGCAATACTTGGGAAAGATTCTATAGTTACATCTCAGCAGCAGCAATCTAAAGCAGAGAGTGATCAGCAACATACTGAATCTCGTATGGTATTGGAGTTGGTAAGATATGATATGATGTTTGATTTTGTTTAATTACTCATGTATTTATAAACGCTAATGATAATCACATCTGCTCGAATATATATAGAACGGTCCTGCTAGATGTGGCCAAACTTCCATATTAATTGCAGCAGCTGCACGATATGTTGCTAGCACTTCTAATATCTTTTTAGAAATGGAATGTGAAGATAGTGGTAGCTCTTCTACCAGTAATCATACCCCACAAAAGAATACAAGTCTTTTGGGGGGACAATCTCCTCGATCGTCAAAACGGCGTAAGCTGGCTAGCTCTTCACCTTCAGTAACGATTGAGCCTCGGGTTGTTATCCTTGATCTTGAAAAGGGTATACATGCAGTCAAACTCATTTTAGCAGTCCGAGAAGCAGTTCTTCGAAGATGGGATGAGACAGCTGCAGCTCGTCAGTGGAAGAGAGAACAAACCAAACACTGGAAGTTAAATGCAACAGGGGACAAATCATCTCCACGAGAAGAGGAGATGATTGGCACAACCATGAACGAACAACGTCAAATTGAACTGGCAATTACCTCTTGTTTGGGACGGATCAATATAGTTCAACCTCGAGATTTTACATATCTCAGTTTAGTTGCAACAATTGAAGCATTAGGGCATAACTTGGACAAGGAGAGAGGCTTGGTTAATGAGAGCATGAGCTCTCCAAAGAAGTCAAGCTCGCCACAGAAGTCAAGGAGTGTTGGCAAACATAATCAGCAACAGCCACCTACATTGATCATGATTGATTCACTCACTACCTTGGATGCATCTACACGTCATCTTGAAAGCCTTCCTACTACATCTTCTACTTCCAGTGGTAGCAAAAGTAGTGGTAGTAACACGGGTCTATCGGAAAGGAATGAATTCTACCGACAATTGATTCGTCTTCGAGAAGAGCATGAGGTTGCAATAATTGCTACTTCTAGAAGTATACCAAATAGCAACAGCAGTGGTAGTAAACGAGGTGGTGCAACTCTTTTTGATAAGATGGTATCACATCGGGTGGCACTTCATCATGTAGTAGAAGGAACACAAGAAGATCAAAAAGGTTATGATGTTGTTGCAACTTTGAATAAGGAAGATGCTGGAGGTGTTTATCCTTATTCAGTCACGGCTGGGGGTGTTTTCTGTGGTTAGAAGGAATGACATATGATATGTGCAGCTCATTTCTTTATATCTAAGTTATAACAATCTCTAGCTAAATATGTTTTCATTGTGGAACTGTAAATAATATCAGGGCGAGCGTTGCAAAACAAGCTGCCAATACTGTCACAGCATCAACATTCATCTCATGCACTTCTACTGGCTGCCAAGCTATCTGAGCCTTCAGGTCTAAATCATTCAATTTATCATGATCAACTTCAATCAAGTGATGATGCACTGAATGAGCAGGATCTGTTTTATCATCTACAGATTGTATTCCATACTCTACATGGAAAGAACTGTGCTTGGGGTTGTGTTCCTCTTTATTGATCAACTCTCTCTCCAATTCATGAGGTTCGTCACGATAGAGATGACCAAATCCATTCGTTAAACTTGAGTAAAGATTTGTCTTTCTTTGCAGAGATGTCTGAGGTACAAATGAGCTCTTGCCAAGTGAAGAACGATGATAAAGAGTAGGATATTCCACATGATTCTATTGCTAAGCTTAATCTTTCCCATTGTTAGTAGCTAAGTAAGTCTTTGTTTATTTATTTTGTGCGCAAATCTCAAGTCTAGCAACGAGAACGCTGTCTCTGAAAGCGAGCTCAATCCAACAAATCTTCTTGGGCTTGGATTCGATGTCGGCTTCTCACCTCATTGAAGCAAGATCCTCACTGAATACCTTACGCCAACCTTCCTTTGTGATGAGATAAACTCCAATGTAACCACCACTTCCAGCATCCCTAAGTGTGGCATGTCGAATGGCTTTAATTCCAAGAGAGACTGCTTCCTCTTCTGTCATGTTAAATCTCGACTCTTCTGTATCTAATATCCCCAAGGCAAACGTTGATCCAGAACCGACGGAGAAACAATCACCAGGAATTCGTACACCTGTATTGTCAACAAAGTAAATGTTAAAGCCATCTCTTGGATGGTATCCCATTATCATTGTACCAACACTCAAATCAAGGCCACGGTTTTGATACAACACATTCGATATGATTCGACTTGCTCTGGCAACACTAATGCCTCTGCCTTCATTTAAAAGTTCATGCATCTTGGCTTCAGATCGCAGGAAGCGTATCCAATAACTACAATCAGCTGCACCACCAGCCATTGTCCCCAATATGTTTCTACTCACTGGAAGAACTTTCTGAACTGTTTTACTGCCAACAAAGTTGCCAATACTTGCTCGTGAATCAACAGCTGCAATGATACCCCCCTGAAAGATGAACGAAAGTGTTGTAGTACCATGAGCAAACTCGATAGGAGGCGTAAGAGGAGGGCCAATCATTTCATTTATATCACCACCACCTCTTAAGCTGAGGGATGGTGTTGAAACGAGAGATGACTTCATGTGTCTATCGACATGATTGATTGACAGTGCGGACTTTGCATCAACCTGTAGTAGTAGGCATACAGTAAAGAAGAATGCTGACATGGCCATTGCTCCGGCACAACCCATGACTCGTTGACGAGGGCCGCCACCACGTCGGGCCATATTTGCTGTAGTAGTATGAAATGAACGACCTTGAGGAAGACCAGGCTTTACAGGAAGTGTATTGTGACCTCCAGAAACCTTTACACCGGTTCCTGGATAGGTTTGATTCTTCCATGCTGGGAATGTCGAAAAGCCTCTAGATCCATCTGCAAGGGTGATATAATACATCAGTTAGAATACCGCATATAGCAGTGCAAAATTAGAAACATATAACAATTCCACTTACCAGCCGACATCTTCTTCTTCTTCTTACCACCGCCACCACCACTATTTCTACTCTTGGTATGTTTTGCTGCAAGGTTATCTAATTTGACGTCAATCACATTTTCCATTGATGATGACACCTTTTTCTTCTCTCTTATAATTGCCTTCTTAACATATTGATCTAAACGCGACTCTCCGCCATATATAAATGGATTCTTCTCAAGTTTGGCTGGAATCTCTAAACGAGGATCTCGAATGGAAGGAGAGAACAAAGCAGCCACAAAAGGTATCTCGATCTCCCTCTTGGCATATGTCTTCACCTTGGTTCCATCAGACAAAGTCTTAATCTCTTCTAGCGGTCTAACAGTTAAAGTAATATCAGCTTGGGGAAGGACCCAGCCCCCGGTGCCAGTCATGCCCTCACCAATCTGTAGCTCTTTGAACATTTTAGAGATTAGATGGGGTCGTTTCATTCTTGCTCCAGCTGAATACTTGCGTGGTTTCTCGTTACCTCGATATACAGCAGTAGCATCGGACACTGAACAAACTAATCCTTCATAAAGAATTGGATATCTAAAGTTGACTGTGGTTCCGATAAAGTTCTGAGCTAACAACGCAGTAGGTGGGAACGCTGGGAACTCGTCATCCATTTCCAACAAGGCAGTTCTATATCGACTTCTAAGTCCAAACACATTTAGGAAGACTTTTCTCCTATTCAGCCGTGTCACAGGAGCATCCTTGAGGGTTGGGAAGCATGCTCCAGGAATCTTGGTACCGACATGAAGTTGTGGCTGGAATGCAACATCGGCATCTTCTTCTATCTTACCCCATTTACTATCCTCAAATACTTCAACTTTCACATCGTCATTTGACCTTGTTAGTAAATGAGATTGTCCAAACTCGTTAAGCTGTTCCTCCTCGTCTGTCATGCCACTCTGGTCTATTGATCTTGAAGCATCAATCAACTTGGTCGAGTCTATGAATGGAAGTAGTGTAACAGCCTCCCAAGGCCATCGCTTCCCATTCATGTCTACGGTGAATGAATCTGGGTAGAAATCTATGAGTGGAGATTCACTTGATGTCATCAAATGACGATAAGGCTCGGGCAACAAGTACGATGATGATGGGGGTAAACATCCTAAGAGTTGTTCAAATGGTCGTAGGGGCTTCCCTGCTACTCGTCGTGAGCCATCTTTCACAGCAGAATCATTTTCTTCATCGCCATCAAAGAATGATACCTCTGATAAGATGGTGTTAATATCAGTAAGATCACTCAACATTGGTCCATAGTTATACGGATAGTACCATTCCCAACTCACAACACCCTTGTAGTAATACTCCAAGTTCCAAACTAAGCCAGTAATGTACGCCTTTCGTAATGCACGATGCTTCTCGGCATCAAAGGGAGTGAAACCAAATTTATCATAATAGTACCGTCCTTTCAAATCAACAAGAGTATTCTCATCAGCTTTTTCCTTCTTCTTTGAACTGTTCACCTTGGCAACTACTCCATCCTCGGGAGATAATGATCCACGAAAGTTGGCACCCAACTTCTTAATCAATTCAGCATCCGGAATAGAACTCGATGCTACAGGTTTAAAACCATCATCATTGTCCTTCACAACAGCCTGTGCAGTCTCATCTTTACTAACACTTGAAAGCATATCATGATATAACTCACGTCCAGCCAACTCAACTTGTTCCAATACATCCTGTGATGGTATCGATGATTCACGTCCTGCCCTCTCATCAGCCTTCCTCATACGTTCATTCTCCTCCTCCATCGATTCACGTTTGTTATGATAATATGGATCTTCATAACTACCAACATCTTCTAAGAACCCTTCAAGTCGTTCACCGGATGTTATTGATCCCGCGTCGGTTAAATATGGATGATTAATTGTTTTAATATCCTTATATTGACCACGTCCACCTCTATTTACACTAATTGATCGTCGATACTTTCCATCCTTTAACCATCTACCACGATTTTTCTTATATGCGTAGAATAATAAATCAAATGCCTCATCACCAATATCCAATGCAGGCATATGTGGTAGAAAATCATTCCCAACGAAGAATGTCATGAACACAAAGTCATCAATGGTTGGTTCTAATTCAAATCGTGAATTTGGATAGAATTCCGATACCTCAAATTCAAGGCCGAGATATTCACGTAATATTGATATATGTAATAGTTCAAAGTTTGCATTGTGAATGTATCCCTGTACTGCTCCGCTTAATGGTGGTAGTGTAGAAGAAGGTTGCTGTTGCCGATCGTCTTCTTGAGTAGATGAGATTGATACGGCTTGTTCTACTTGTTGTTGTTCTTGTTCATGATCTTCCAGCCTTTGTACCAACACCTTCTTCAATCCCGACACTGGTAAATTACGATCCCTTAAATGTGATTTAAGCTGTACTACAGTCATTTCATTCCAATCAGTACTACTAGCTGCTGATGTTTCCCCATCACTACTACCTAAGCCCTCAATAACAGTATCATCATCCATATTATGCTGCTCACCACTCAATAACAATCGTTCATTCTCCAACTTGGCAATACGTGCAATAGCCTTTTTACGACTTTGATCAAATACCACCTCCTCTCTTAATAAACAAGTATGTGGCTCATGCATTGCCAACCCCAACATTATCAAATCACCATCTTGGCCAAAGATACAGTGTGATGTATTTGGATTGTAATTTGATTTATGCTTTTCGTGTCTAATAAATTCAAGTATTTTATGTTCACCTTCTCCCGGGACGTCGTGTCCACTAAAGACTATTGTTAGATTATGCCATTTTGGATCATTTTGGAGTTTGTCTTTGAGGAAGGAAAGGATGTGTTGAGAACATTTATGTAGGAATGGAGTGCCTGGTGTGATGCAATTTGAGTGAAATCCTGGTATTTCATCTTGTAATAATTCTCCATTACTCGTACTTGTTGAGATTGTTGTAGTACTAGCGGATGAGGATGTATCAATTGTACCACTAAATCGTTGTGCTCCACGAACTTCTTCTCCTCCACCATCTGTAGTATTATTATGACTTGTATGATATGGAGCAAATTGTCCACCATCACTTTCTATCAAATATTCATTTGCCAATGCATCCTCGTCATTTCCTTTATTATTATTATTAACAATGTTAACAGTCCCATCATCATGCTGTACACGCTGCAATGTCTGTAAATGCATTTCAATTTCTTGTTCGGTACCACTTCTATATCTCCTGCTGCGTTGTTGATTTAACTTGGCACGCGGGGCGACACCATCAATTGCCAAAAAGACTACCTCTTTTGGTTGTACTATATCAGAAACTATACGATCAACATAATAACATACATTTTGAAATATCTGTTCTTCTGTTATCGGTGGTACGCCACTTGTTGTTTGTGTTGATGATATGTCTGGATTGACTGAGAATGAATCATTGTTGTTATTAGCATTAGCATTTAATTCCTTTTGAACTTGATCTAATTCCTCCTCAGCATTATTATGGGATGAACAATGGATGATACCATTCATATCTAGGTATAATCTATCAAATTCGGGCATAATGTGTGGTAGACTTGGTGATGAGATACAAATAAAGATATATGATGGGTTAGGTCGCACATTATATTGTTTTATTCAATATAAAACAAATACAAATTACAGTACACTTACTTTGTATTCTTACGATTGTCCTTCATCTTTTTATCCCCCTTACCATCACTATCATTATCACCATCATTGTCATCAATACTAAAATCAATGGATGGTGGAAAACCATGCACCCTCTTAGTTTCCTCATTCGGTGGACAATGTATAGGTTGATTAATTAATGGATATCGTTCTGATAACCATCGAAAGAACTTTGGTACACCCATCTTATTGTATTATGTAATGTATGCTATTTGATTGATACAGATAATTTAGTAAAGATAAGTCTTATCCTTGATCAGGAGTGGTGATGGAAAGATATTGCAATGATGGTATCCTTATGCAGCCGCCGCCGCCGCCTAGTACCAAACTACTATCTAATATCAACTAATAGAACTAATGCACTACTATCCAACCTCCTACTAGAGTTAATAATCGCTTTGAATGCCTATTTGATATGTCATACCCCACACAACTTTGAGCAACTTGATTTGTTTGGTTTTGCTGTCGTTGAAAATGTAAATCTTGCGACAGACAGACGGTCAAGTTCAACAGGAGCTGGTGAAGAAAGAGATTCCACAATCTACACATATGTAGTTCATTTAAACACGAATTACTATTAGTCCTTTACGTTAACGTTAATACATCTAATTCTATGCTGGCGGAGGTAGAGGATCACCAAATCCTAGCAAATCACTGACAATATCCTTTGCAACCGCTAAACTAACAGTCTTCTTCGGCACACCGTCTACAACCAGTTGTGCCTCTTTCCTATCAGCACTATACCTCACTCCCTGACCCTTGTGATGACCTTTTACATATCTACCATATAAAATAACATTGTCTGGTCTTACCGACTCGAGTGCATCACATTTTGAGGTAGAGGCAATAGAGGCTTGGGGAGTTGGTACATCACAGATTGTCGAAGAAGCGTTGACAGCAAGAGATGATCAAAGAATAGACAAACAGAAACAGATCAGAAAGGCAATGAAAGGAGCCAAAGGTCAGTTCCTAGAGGACTTTCAAAGTGGACTAACTGGTAATAAGTTGTTCCAACATAGAGACCAGATCAGGGGTAGAGAAGGAGATTGTTCTTTGGACGATAAGGAAGAGGAAACATAAAATCAATGAAGAAAGAGAAATGATGTTAGAGATATTTAATGTGTTGCTGTGGTTCAGGATTTACTTTTTTTCTTATATTATCAAGTGAGTCCTTCAATCATTCTCCTCGTCGTCATCATCATCATCATCATCTACATCAGATGCATACTTGACTTCTGGCTCGTCAACTGTACCAAGTAATGTGATTGTATCCTCTAAGTATCTTCTCATATCCTCAACGTCAGATTCTTCAACATTCATCTCTGCTTTCAGTGTTGCTACATCAACATAGTCAAAACCTAAGAATTTAGACATTTCATCATATTGTGATGCCTCCTCTTCATCTAATATAGTAGTGACTTGACCACCCTTCCCCTGAACACTACCTTGTTGACCTATTCTACCCACTCGGCCTGCTAAGTGAAGATACTCTCGTGGATCATTTGCAGGAAGGAATAGTGTATAGACATGTGTCAGTGCTGGAAAATCCAAGCCTCGAATCGAGTTGGGAGTTGCCAGCAGTACTGATAGGTCTCCCTTCTTGAATAGTTCCATTATAGTCAGTGGATTCTCTCCATCCGGAAGTAATACACCAATCTTATGCTCGCCCCACATTGCATCTCGTAAGTTGAAGATTGCTTCTCTAGCTGCCTCCTCATCAGGGAAGAAGACAACTACTCGTGGACGTTGAAGTGTATTTATCGAGTCCGCATTAGACGCTGAGAATGTTAAATCATCCTCAATACCAAAGTCTTCTTCTAAATCTTTTGTATCCTGTCGTAACACTGCAAGTTGTTCCATTAAGTCATTTATTTCCTCATCTTCGTTGACAGCAGCGGCATTCTGTTCAGTCAAGGTAGCATTTGCAATTTCAAACTCTCTTAATTCCTGTCGAAGCATACGTGTTAGACACAGTAGTCCAGTATTATCTGATACAACTACACGTTCATGTCGTAATCCAGGATCTAAGCACAGTCCCAAGTCTTTCAATGTAGCTTTGGATGCATCAGATGATGAACTAATCCCAACTTTTGGTGCCGAACCTGTGATAGTACCATCTTCATCAACTCCTTGCTCTACATCTTCTTTAGTCAATGGGGTAAATCTCGTAGCCGTTGCAATAAAACTCTTGCCTTCCGGTAGAATCTCATCCTTCACTGCCAAATTACCTAATGATTCAGTAACAGTCGCACCAACAAGATAATTAAGTCGACTAAATTCACAGTCACTATCATCATTAAATATTGTCTTCAATGAATCACTTGAAGTTAATTCCAATCCCAAGTCAGCCTCGTCATATATCACTACACGTAATTTACTTGGATCAAAATCTTCTTCTTCTTCAATTAACTTTGGTAAGTATTGTGGTGTTGTTATTAATACATCAGTTTGTAACTTTAAACCCTCCTTGGACATTTGATCATCTAATATACAAGCTATCTTTACACCCTTGGGTCCAGTATATCGGAACATGTTTTTCTTACCAGATCGCTCTTGGGGTGTATCCTTCTTATTACCGCCTACTAATTCAAATATAAGTAGTGCAATTTGTACACCAAGTTCACGAGTTGGTACAACAATCAAAGCAACTGGGCTTTTAATGTTGCGTCCACTCTTTCCTAACGAAGTTAACTTTCCACCAACTTGATTATACCCCTGTCCTCTCATACTAGGTGAAGTTTGTACTAATATCCTTTCAATGAAATCATCCATTTCATCATTCATATTGTATTCATCCTCTTCTACTTTAAGTCGGATACGTTGTCTTGTGAATAATGTTTGTGATAAAGTAGAGAGAGTTGGTACAAGATATGCAAGTGTCTTGCCTGATCCTGTTGAGCCAGAGATGACAACACCCATATTCTGTGGTTGTTGTGATTCTATCCGTTCTTCTAATGTATCATCATCTGCAGCTGTCTGTTGCTGCTGGTTTTCACTTTCAGCATCAGACAATATTGCATTAACTGCCTCAAAGGCATTGATTTGTATTGTGGTGGGTAATGGATAGTCTAATGCCTGTAATCGTTGTATCAACCAGGGAGCCGTGCCTAATCCTACCCAACTTAATCTTTGTCGTTTACGTTGCATCTCCTCTTCAGTCTCTTCATCACTGTTTGAGTTATTATATGCACCTTCACTTACTCGATTTGCCAACTCATTCGAGTAGAGTGCCGCGGCATCCATATCCTCACGTGATATAGCTAATCTAAACTGTGTTTGTAGTTCGTTTAGACCCATTGATGGTAGTTGAGATTGCAATTCATCATTATTATTTGCAGTTGTTGCATAGAGAGTTGTACTTGTGGTGATGGGTCGTTGAATTGTGAATGAGTATACTTCTTGCAAAACTATGGCGGCGGCCAACACCGCGCATATTATTGCAAATCTAATCATACCGATAAAGCTGTAATATATATGAGTCTATGGTTTAGGATATACTATTGCTTGGCCATCGTCGTCTTCGGTCTTCGAAAGATTATGATGAAGTCAGTTTTCATGAAGAAACTCCTTAGTAGGAAGAGATAAAGTAGGGCTTATCTCAAAGTTCAAAGTTCAAAGTCAAATATCTTGCAAATAGCAAATCATACTGCCTCTACTTCTACTATGGCAGCCCAAACGCGCCTTGATAATGCTATAATCGCGGTAAGTCGTGCTCTTTATTGAGGAGAAGATGTGCTTTATTTGCGGTGTGAAAGTTGGACCGGAATCTGTGTTGATTGTGCATAAGATATAAGCAACTTCAAATTTTATGAAATTTGATGCACTGACATTGGATATGTCTCTGTTTGGGACGGTGTACTGCTTCTGTGTTACGGTAATTTGCTATTGATTTATAGCTGATTTTGATATGTGTAGATGTAGATAATAGGCTGGTGATCACATCATTCATATCTCTCACAACTCGAAACTAATCTCATCTTTATCTTCTCATACATTATCACAAATCATAGCATGAACAAGCCGAGTTGGAAGTAGAAAGACTTTGTGATATACTAGAAAGAGCTGCAGAGGCATTGAAAGGTGCACGAAAGATTAAGAACGATGCACAGAAGGAATTAGACGAGGCGGCAAAAGCTGTCAAACGCAAATCTATCAAACAAAAAGTCAAGTCACCTCCTCAGTCTGTAGAAAATGGTAATAATGAACTACCCAAACGACAAAGTTCTATAGAGCAAACTAGAAAGTATGAAATGCAACTCAAGAGAAACTCTGCTGCTACTGCAAATGGTAACTCCAATGGAGTTATTGGCAACGCATTAGGACCGTTAGAACAATACTATACTAGTGATGAAAATGATAGTGAAGATGATGATAGTGATTACACTGACAATTCTGAAGAGTCCGACGAAGAAACTGAATCTGAATTTGATAGTGTTGGTCTTAGTGAAGAAGGAGAAGAGAACGATGATCTTACTGGATTTGATATGGGAAGTGACGCATTAGAACAAGTTAGGTATCGATTGGAAACGGCAAAGATTGATCCAAATAGCCCTGAGGGCACCACATTCTTAGATGAGTTATTACTGAGGTTACAGAATGCCAATGTTGAAGTTATTGATAGTGATTTGGTGAACGAGTTTATCGATGAGCTATTCGAGACAGAGAATGGCTCATCAGTGGAAGATTTGACATTTCAAAAGCCACATCCACAAAACCCAAACCAACAACATCCAGTCATTCGTATCCATAGAGGAGGTAAAGTATTAGGTTGGTATCAAGGACAGTTAGATGCCAGGGGATATGCCCGTGAAGGAGATGGATCAATGTACTATGATGCCGGTCACGAGTGTCATGGCTTTTGGCAGAACGATGAGATGATTGGTAGAGGTATATACCAATGGAGCGATGGACATGTGTACGACGGGGAGTGGTTGAATGGCAAACGTCATGGATTAGGAAGATTTATTCGTCCAGACAATGTTATTTTATATGGTAGATATGTAAAAGGTCATCACAAGGGTCAGGGAGTGAGGTA
>Ga0214477_100541_pt1 | contig 26007 bp, 16 predicted proteins | sample M1_20Mar14CPVII9_FD_165058 | JGI IMG/M metagenome (GOLD analysis project Ga0214477, IMG submission 165058) | Marine eukaryotic communities from Monterey Bay, California, United States - M1_20Mar14CPVII9sort6BwellC16 | ecosystem: Environmental > Aquatic > Marine > Unclassified | place: USA...
GGTTTCATCTCCTCACCGTTACTAATCCCTTCTGTATTCCCTTCTTGACCACTAACATTGTTTGATTGGAAGGTAATACCCTCAGTTGATAATAACTTCATTGCATTTTGAAATTTGGTTGTACCATCTGGTTGAGTTCGTATTGAGGAATGTAATGATTTCCATACCTCGGTATTTTCAATATTGGTAGAATTGGAGTTCATTGAGTTATTGGTTGACCAACCTAGCAGTTGGTACGCTGCTTCATTGTCATTTGTAGACGCCATTGTCTTGTGGTATGTGATAAAATAAATGTTCAGTGAATGTAGTATCGTATCGTACAACTCTATGTTTGTACTTCTGACTCGCAAATACGAATATATCAACTCTCATAACTCATAGCAAGTAACTTTTGCACGTGCAGCGGCAGAGAGTAACATCAACTCAATATATTTGTGGACGGGGGCCGCAGAGTTCATAGTAGGGATGTATATATCAGTATAGAATATAATACTGAGATACGCCCTTTCAGGGCACAAAGTTCACAAATCTGACCCCCCCCCCCATCCCAAATTAAAATTGACATAAAGAAATAAGGATTGCTAAACATCAGAGCTGCCACTAGAGTTACATATATACGCCGGAAGTTATTACAAGTCAGTATAATTATATGGGTCGTCGTCAACTATATAATACCGACGAAGAGCGCGCTACCGCTAGGCGTGCATCACAAAAGAAACATAATAAGAATAGAAATTCACCAGATCAAGAGACCATCCTTCGTCAAAGCATGAAAGATAAGAGACGGAGGATAGAAGCTGGGTCTAAAGAACCTCAAGACTATGCAGACACTACAAACAATCACCATTCAAATGTACAACAACCGATATTATTTCAGAATACTTACAATTGCAACCCGTTTTTAAATTGGAACTATCATCTAATGCAATGTAAAATACCATACCATGATTATAGGATGGGTTATCATCAACTAATGACAATACAATCAGCACCTATCAGTATTGATGCTAGTATTTGCCCCCGCCCTGATAATTACAGTAAGCTCACATCTTCTCTTCCTGTGGCGAACCAACATACAGACACAGATTCAAAAGAATTAAAAAGCAAATCAAATAGATTAGCATACGAGAGAAGGAAATTAAAAGACAAGTACAAGAAGTTGTATGGTGCACAAGTTGTTGACGAATTACACAAATATAATCACTTAGAATTCAAGAATATCAATGGCAATATTGTACCACATTTGACACATACAGCTCGGAGGATGTTAATGGCATCTGTTATTGTTTCCTCATCGGCTTCACCAGTATCTTTACTCAATAATAATGGTCATCAGACAACTACACATGAACAAAATATCACTGACAAAGACTCAACATTACAAACAGAATCAGTAGTAGGTACTAAAAGCAACACGACAACTCCAACTACACAATTGAATCCGTCACCTATTCCCGTGCCTTCAGTATGCATGTCAAACTCAAGTAGCAATGATGATAATGCTTATGATCAAGATACCGATAATGAAGATGCTACACATCTGGATTCAAAACCTTCTCCTGTTCCGTCATCATGCACATCAGGCAATCTTGATATTGGTTATGATCTAGATACTGATAACGAAGACATGGATGACGAAGAAAAGGGTTCAGATGTTAATACGGTCAAGACTGAAGCTCTCAAGGAGGAAGATACCAGTGATGAATGAAAGGGTTGTCCCTGATTGTAGATGATACCAAGTAGATTAAAAGTAGTAGAGATATCTAACTGTTGAGACAATTCTCTGATATATACGATGGTAATTATACCGGATCCCAAATAAATTATTTAGGAATCAGAGAACGAGGGCATGCCCCCTGTTGCCCCCAAACTTTAGTAAAATTTACTCCTAATGTTTTGTGTGCGTGACGCCTGAATTATAATGCCATACATACTATACTAAACTCTATTCAAATCGTTCAATTATCAATAATACCTGTAGTACATATTATCGCTGTTTCGCTTTTAGTGCATATGTATCTTGTGCACATATCAAAATGAACATAAACACCTCAACCTCCAAAGATGATGAACCCTCTCAAAGTAACAATGAAGGTATATCGTCACCAACTGATATAAAACCAACATTATCAACACAATTAAATAATGCAACAACACCAACATCTAAACGATATGTACAAATGATAAATGACGCGTCAGGTCCATTGGATGATATATTAGATTCAATTATGATTACTCCCAAAAATAATAGTAATATTGTTGGTATGCAGCAAGATGTTGGTGTAGGAGAAGAGAAAGTACATAATGGTGTCGGAGATGATATTATTGAGGGTATTGTTAATGTTGATAGTGAAGAGTTAGATGATGACAATTGGCCAATGCAGACACAACGAGCTAATGATACTAATAGCAATGAAGTGGTCAATACATCTCCAACAAAACTCAATAATACAATATCAACAACAACAAATATTGCCACACCTAAATCATCTAACAAAAAGCAACCTGCCTCTACAATAAGTACTATCAATATTACAACTTCTAACACTGCTACTGTCATATCTGATAACAATATGACTGATAATCGTATGAGCAATAATAGTACAATGAATAGTCCAACAGAGACAGAATTTTCACAAGTATTCAAAGGCACCTCCTTAATAGATGCTACCTCCAAAGTAGTTATACAACGATTATCAATTGATACTACTACTCTAAATGTTGAAAAAACAGAAGAACAAGATAATTCTATATCAACAACAACTAATAAGTCAATGAATAAAATGAATGAAATAGTAGATATCAGTAACGCCGGTGATAAAAAACGTGAAAGACGTAGATTGAGACGATCAAAATCACCTCCAACACAACGACGGGTAGTATCATCTACATCAGATGGAGAAGAGTTGGATAATATGCCAGATACACCAATGTCTAAGGCAAAAGTAGTATTGGAAATGAATAAACCAACTGAGAAACAGAAGCGTGCAGAGATACGTAAGAAGTTACGTGAGAAGAGTAAACCTACTAACTGGTCATCATCAGATGGGAAAGATAAAGAAGAAGACGGGGTTGATGATGAAGAAGGGAATACAGAAGGGATTAGTAACGGTGAGGAGATGAAACCCCGATCACCACTGTCAATAACACCACAGCAACAACTAAAGAGGTTACGTGAGAAGACGAGTAATAATATACCTAACCGGTCATTAGCAACAACGGCATGGGATGTTAAAGGAGAAGTTGGAGATGGGGAAGAAGGGATACAAAGATTTGAACTATCAGGAAGTCCATCAATAATTCGAGAAACGATTATGAATCGTGCAGCTCAAGCTAGGGCCAGGGCAATACCCAGTAAGTCAGCACTTCAGCAATCAAGTCGAAGCCTTTCTAATAGAAGTAGGAATAATGCTACTGTTGATAAAGAAGGGAATAGTACAGAGGAAGAAGCTACACTAACTCCGCCGCCCAAATCAAGTACAAAAAGAAATGTTGATATGGTAGGTTCCCCGCCCAAGACTCCTGTTACCAGTAACAAGAAGGTGCCAGCAGCAGCTACGGTGGATAATACTACAACGCAATTGACACCGACGTCATCACAAAAGTTGATTCTTACACCCAAGGAAGTTGAAATGAAATTAATAGATGGTGCCGAATCATCTGCAGATGCTGTGTCATTACCCATATTAGAAACAACAACAGCAACAACAACAACAACATCTGCCGTTGACAATGATAAGAATGAGGCAAGAAGAAATCGTAGACATTTACGTAAGAGTTCGGTAGTTAAGGGTACTGTAGAGGATAAAACTATTGAGGTAGAACCCAAGGAAGATGGGGATAAAACTGGGGTAGAACAAAAGGGAGAGTTAGAAGAAGAAGATCAACAAGTTTCAGCTACCGATAATGAGTCAATTGATAACATTGACAAAAGACAGCAGCAGAATATTGAAACCAAACAAGAATCAATTAGGTCATCTTCTCCAACATCATCATTTGTAACAGACGCCTCATCTTCGAAGAATGTTAATCCACAAGTTTCGGCTGTAATTGCCAAGGCATTAGATAAAGCTCGGAAACAGAAACTTGAAAAGGATAAATCTATATCTATACTTGATGATGATGATGACAGAGAATGTGTTGTGGTTACAGATGAAGAAGAAGTCAAGAAGTTATTTCCCCAAGATGATTCTCTAAACAATACACCACCTTCTACCTCTGCTGATACTGCTGACACTTCACTTAAATGTGGTACAGCATGGTCTACCACTAACATATCACAACGTAATAATATATTAGAACAAACAAAGATATATAATAAGACAAGTTCCAAGAATGACAACAAGGCATTATTTGATTTGGATATAATTACATCAGATAATATTAATGGAAAGAATGAAGAGGAGGGGGTGAAGAGTTGCTCAGTATCCAAGTTGTTATTACAACAGGAACGTATGAACATGTATAATAGTGGCAAGTTTGGTGTAGGAGATGATTCATCTGTAGATGATGATGCTGATGATGAAGAAGTTAGTGTAAAAGATAGTGACAGTGCTGATAACAATGTTGAAGTTACTGATAATAATGAAGCTCTATTTGATTATGAAGATATGAACAATATGATAGATGATGTCGATGATAATGAGGACGATACGGAGGTTATCAATGAGGATAAGGAAGCTCTTGATATGTTCCATTTAGTTCAAGATAATGTACCAACATTTACCCCTGGAGAAGAGAATGAAATATCAGAAGGAGGACGTGTTAATCGATGGGATAGTAATCCAGATTGCATATCGGAAGTTTCATCAAAGGTTACGAATGCAAGTAGTAGTGTTGGATTAAACTTTGTCGGGTCATCGACTGTTTGTAGTTCAACTCATGGTGCAAAATCACCGCAATTTGAGTTGGATCCTGATGCTACTCCTAAAATTGGATCAATAACAAAGGGAAGTAGTGGTCGTAAGATTATTCAAGAAGAATTAGACGGCAACAGCAGAAAGAATTCATCAGCCAAATTATTCAAGATTCCACCACCTCCACCAGAGAAGCTTCGTGAATGGGAGGAAAGTAAGGGAGGTTTAGCAAGAAGAGATAGGTCATCTTCAATTAACAGTGCCAAATCAGATGATAAGTCACCTCGACAGTCCAACAACGCTGGCGGTGCACTCAATTATAAACTACATACACCCAAGAGTCCCAAGAAGAAGCCACATTCATTAGAAGAGGAATTAGATTTAGTTAATCATAAACGCTTCGCTGAAAAGATTGTCATGGCAACCTCCAAGGCTGCAAGGAAGTTTGAGGAAGAGTATGATGAGAATGCTCCATCACCTAAACAGCAGGATCAGGTATCACCAAGTAGTTCAACTGATCGATTCTTCTCCTGTGCAGGAGAGACATCTCAACCACGTACTAATAGTAGTCCAGAACAGCTCAATTTGCAAATGCCAGCGGTGGGTGAACTTACTCGTGGTGCTTTCAGTCCTTGGAAGATTCCCGATCGTGCCGATGATAATGAAAGTAGCATAGCCTCATCGGCAAGGATGTTGTATGAGAATGAAACATATGTCAAGGCCGCAATGGCGGCTGCAACGTCTATTAGTGATGCCCAGTATAATGACAACGACGAGCGTGGAAAAGTGTCAGAACAACAGAATAAGGATGACACTCATGATGAGTCGTTTGAGATTAGCCTAGAGGAGGAAGGTGGTGGTGCTCTCACGTCAGTCTTGACATGGCTCTTTAATGAGGTTCTACCGCCAGACTCATCGATCGTTGCGGCGTTTTCAGCTTTTGATATAGATACAGCCACCGCAGTCCAATATGGAAGATGTCTAGCAATTGCCAATGATGATGAAAGTTTCAACATCATATGTAGGTATGTAGCCACAAGCGTTATGAAACAGTATGGAAATGCTAGAGTTGAAGTAAAGCGAGAAACAAACGATGGAGTCCCTTGTCAAATAGGTGATGGAAACAATAATACTGCAGGGTCAGACATTTCTGTTTCGACGTTTGAGACTACATCCTCCGTTTCTGATAACAAGCCTGCATTTGCTGAACGAGCGGCGGCAAGAATACTCAAACGAATTGTAGATCCGTTTCAAATCCCAGCATCCACAGATGATACAAGTACATCTCGAGGTCCAAATCCAGATGAGTTGGCTGCTGGTCTTGCGAGCTTCTTGCAACAAATTTCCAATCTCACAGGGTTACAATCTCCATTTGATAATGACAATCCATTTATACCATCAGCCGAGCAGCATAATCTCAACACATCGAGAAGAGGCGAGGGAAAGACCATGCAGGATTTGGTATTCTCAGACCAAGATAGGCTCATTGCAATCTTTCAGTTTCTAGAGAAAGCTTGCAAGGGAGATGAAGTCAAACGTGTCCTTTCCGATATCGAGGAAGGGACTGCTGACGGACACCACATCAATAATGACACGTCTTATGCTTCACCAAAGGGACAGACGGCTCTTTCTTGTATATCATCTGATTATCACGCCAAGACAAAGGCCACTGTTCGTAAGAGCAATAGAAGTAGTAGACCACGAAAGTCTTCAACTCGACAGACTGTCAAACCAAGAAGCCACTCTATTAATCTCAATTACTTGGTGCCTAATGAACGACCAAGTCCTTTCGAGAAGGCAGTGTGGAATACTCCAAGTATTGTACCATTAATCTTATCCTTCCTTGGCAATCCAGTATCAGTCTGTGTGATGAAGCGGCTGAATGTATTCTGCAATAGAATAGTCTGTGAGAACCAACATGTACTAATGAGAGATGCTGTTAGACTAGGTGGAATGAGTAAATACGTTCGGCCATCATTCTGGTTATGGGTAACAGAGATGAATAAGACTGAACCTCCCATCCAATTAAGATCATCAAGACGTGGATATGACCCACGAAATGCACCGACTTCTACCTCTGGTTACAAAGGTGATGACTTCTTAAAGCTCAAGGAGAGTGGGGAGAATGGCAAATGGAAGAATATAATCGAGAGAGATGTCACACGTGCCTTTGGAAATATGCCCCCACACAAGACAGGGGCTAGGTATAGGCAAGATTCAATTGTTCGAGCTCTAGTTTCATTTGGAAGGGAAGAGATTATGAGGAATAGTCGAAGCTATCAAGCTTTGTCCATACCGGAAGAGTCTGAAGCTAAACATTTCAAACTGTCTTCTCGCTTAGATAAAAAACGAGATGATTCAAGCAATGGTAGTAGCGGTAGTCTTACCCCCACTGATACAGTTAGTGATTGGGGAGGTATTTCTCCCGTCGGCAGTCTCGTCACTGAAGACGAAACCAACCCTGTGATTACTGAGGAATCAATGAAAGTTGTTTCATTTGAGAATGGTGAAGTTTTGGAGACTAGTACGAAGCAACATCCAAAGCTCAATGTCGTGACTTCGAGATCAGATGTAAGCGATCCCGTCCTAAGTGGGAATGCCCTGACCAATGAAATGAAGGTGGATTTACAAGATAAACTGAGATCTATACTTCATGCTCTTGCAGCTAGACATGAGGGAGTTGGATATTGCCAAGGGATGGATTATGTAGTAGCTCACCTACTTCGAGTTTTACAAGATACAATCTTACTTCGAGTTGTGCAGAGATCGATGCCCGGCGGTCAGACAGAAGTTGATGACTGGCGTACAATATCAAGTGACGAACTTCGAACACGAATGAATGATATCAACACAAACTCAATTGTTGTCGAAGATGTTGTATTTCGGGTCATGGACACCTTCTTCTCGACATACAGTCTCCAACACATGTACTGGCCTGAACTGCGATGTCTCAAGACATTTTGTCGTGTCTTTGAAAGCTTGATCAAACAGAAACTTCCAGTTCTTGCTGATCACTTCCAACATCATGATCTTAATGTTGGACTGTTTGCTCTGGGATGGTTCCAAACTCTGTTCCTCTACTTACCATCCATGCCCTCGGCTACTGTTTGTCACATTTGGGATATATGGTTGGTCGAGAGAAGTTTCAAGATATTCTTCCGAATAGGCACAGCCATTTTGTTCTTAAGCCAACCTACCCTATTGAATCATGATTTGGAAGGCATGATGACTTATCTCAACACATTCCCTGATGCTACACTGCTACGCCGCGATATCTTGATACCATGTGCGTTGCAGATTAAGATTACAAATCGGATGTTAGTTGAGATAGAAATGGAAGTGGCAAAGACCTCACAAGCTGAGAGTGGTAATGAGTATTTCTCGGATTAAAGTAAATGTATAAAATATGCTAAGATATGGTTATGGGGTCATGACTGAGTCCCTGTGTGTCTGTTGATCATAGTGTACATTGATAGATTGACATTGACAGAGTGTATCAAGATACACTACAGTATTCCTTAAATGATTAATTCGATACTAACTACCTACTCATAGTATAAGTATGTCGGATATACTCTGTATCATCTCTGCATTCTTCCTGCCCTTCTCTTAGTATGGAAGTCCTACGGACAGTTTGCTACAGCATTCCTTACATATTGCTTTGTCAGCATTCTCTCTTTGAGACTTAGTATAACTGTCTTGAGTCTTGGTTGCGTTGCAAGTAGAACATATACGCTGGGCCAGAAGCTTCTTACGTGTTTCCTCACACTTCTTACACCTAGCATTATCACGTTTAGATCGTTGGTTTTTGGAGAAGTCATCGTGAAGATTCTTAGATAATTTGCACACAAAACAAATAAGCTCATTCTTCTTAAGTTCTTCTCGCCCTCGCTGTTTCCTTTCAAGTTCCTTAAATATGCTGAGAAGATATGCTGGTTGCTCGCAATTGCTGACGGAGTGTCTCACTGATGGATTTAAAATAATCACATCGCCCGATCTCATAGTGATTTTCAGCTTGTATTCCGGAAACACGAAATGATATATGAGCACATCGTCATCTGTTTCATCCTTCGAAAGGCATGATAAGTATGAAAAACAGTTGTCATCATATATGTGTTTTGTAACTCTCTCTCCACTAGTTTCCATCTTTTCCACAATATCTTTAACTCCATCCTTTGCCTGGCGTATTATGTCATCGGGTGTGCCCTCTTTAAAGATAAATAAGCTACTATTCAATGAATCCTTACAATCCTTCCCGATCAAATCATATACAGTACTTCCGTCGTCATTTTCATGCTCGATACCAGGTTTGTATTCATCAAGAATACTGAGAGTTTCCCTCATCTTTTCATATCCTCTCTTGCCACGGAAATCCGTCTGTACACTATTTCTTGTAATCTTTGCGGCAATGAACTTACCATGTTCATCTGTAGCGACCATATTCAGATTTCCCTCTTCATGCATCTCCTTCCAATCATCTTTACGCACCAATTTTTCTACTACAACATCCACATCATTACCATCTTCAATATGTTGAATCTTTGGAAACGCTTCCACTTTGATGTGTATTTTGGCTCGTTTTCTATACCTACGCCTTCTTCTTGATTTGCCTACTTTGTCATTAACCTGTTGTGCATCCATTTTGTCATCTGTGTCGACTTCCTCGGTTTTGAGGTTCATTTCACTCTTCACCTCCAATGGTTTAGCTTCATCATCTGTGTTGCATTCATATGCCGTATCTACCTCCTTCCTACTAAGTTCCCGTTGCTGCTTCCTTCTCCTGCGACGGGCATTCTTCTTAGCCTTACTTGACCTGCATTTATCTAATACAATAGATACTATCTCCATAGCGGTAAATCCTTGTAGAATGTTATCCATATCTTGTGGACATTTGGAGGTGAGAAGATACGGATTGGCTTTGATCATATCCTTCACTTCATTATCAAGTTCATGTGACTGTTCTTCAAGACAGGAGTTTAATTTCTTGAAGAATTCCAGCACAATCTCATCCCGTACTCTCCTTTGCTCCTTCCTCACTTTCTCCTCAGGGTATTTCTTCAATAAATCACCCATTGGATTTATTGTACCACCCTCTGAATGTGTTACTCCAGCTTCTAAATGAGGAAGTTGATTAATATTGTTCATAATGACAGTACTACCAACGTGTCCACAACTCAACTTATCTCCAAGTTTGACAGTCTTGTATAGAATACTGAGCATCTCAACTGGCTCTAATCCACCGTCGTCATTCTCAAACCCTTCTGCCAACTCGTCGAGGAATAAGTAATCACCATTCGTTGGGTAATAACCCGAGAGTAGTAGGACAGTAAGGTGATCAACTGGCATTCCAAAGTCACAACGTAAGACCTCATAACACTTGTCAGTTGCTTTTCCACCCAGTAGGACAAGCTCGTAGAGTAAATCACGTGTATCTGGGCTAATTTCTTGTTGACATACCGCCTCCATAGCAGTGTATCCCTTTTCAATGTAATCCATATCTTGTGGACACTTAGCCTCGAGTAGATACGAATGTGCTTTGATCAACCTATCTAAATGAGTCATAATCTGATCTTCTTCAAGGTAGGCGTTTAACTTCTCAAAGAACTCCAATACAACAGCATTATATTCGTCCTCTGATGTAGAAGTAGAAACAGATGGAATTATATTGTCATGCCTGAGAGATGATGTATTCATTTCATCATCTGTGTCTGCATCTTCAGTTTTGATGTTCATATTACTCGCCACGGCAAATGGCTTTGGCTCGTCATTATCTGTATCACATTCATATGCTGTTTCTGTCTCGTTCTCAACTCCATTGCTGGTAACTGGTTGCAACTCTAGTTCATCATCAGTCTCTTCTTCTCGTTCCAGTTTGACAGTCATACCGCTAGTCACAGCTAATGGAAGCTCATCGTCATCTGTATCATTTCCATATGCAGCTAGGAGGGAGAGTGAATCCGCATTGATCATTGGGTCCGTTGCCACAGAGTCTGTGCCATCTTCCTCTGCTTTGATACCCGATTGACTTGTGTGAGAGTTTGTGTTTGCCTTGCGCTTTAATTCATCATCATCTGTTTCTTCCCCTTCATCCTTGATATGCATATCACTCTTCACAACCATCGACACTGCATCCATATTGATCATAGGATCCGTTGCCACAGAGTCTGTATCATCATTCTCTGATTTAATACCCGATTGACTTATTACTACTGATGGTGATGGTTTATTGGAGTTTGTGTCTGTCTCATCAGCTTGGGGATTAAGTTCGGTGAATGAACTCTCGGCGGCATTATTAGCAGTCTCTTGATTGGCAGATGCACTGATCTCCTCACTACCCACCCCAGCTTGATTGGTTGTTAAACTACTACCATTGCTATCCGTAGAAGAAGCTGCTAGCCCCGGTTTACCACTTTGGTACCCCACAGATGCATTTCTTTCATAACACACAAGTTTTTCATCTCTATCTTCTTGATCATTATAATCCCCATCCTTATCTGATCTATCCTTACTACCCAATAAATCTGTTCTAATTGCCTTAAGAATCGGTGCATCATCATCTTCTTCATCCCCTAAATCAATACCATCATCCTTAGCAGTTGCAACTAATTCATCTCCAGTTTCCAACAAACCAGATAATACAGCAGCTTTTCGTATAGGAGGTGCACCATCTACCAACTTTATTAATCGAACAGTATGTGTCGGAACTAAACCATTATAACCAGCAAACTTCCAACGTATCTTAACCTTTCCATCCTTATTACTCTCAAGATATTCCAGTGGATTTTCTTTACATCCAAGAAGAATTGCATCATGTTCAGAACCAACTTGTGATACGATAATTGGATAGCCTGATATTCTACCCTCTTTAACTATTTGATAAGTTGGTATATCTTTATCATTTACGGGAGGAGACATACTATCAACAATATTATCTCGCGGTGTAGCAGTGATCTTTACTTTCTTTGGAGTCTTTGTTGTTGCAATAGAAGTGGACAAATCATGTGTCCTTTTCTTGTCATTAGAGGGTGCATCATATTTACTTTTTCTTGGTATGCGAAATGATGAGAGGGTATCATTTGCCGCTGTAGACTGCTTTGCAGTATTGGAGACTATGTCAACAGTTGATTTACTACCACTATAAGTAAGCGTCTTCTTTCTTGGTATACGATTATTCATGAACGAGGCCGTGTTGCCCTTATTGTCATTGCTGTGGAGAAATGACATATCTTTTGTGTTTTGGAATGGATATTGCCACCCAGTATCCAGAATTAATGGTACATACTACTTAGGTAGTTCACTTCAATATGGTGTTTGAGGTTGTTTTACAATAGCATTGTGATGGACATATTCAATTATCCTAGTATAACTATCTATGGTACGATAGTGATCTGAACCGACGGACGGCTCATGTTAAAGTTTAAAAATGTGCAGTATCCTTTTGCATGCATCTGTTGTCCAACAGTTTGTTATGCAACAGCATACTTAAAGCAAGCTCTATATACTGCAACTATGTAGCAGTATGCATCGCAAAGTCTGATAAGTAGTATGTAGAATATATTTCTATTGGTGTCACGGGATCCTTGGGATACGGATATTAAATTGTTTTATTATTTATGGCGTTGGCCTTGGCATCCATTACTACGATATTGCAATCATGATAAGTATGATCTCAGTATTACTTGTTTTTATTGCAAGTTTAATTGCCTGTAGTAATTCTTTTTCATTTGGAGATGGCGGAGCTTCAGACTGCCCATCAACAAGAAGAGATATCATTAGCTCAACTTTATCAACAGCGACGATAGCATCTGCTTCTCTACTTAAACCACAAGAAACATTTGCTTTAGAAGAAGAAGATACATCACCATTTACTGTACAATTTACAATTCAACTAGATCCAGTATCCAATCCGAATGAATTATCAAACGTCGAAATTGAATGTCATCCTGAATGGGCACCACTAGCTGCAGCTCGATTTAAAGAATTATGCACATCTGGTTTTTATAATAACTGTCCTTTCTTTCGAGTATTACCTGGCTTTATAGCACAATTTGGTATCAGTACTAATACAGAATTGAATAAACAATGGTTGTATTGTGAAGAGGGTAGTATGAATTGCAAACAACCACTACCAGATGAAAAACGAGTAGTACCTAATAAGAAAGGTACACTAAGCTTTGCAAGTAGTGGGAAGAATACACGACGAACACAAGTATTTATCAATACGGTTGATAATAGTGGTATACCAAACTTCTTGGATCAGCAGGGATTTGTACCATTTGCTCAAGTGACGAGAGGTATGGAAGTAGTAGAAAAATTGAATTCTGAATATGGAGGCAAAGTATCACAGGGCAAGGCAGCATACTATGGAGGAGAGTACTTCAATAAAGTGTTTCCACGATTGTCAACTATCAAGGAAGTCAAGTTGATTTAGAGTTTGGCACGGCACATTTATTGTATTGACAAGGTAGTAGGGTATTGATTCTTGGTTACTTATTTAAGCGGACATTGATTAACTTCATCTTTTACAAGGGGATTTACACTCATCCCCCAGACTGTGCATATTTAAAATCCTTCACAAATACTGGGGCATGCATCTCTTGCACGCATCCTATCACATGAAACCGTGTCATATCTTGGACTGGTAGTGCACAACGTCTCGTCGGAACACTCACCGAAGCCTCCATTCTTACCGCATCGTTTATTTGGCTTTTTGGCTATCCAAGAACAATCTCGGACGCGGTAGCCACTCTTTCGACCTGACACAAAGTACCATTCGTCGATATTACATGCGGGAGGTTCAGTTGTTGTGCTGCTTGTGGTGCTTGAACTTGTTGTACTGGCAATAGTGGAAGTAGAAGTTGTAGTTACTGTTGTCGACGAAGTAGTACTAACTTCGGTTGATGTCGTCGTGGTTTCAGGAGGCAATGTAGTGCCACTGGTTGTTTCAGTTGCTGACGAAGTGGTGCTAGCTCCAGTTGATGATGTCGTGGTTTCAGGAGTATTCGTGGGTGCAGATGTTGGGCTCTTTGAAGGAGAAACTGAAGGTTCCTTAGTTGGCGATGATGAAGGGGATGATGACGGCTCTTTACTTGGGCTTTTTGAGGGTGATAGACTTGGAGCCTTAGTCGGCTATGAAATTAATGTCCATAAACAAGAGAGAGGGGGTATTGAGTGAGTTTGATATTCATGAGAGAGAGTATACACTGGTATCCTCGAGGTGCTGATGCAAAAGATATGATCGAAACTGGAAACTGAACAAAAGTAATAGCTTACCTCTTTTGTTGGTGATCCGGTTGGCACCTCCGTTGGATTAGAAGAGGGTGATACAGACGGCGATTTTGAGGGTGATCTAGTGGGACTATCAGTCTCTGGATTGGATGCACATGATCCAAACGAAGTTGATGTCGAGCTACGAAAGTCTCCAGTTGTCATGACAGGAGTGCTATCAACAGTCAACTTGACGGATCCAGATCCATAACCGCAGCACACACCTATTGAGATGTCAAGAGTCGATATTAGCAATCTTTTTGACGAAACAAAGTGGAGGGTTATACTGAAAGCAAAAACTTACCGTCGCCATATGTATCAGTGACAGTGAACGTATACTCCGCTTCGGGAAGACAGTATTCAACTGTGTAGGGAGTGCCTTGTGAAGTGTATGTGGGGCTAGTCTCGGCAGTATTTCCATCACAGTCGTTCGTAATAGACCAAGCTGTCTCCTGAGGGAAATCATCAGTCCTTATATCTACTCGCACCATCATCCCTTCACATGGAGTAGGAGCAGGAGTTGGTGACGGGGTATAACCTAGGATGTAATCAACAGCTTGATTTGCCTTGACAATACCATATCCCAACGAGTTGTTGATACGATTACCACCACCAGTTGCAGTCTGTTTTAAAGCTTCACGAACTTCAGAGTTGGAGGCACCTGGCTTATGAGACCATACAATGGCAGCTACACCACTGACGTGAGGTGTGGCCATTGACGTTCCATCGTAATTTGCGTATCCACCAGATGAAACAGTCGACCTGACACTTCTTCCTGAGATATCATGGATAATGTAAAGATGGGATATGTTGTGAGCAAGAGCGTGTATACACAAGATGTGCACAGAAGGGTGATTAGAATGATACTTACCTGGAGCAGCCACTTCAACTTGATCGTTTCTTTGAGAAAATGAGACGTGGTCGCCGGCAGAGTCGACTGCGGCTACTGATATGACAGAGTCGTACGAGGCAGGGTATGACTTAGCTGTATTGCCACTGTTACCAGCCGCTGCAATGAGGAGCATGCCTTCGTTAAAGTGCTTTTGCATTTCGTCTCTTTCATAGGCGCTTGATCCGCCACCACCAAGCGACATACTTACAATATCCGCGCCCACTGAAGCACATTCATCAATAGCGGCAATAAGACCCGACGCGTAAAACCAAGCACAATTATCACCGAAGACTTTGACGATATGTAAGTCAGTGTTCTTAGTAACGCCAACAACGCCTTGGGAGTTGTCTAGAGCAGCAATTGTACCAGCTACAATGTGAAAACAAACGAGCAGGTGTGTGTGAGTTCTCATCTGTAAGAATATACTATAGATCAATCAGTGACAACAAACAAACAAACGATGAATTGATTCTACTTACCTACATGAGTACCATGGGAACATGGATCAGATGACCAGTTAAAAGTCTGTGATCCATCTTCAGTTTCAGATTGTCCAGTAACTGTTACTCCATTAGGATTATTACTGCCTGGTTGTGGTAGATCTGGATGATCACCATCGATACCTGAGTCAATGATACATATCTTCTTGCCAGGCAGATCGGTGACTTGATCAGCTTCGACCATTGCAATACCATAAGGAGGATCTTGACCTTGAAGTTTGCGTTTAGTAGTAGTAGTATCATCCTTCATCGGCTTCTTCTTGATGATAGGTTTATGATAGAATGAGCCATTATCAGTAGTAGAAGGTGATGAGCCACGAAGAGACTCTTCATACCTAACATGATCTGGCTCAATTGAGATTATATTGGGATTGTTCTGAAGACCCTTCATTGCAATAACTGGAACAGTTGCAACAATTAAGTCAAGATTCACAATGTCAAGGTGCACTTGACTGGCGGCAGTGGATACGGCTTTCCTTCCTTTCTTATTCACGTACTTGATCATCATACGTTCCTTGTCGAAACCAAATGGAAGGACTTCTTCATTCTCGTCCTCGATGAATGGAACTTGCAAGTCACGATTGCCGGTATATCGAGCGGAGATGGTGGTTGGATTAAAGACGATGAGGGCAAACGCCACAAGAGAGAACTTCATGATTGATGATTATACACTGAGTTGAGTAGTAGTAAAGTAGAGTAGATGTGTTCGATTTCAATATAGATGATATAGATTGAATTGCAATGATTGTATTATGATGTTGTTGTAAAATTATGAGCATAAGATGTGCTTATTGATCTTTGCTTGGTGTGGAGAGGAGTTGCTTTTTAATCACAATCGGGATTCAATCAATGATAAAATGATACTCGTGTTTAGCAGCAGTAGCGCCCCTATTTATGCATATGTCAATGAGATATAATTGAATCCGCCGCCTATCATCAGTTTAATCTATCATCATGTCACATTGTAGGCTAGGAGGACAATTTTTTCACCAGCCTTCGATTATGATATTTCTCTGATTATTTCTTAGGGGGCGGTACTAATATAAATGACCAGATTCTATTCTATTCCACTGAAGACGCAACAGAAAAGACTGCTGAAGCCAAAACACCTATTATATTGACCGTCAATAGAGACTATCTCAATCTTAGTAGGAAGCAGTTGTACTAATTGTTATTGCTGTCTTTTTAGCAATATTGAACAGGGTATCCTATTATTAATGAAGTAATGTAAAAAGTAATATTAGTCTAAGGTCGTCAATAATAGGTCTCTTACAATAAATATACGAATGAGTTCCTAGGATACTATCAGAGTACTCTTCTTCCCTCCTCTTGCTTAAACGTCTTACTTTTGTGAGTTTAACTGGCTTCTGATTCTTTGGCCAATGTATCCTTCGATTTCTTGGTGGTTGTTGGTGACTTTGGACTTGATGTCTTGGTATTTGTTGATATCTTGGTAGCGTCTTTGCCAACACTGAGTTGCTTTGCCGGTGCTACATTTGTTGTCTTAACAGAAGGAGGAGGGAAAGGAACTTGGCCTTGATGATAGTTAGGAGGAGGGCAATACCCTGGTTGAATATATTGTCCCATAAAATATGGATGGTATTGAAATGGATGACAGTATGGATTGTATGCATGAGGATAACCTTGTGTCTGCTGTTGATACTTCGGCTGTTGTAATAATTCAGCAGCTCCATGTATGTTACAAACTCCTCCACGAATTACCCCTCTAGTACACCCTTCGTGGCTACATTCTTTCTTTGGCGGTGCCCGTCCACCATGAGTGACACAAAGTCCACCTTGTCTAGCCCAGCTCGAACATCCAGGATGTCGGCAACCGTGTTTCGGTGCCCCATGGCTATGGCAAAGTCCTTTAGCTTGAGCCTTCTTCGTACAACCCTCATAACTACATGTTTTGGATGCTTTCTTCGGCGCCCCATCTGTATTGATGAGAAGGATTTAACGGGTAAATGAGAGGCGAAGTCAAAATCGTTTAATGCAAACTTACATAATTCATACATAGAACTTACGTCGGCAACAAACTCCATCTTTTACTGCGTTGTTGGTACAATCCTCAGCCGAGCACTTTCGCTTGACAGCCCCATGCCTAAGAGGTCAAGAATAGGTGGGTAAAGGTTAATATTGCAAATTGCAAAACAAACTACCTAATTAATAACTAACTTCTGCTTACCTGATACAAACGCCGCCGTTGACGACCATACTAGTACAACCTTCATGTTTACATTTCTTGTAATACTTCTTGGAACCGTGAGTACCACATACACCTCCCTCTTTTGCTTTATTTGTACAACCTTGGTGACTACAAATCTTGGTATTAGCTCCGTGCTTGATACAAACTCCATTATTTTGTACATGATTAGTACATCCCTCGTGGCTGCAAATCTTAATTGACACCTTTGCTCCGTGACGTCCGCATACTCCCTTGCTGATAACAATATTGGTACAGCCTTCTTGGCTACAAATCTTCCTTGGCGGTCTTTTCCCACCATGTTGTTGACAGTACCCGCCTCTTGCCCAACGAGTACAACCATCAAACTTACATAATCTCTTTGGGGCGCCATGGTCAAGGCAAACGCCTTTCCCTTGAACCTTCTTTGTGCATCTTTCCACTGAACAGAAGGGTGCCGGTTTGTAATTCTTATCCTCAGGATTGGCATGGGTGTAACAAAACCCACCTATCTGTTTCCACTTCGAACAGCCTTCAAATTTGCGCAGCATCGAAGGCGTTTTCTCAGCACCATGAGTGATACAAACGCCATTATTTACAGCTTTATGAGTACAACCTTCTGTACTGCATTCTTCTATAAAATGTTTAGTAACACATCTCATGCACACTTTTCTTTGCAAATGATATAACTAATATAACTTACGCCTGTAACAAAGTCCATCCTTTTGAGACCTGTTTGTACACCCTTCGAAACTGCAACGTTTACGAGTGTAGGATATACCATCCTTGTGATATAATTTTGGTTGTTTTGTTGTTGTCTGTGATGTTTTTGTTGATTCTGTATCTGTAGCACCACGCTTCTTACTTGCAACAGTATTACTCTTCTTTGGACTATTACTACTTCTCTTTAAACTACCTTTTGCATTTGATTTAGCCTGTTGGGCTGCCTTCCAATATTGTATACCTACGACTTTTCACATGTTCAATCTCCTCTTCAACATTAATTTCACTTTGTGACTTAGTCATAGCTTCTTGACTGTCAATACACCAATAAACAAACAATAAAGATATTAGTAGAGTGGGGAGAATAAAACAGATTAAAACATACAACTGAAGATGATGTTCAAGGACATTCCCGGCATGTACTTGGCTTGCAGCGAAGACTTTGCCTTGTCAAACCTGATACCAGCATCTGCGAATTGTACGTTTCCAATGAGTGAAAATGTTGACTGGGAAAGCATCCCCGATGAATGTCAACCTACTTCTATGTTTGGTGATCATCTACCTGCAATTGATGAACTATTACCACCATCCTTGACTACTATTAGGCTCTTCATTATGCATAATTTACCAGGACGCTCATCAAACAGCGATGATCCCAACGATCATCCTATCAGTTTCATTTCATCACTACATCGTCATGATATTGATGTAAATGCCACTAATGATGATGTGAATAATACTCTTAGTTGGTATACAGATAGTACACAGCTATTCATGGCCGAGGACAGCGATGATCCAACGAGGATTCAGTTCCGACAAACGTATGATAGTTCACAAGATATTCAAACATCTACTGGATGTATTGGGCACTGGCAATTCTATCCAGACGGTAATCGTTGGTATGACGTACAGGCACTTGGTTTAGCAGAGGTTCTAGACTTTGCAAAAGCCGATACTGGTTATGGTAACATTAAAATGGTTCGCGTTGATGAAGTGCCGGGTACAATAACAGAGGTGAATGATATTTGCAAGGAAAGAAGAGAACGATTTACCTCCTCGGCCAGTGCTATCACAAGCAAAGGGGAGAGCACCAATGAGGAAGAGGAGGAGCAATCTATTGATACCGACGAGACTGATGAGGGCAGCGGCAATGATATGTACTCTGATGTGGACTCTATGGTTGCAGAGGATGAAGAAGAATCAGAATCTGATACTGAAGAAGAAGATGACAGTAGTGCAAGCGGTGGACGTCGTCTCTTTGTTGCGGTCATGAGTATGTTTTCGACACTTATGGGGACATCTGTTTAGACACTCTTCTTTGTCTTTAGATATAATATGTGTTAGTAGCAGAAGAGGGAGAAGACTTGATATTGATTGCGGGTTATCACGCCAACTTTGGTCATAAGTAAACAATTGTTTACCGGAAACTGCATTCTCTATTATGTTTAGATATGTTAATCCAATCATCTTATAGAATCTGGAAACATGCGTAGCAACATGAAAGTTGTTTCGATGTATTCTAGGTCGTCACTGCTAGTAGCGCCTTTCTCGCAAAGCAATTGAACAGGTAACTTTCCCTCAATATTCCTTTTCGAGACTAATGCCGGGTACTTCTCCAACAACCACTTAACAGCATCATGATTGGAACCTTTGCATGCATAATGAAGAGGAGTGTTCTTGTTTACATCACATATAGCAGCACCAAAAGGCTCACACAAGAACGGAATAACACCATCCATGCCTCCGACCTCACATGCAATATGCAACGGTAATCTATTCTCATTATCTGTACATTGCAGGGCAGCAGGATACTCTTTCACTAGCCGGTATACAACGTAAAGTTCAGTCTTTTTGTGTAATACATTGTGAAGAGGAAGTCTACCACGTTCATCATATACCCTGAGAGCTGTTGAAAATTGTTCTTCAAGAAACGTATGCACCGCAGAAGTTGGATCTCTGTTTCTCTTTGATATATCAGTAGGAAGGTGCCCCTCAAACTGCTGGCTAAAACGCTCATTAAAGAAGACATAATGTTGATCCTCTGGAGGAGGCTCCATATAGATAGCCTCCGGATATGCATCAAGTATGAGTTGCAAAATACCAATCATCACTTCTTCACTAAGGCGAGGATTCCCATGACGAGGTCGTGTCCCTTCTTTGTGCTCAGCAAGATAATAAAGTGGAAGACGTGAATCTTGCCTTCGTTTAGTTGCAACCCAATTGCATCCCATACTTGCCGCTTCTGGATAATGCCGTATTAGAAGCTGAACTATTTCCAAACTGATTTTGTCATTTGATATGGCAATGTGAAGAGGAAGTCTATTGAACACATCCGACACTCGAAGGGAAGACAAGTTTGCTTCGACCATAAATTCGATAATCCTATACATATCCGCTACATTATGATGCATTAGAGCAATATGGAGAGGTATGCACTTTGTTTCCCCAAACGGGGTAGATAAATCCTCTGAATCCTGTACCAAGGATTTCACAACTTTAATATCAACATTATTTGTTTCTCGGGCAAGGTAACAAGTAATAGGAAGTCCCTTAACTTGTAAATCATCAACTAAACCCCAACCCCCAAAAATATTCTCAATAACACATGGACGTTGCCTTGCCGAAGGATGTTTCTTTGATAGTAGTAGCTCTAACACCGAAGAAGGGCACTTCTCATTTTGGCAAGCAACATGCAAAAGACTTGAAGTTGCATTATTGCAACTTTGGTTAGATTTGCAGTTCTTACACCAGTTGCATTTTTCTCCAAAGCTGTAATAATCATACCCCATATTATAGTAAAACGACTCCATTGGTGCTTCGGGATAGAATTGTAGGATATGTTTCACCATATCCAAAGTAATATACTTTCCTTTCATACATAGCAATTGGAGGAAGTGAATATTACGAAGAGATTCGGGCGGTATATCTTTTGTCTTCTCTTGTAAGCCCTCTATCGAAATACGGGAGTGTAAATAACTTTTCAATTCATCTGTCATGCGTTTAATTTCTTCTTCGTTTGTAGGTACCTTGGGTATGTTCATCTTTTATTGTATAGACAATAGCAATCGCGTTATCTCAGATTTGAATGCACATCTCTGTGTAAAAGCTGTTGCAGGTCTTATAGAGCCACTTATATCCCTTCGGCTCTCCACAATGGTAAGTATATCAACTTTAATAATGCACTATCTTTCTTAGTAATATGCCACAATACCTATTACCCTTGTCCTCCTCTTCATGCTCTTATTGATTGACTACGATTATTAGTATGCAATGGCAGTATGATCTTCAGCTACTACACTCTCATAAAAGGATACCCTATTTCACTCAAGCTTTTACTTGTGAGATTATATCAGAGATTGTATTATCAACGACCTCGCGGCTCTCCATTTAATGATGATGCAAGCAGTAGCACTAATATTATCGGCAGTTTTTGGTAGTGACAGCGGTGGTGGTGTTCTCGCATTCACTACGCCTTTATCTCAACACACATCAACTTATTTTCAAAGAACAAAATTATGTGATGGCTCTCAGTCTGAGAATGATATCAGCAGTAGTGGTAGCGCTTCATTTGAAGACTTAGGATTATCATCAGAATTAGTAGAAGTAACACAACGTATGAACTGGTACAAACCCACTCCTGTGCAGCAATTAGCATTACCTGCCATATTACAAGAGATATCAGATGTTAATACCGCTCTGGAAAGTCCGCATTAGTATCATTTTATATGTGCATGCAGGTGTTCAATATAAAGTCTCTGTGATTTGGCCGCCTAATTCGATCTAAGCTCACCTTTATTGATTGCCCTTGTATATCGTATGCACTGACATACCTTTCAATCTCCTCTCTTTTATCATCATAAAATCTGATAATGCGCATCTTCCAGTGGTGTGAAGGACCTACAGGTTCGGGCAAGACTGGCGGATTTGCATTGCCATTACTTCAATTAATACTTGAATCGAAACGAACTAGTGCAGGTAGGGGTAGTATACAAGGACAGGGCAAAATCAATACATTGATTCTATGTCCAACGCGAGAATTAGCCGCTCAAACTGGCAGTGTATTGCAAAAGTTGGTTAGTCATTTACCAAATAGTAGTGCAAGTAGAGGTACACGACGTGGTAATTCAAACATATCTATAGATGTGATCTATGGTGGTGTACCAATGGAGGCACAGGTATCACGCTTGGCACATAAAAGACGTTCAGGAGAAGATATTGATATATTAGTTGCTACGCCCGGCCGATTAGTAGATGTACTCAAACATAAAGAGAGTGCTGATCCAACAATGTCAGCATTAGAACGTCGTCTTCTTGATGCATTGGATAATAAAGCATGGGATGATGACGATGATGACGATATGCACTCTAATACAAAGAGGAATAAACGACGCAAGGCGAATAAACGAGGTGCCGATCCCATGGCGTCATCTTTATCACTTCAAGATATTCAGGAAATGGACTTGGATCGTATTGACGACGATGGAAGAGCTTCGATGGATGAAATGTTGGGTGATTTGAACTATTTAGTGTTGGATGAAGCTGATCGGTTACTTGGGGGCACATTTCAAGATGATATGGCAAGTTTGCTACCAATGTTTCCCTGGGTAGGTGGAGGTGAAACATCAACTACACTCAAGACTTTGCTCTTCTCGGCTACCTTTCCTGAACAGATTGAAGAGAAGGTTGACAAAGTCTTATCAAGACTTGCTGTTGGTACTCCTATCAGAGTTTCAACTACCGCTTCAATGATGCAAAGAGTACCAATGCTTTCAGAGGACGATGGAGGAGGAGAAGAGGAAATGTCTAATCGACAAAAGAAGCACATTGCGCATACAACCCCCATTACAAATGTGGCAAGTGATACTGCACCCAAGATACAGCATCGCGTAATTCGATTAGATGAGAGAGATCGGACACAGGCACTGAGGTTTCTACTTGAACAGAATGAAGATAAACAGGGAGCTTGGGATCGAGTACTCGTATTTGTTTCAACTCGTTATCTCACTGAACATATCTCAAGGAAACTTAGACGATATGGGATACCCGCAGCCGAGTTGCATGGCAAGTTGGATCAAGAGGCACGAGAGCGACGATTGAAAAGCTTTCGATCTGGAAAAACTCGTGTACTACTTGCAACAGATTTGGCTGCTAGAGGAATTGATGTTGAGGGGCTGCCTGTCGTGGTCAATTACGACTTACCAAGATCGACTGCTGACTTTACACACCGTACTGGCCGCACGGGAAGAGCTGGCAGGAGTGGAGAAGCCATTTCTTTTGTCACGGCAAAGGAAGAATCACATTTTGATCTCATTGAAAGAACCGAGCTGCTTGCAAGTGTTGGTAATAAAGAGATAAAGAGAGAAACATTAGACAAGTTTCCGCCCAACGAGTCAGCTTGGATGATTGAGTCTAGAGCTTCAACCATGAGTGCACCTGGAGCATCACATTCCACTAAAGGATTGGCATTTGATCGTATGCATGGCGGTATCAAAGGCAGAAGGAAGTCTAAGAAGGATAAGCTCAGAGAAAAGGCTGCAAAGGAGGCAGCTCAAAAGAATTAGAGATCTTCTTTGTATAAAACAATAATCTTAATATGACTGTATGACATTACACAATTCTCCCTATCCTACATGAACAATACTAAACCCAACAATCGACCTGTTATCTAAGAAAAACTAGCCAACAAATAGCAGCAATACTCGATGCCAATAACATTTTAAACATCTTCCTCTTCTTCCGTTGTTTGGCAAAGTTGTTGGCATATGGAGATGATGAGAATGATTTCCGAGAGCTGTATGACCCTAGTGCACCGCCTGGCATTTTCTGAGCGAGACCCATTGCTCCTCCGTAGCCACCTTGTAATACGCCCAACCTTGGCGGTTGTTGTTGTTGTGCAGGCTGGCCAAGTTTCGGAGCATTTAATGCCGGTGGAGGCTGTTGTTGTCCCATTTGTTGTGGTGGATTCATAGGCTGGATTCCTCCCATTGTATTCGGTTGTTGCATTCCCATTTGCTGTGGAGGAGGATTCATTTGTGGCATCCCTGGAGGATTCATTTGTCCCATGGTACCTCGATTCTGTTGCCCAAATTGACTTTGTTGTCCAAATTGATTATTCATTGGCTGTATTCCAGGAGGTTGATTCATTTGGGGAGGAGCTCCCAACTGTTGTTGTCCCATTGGCATCTGCTGTTGCCCCATTGGCATTTGTTGACCCGGAGCACCGGGCATCCCTCCACTAATATCAGTTTGACTAATAATCACACCATCAGCATCGGCATATATCCACCAACCTGGCTGTAACTGTGTACTACCAATACTTACTTGCATACCCTTCTGTCCCATTGTGTTCGTACCCTTCTTTGGACTTGTTCCTAATGCCTTAATACCCAATTGTTGATAACTTGATAATTGGGATGTTTTCCTTACCACACCATTAACAATTATACCCTTCCATCCATTCCGAACAGCGGCCTGGCCCATATCTGCATCAAATACTGCAGTAACATCTGGACGTAATCCACCTCCATCAATAACTAACACTTTATTTTGGCCAGGTGTATTTAATATCTGTGAAACAAAGTTAGGGGCGTCATATGCTTGAACTGTTTCAATCTGACCCGCGAAGGACTGTGCACCTCCATAATCATAGAAATGGATTGATGTATCTAATGTCATGATTTGTTGTGGATTGGAATCTGCTAACATTGCTGTTGTTTTACCATTTGGTATGCCTTGTACTCCTGTGGGTTGTTGAGGAGGGCGTAATCCTCCTGGTTGTTGTAATTGTTGTCCTGGTTGTCCTGGCTGTCCTGGCATTATTTGTCCAGGAATTGGTTGAATCTGTTGTTGTCCCGGTGGAGGTCGTAATCCACCAGGCTGTTGCACTTGGCCAGGCACAGGTTGAATTGGTTTGGGTGGAACTTGATTCTGTTGCACAGGAGCTACTTTTGGTGCCTTACCCGTCAAACGTTGTAATAAACTAGGTTTCTTTGGCTTATTCATCATATTTGGTGGCTTACCCATTATACCAGGTTTGATAGTTTTAATACCCTTGGAATTTCGTCTCATTGTAAATAACACAGCCAATCCTAATAGTATTACAATGTTACGTTTGTTTTTGTTGGATATTGACGAGATACAATCTGTTAAATTCTCACAGAAGATTTCTAATTGTATCCGTATCCTCTCCGATGGAGAATCGTAGTATGACATTGTTTGATAATGTGTGTATTTGTGTTGTAATATCTCTTCTTTTTATAGCGTTGTGTTCGAGATATATACTTCCTCTTGTCTTGTTGTAGTATTATTGAATTCTTCAGATATATGAGCAGAGTATCTTTCAAGATATCCTTGTTTTATATGCCTATGGACGGACGGAAATGTGTAGTGTATACTGCTTCTGATAACACTAAAGTTGTTCAATTCAGTCTCGTCGGTAAATACTATATTATATCGAGTGCTTTAAGATCTTTAGCATAAAAGTCCCTATCGTTTTTTTTGTAAGATACCTATGCTTGTATCCTGTTGATATCTCACAGAGTGATAAAGTTACCCCGATATATTGCAATTAGTATATATAACTAA
>Ga0214477_100542_pt1 | contig 25959 bp, 17 predicted proteins | sample M1_20Mar14CPVII9_FD_165058 | JGI IMG/M metagenome (GOLD analysis project Ga0214477, IMG submission 165058) | Marine eukaryotic communities from Monterey Bay, California, United States - M1_20Mar14CPVII9sort6BwellC16 | ecosystem: Environmental > Aquatic > Marine > Unclassified | place: USA...
CATCGATTTGACTATATGACAACCCCCGCTCTTTATATTTTTTTAAGTGAAAATTATATCGTTTTTGCAACGTAAAAATAATTCATACCAATCGAATCTGAATCTCCAAAAAACTATACATTGATATAATCCGTTTGCAACTAAACTACTACCGTATACTATTCCATATCCATTGTAGTTGTAGAACTATGGAGAGTTTTGCTCTACTTTGATTCCTCTACATTATTATCATGATATCAACTACCGTTATTATAAATATACATAATAACTAGTATATAGACATATAGACATTTGCAAATACACCTCCTTCTTAAGGGGATGTTCCATTATCTAAACCCTACATGTTTATGTTGATGCTTCAAATTGTTATACAATTGCAGTAACTAATCGTTCGTTGTGTTGTATAAAACGACTATACCAAAAACTAATCGTCAGGACTCTATGATCCATCTCATCTTGGGGCATTCCACGGTAGAGAAGTATGCCTATCACAACATCCAAAACCACGCGAGAGTTGCCTTATCCGTCCTCTACTACGTTATGTCCATAATATCTCCATAATGTTGAGACTCAAACTTGGCGAGTTAACGTTTTAAAGATCATCAATCATCAACTGCACAAGCAAGTACTTACACCACAAGGTCAGCACTCAAACCAAACAATATGATCAGGCTTGGGATATTAGTATTGTCCTTCTTGAATACTATCCTATATTCGAGCAGAGTATACAGTTTTTGCCCCTCGCAATCAACCTCCAACAAACTCACATCTTGTGTTCGAGCAAAAACATATGTTGACGTTGATGGGAAAGATACTAATGATAGAATCAGTAGCATAGCCGTAGTGCATACGGAGGCTGGTTATGTTGGCGAGGAAGATATGAATGATGAAGATATAAGACTGTCAAACATATCACAAAACCGTCGATCAGCAGCTATTGCAATTGGTACAGCGGCAGCTTCACTCTCACTACTACAGCAACCGGCCAATGCAGCAATTGATATCGAAGCATCAACAAAGATACCTGACTGGACTCTCAGTAATAATGTAAAGTTTCCTACACTGGCATTAAATACTGCAGGATTGTCAAAAGATGAAACATACAAAGCAGTAAAATATGCTAGACAGGAGGGTATCACACACATCGACTTCCATCCAGGAATTGAACGTGACGGAGTTGCAGAGTATCTATCGAAAAATAAAGATGAGAGGAAGTTGCTATTCCTAAATACAAAGATACGAAAGCCACCACTAGATATATCACCACAAGATGCAGCAGCACTCGCATATGATCAAATTAATGAAGATTTGCGAATCTTGAATGTTGATAATGTAGATATGTTAATGTTGCGAGATAGTCCCAATTCGAAAGTGATCCAAGCGCAATGGAGAGTATTAGAAGAGTTATTAGCTGAAGGGAAGACAAGGTCGATTGGTGTGATCAATTACTGTCCCTTCTCTCTCAAGAGTGTGCTAGAAATCGCCAAAATTACACCAGCAGTCAATTACATCATGGTGCATGTAGGTATGGGTAGAGACTTACATGGTCTAAGATCTCTTGGTGAGAAGTCTGGCATTAAAACATTTGGATATGGGCAAATGGGTGAGATACCGTCAATCAGTAATGCCATTGCTAACTGCCCTACACTAAAGAAGATTGCAAATGGCCATGGAAAGAGTGTAGATGAAGTTGCATTAAAATGGGTGATACAAAATGGAATGGCAGCCTCGATAAGACCCTCATCTAAAAACATGGGAAGATGTCTCGGTGATGAGTGCCAAGTTGGAATATCCAAGCAAGTACATACTTTTGACTGGGAGCTTACAGCAAATGAAATGAAAACTCTGAACTCATTGAACGAGCCCGACGATAACCCAACTTTGTTTAGCAGTATAGGTTGCCCAAATTCCTTTGGAGCATAACTTATTACTATGTGTTTCACTTATTTACTCTTCGTTATACATTATCTGTCCTAGCCATCACATTTATATTATACACTCAAACCTATTACATCAACTTCTCTTACATTACTAATGATGATGCAACATCAACAAGTAATGATATCTGATTCTTTGTGAGACCTGGAATCAGACTCAACTTCATTGCAATCTGATCTCTGTCTCCGCTCAAGTCCAAATCCTCTAACGCCTCTCTCTGCTCCACAGTCAAGTTACCTATTGCCAAAGCCTTGTCCAGTTCACTTTCATTCGAGTAACTAGTATCAATAGCACACTCATAATCATCTCTCTCATCTTCTGGACTAGCTTCATAATAGTCACTTCTTCCACTCTCGCCTGTGTCTGCGTTCTTTTTGGTACTCACATAGGTTTCAAATACCTCCTCATCTTCTGGTTCTCTTGCCTTACGAATACTCTGAGTACTACTCATGTAGGACTTGGCACTTTCAATCTCATGTTGTAGAGTATCCAACCGATTTTCAATCTTTGTTGCTGATGATATTTGCTTTTCAAGCACAGTAGCTCGCTGTTTCTCCTCCTCGGCCTCCATCTGCTCTACACGTTTTTGAAATGAGAGTGTATTGTTGGCTACTTCTTGTTGCAAGTTTTCCAAACGATCTGCAATTGCCTTTACAGCGGGAGAAGATGGGTCCATTTTACTCTGTTGTAAGTCAGTCTGTATAGCTTGGAGTTGACTGCGCAACTCTTGAGAGTCCTTTTCATGAGCACGCTTCTCGTCAAGATTGGACTTTTCTACCTCTCCCTGTACCAACATTAGTTGTCGACGTAGCTCTGCTGTATCTTGTTCAAATATCCGCTTGTCTTCCTTGGATGAGGCTATCAGCTCCATTAAACACTCCTTTGATGCATCTATCTGCTTCTCAAAGAGTTCACGCTCCTTCACAAATTGGGCATTAGTTTCATTTGCCTGTTCCTCCTTCTTTGCAAGTTGATCTACTAGAGACTCGACCTTGTGTTCAGATTCAATAAGGTTTCGTTCAAGCTGAGCCGCACGAGCTTCCAACATATCCTTCTCTTCAGTAGCAGACGCTCTAGCCTGTTCCAGCTCGGTCTCCTTGTTTTGTAACCTTGCCTCCAACTTGGCGAGTTTTGTTGCCAAATGTTCTTCACTTAAACTTGTCAATCGTAGACGTTCGGCTAAACTATTTGTATGATCAACCAACACCTTCTCCTTCTCTTCAACACCATCATACTTTGTCTCATACCATACTACCCGTTCCTTCAATTCAACATTACTAGTAGTTAATGCCTCAATCTCTTCTGTTAGCTGCTTTTCTGTCTTATCTAACAAGTTTCTTCCCTGTTCAATATGCATACGTGCATCATCTTCCAATTGTTTAATCTTATTAGTCATGGCTTTTTCTGATTGCATTCTGTCAGCGGTGGCAACACGTGATGCCCAATAGTAGTATGTTGGTCCTCTCACAAATACTTCGCCGATAGTACTACCATAATCTTTGGCATCTTTGGGAGCTAACATACTTGGTAATCGTCCTTTATAATCAACACGTTGAATTGCTTCCGGATATGTCTGTACTAATAATAAAACAATCTCTTCAGAGGAGCCATTACGAAAGGCCAGGTGTAGTGGTAACATTCCCTGATCATCATGTGCCGAACATGCCTGTGGATAGATTTTGATTAATGTTTTAATAACCTCAATTGGACCGTTGAAGAGTAATGCTGCGTGTAGGGGTAACATGCGCCATCGAACAGACTTTTGTTTTGTGGTTGTTGTGGTCATTACTGTACCTGATCGAGGTGTGGCCACCGTCATCATACCATCTGTCATTATTGTCGCTCCACCATCTACTGCACCAGTACGATCTGAAGCTGATGTAGTATTTGTATTGTTGCCATCATTAAGATTACCATATCGAACAACCCATACCGATGCTTCCTTGGGATACAACTTTAATCGATCAACAGCCAATTGCCATTGTTTCGTATGCACGGCAACATATGACCCAGTGGGGTTGATGTCAAAGTCAACTTCATTCCTATTCGATCGGGGTGAACCAAAGCCTGATCCACCACAGAGGAATGATGAGAAGAGTCCTCCACCTTCGACATCTATTGATCTGTGGATTAGATCAGTATTATTTTTAGTGTTTGGATTGATCATGCGTGGTGATATTGCTATCGGACGCCCATTAATGCCTGTTGGAGTAGGCGGCAACTGAGTAGACGCCATCGTATACTACTAATTGTTGTTAGGTATTGCAATAGGGGGGATAGGTATGTTGTTGACAACATACATATGGTGGGTGGCGGCAAGTTGTCATATAGTCAAATCGATGGTATCCTTAACTTGAACATCCCATAAGTAAATGAGTATGGTACCGTAAGTAACCTTGACATTTTAGATTTTACCTAGGATGTCAAGTTGTCACGATTTGTGAAGCAAACATTCTGTTTTGACATCGATGCCATCAAAGTTGTTATTGATTGATAGGCGAAGAAGCACGTCAGGTATAAACATGTAGGAGAATAAAAGAGTATATTAAAGTGCTCATTATATTTTGTTGTATAGGTGGTTACTCCGAAAAGAGAAGGATACGATCACAAGATTTTTGCATTGCAATAATACGAATAGTATATAAGTATGCAAAGAGCAAGTATCAAACGATCATTCAATTGTGAGGATTTATCATCGATCGATGGACTGGGCAGTCATCTTACTCGGGCCATGGAGGCTCAAGAAGAAAGTGGCCATGAGAACGAGTACTATTATTCAAGGAAGCGTCGCAAAGCAATGTCCTTAGATTCGTCATCATGGATGACATCAATCAAGTCTATACCTCTACAGCAACCTCCATCAGTTGCAGCATCGGTCAGTAATGATTCGATCACGCCAAAAACCACATCAAATTTAGCAGTAGCATCATCGACGACTGGACCATCATGTGTTGCATCTGCTACCGCCATCACTCCCGACAAAGAGGTGACGCCTTCGCCATCATCAAGTGATGAATTAGGTTCCCTACCATACTTTCCATCTTTGCGACGCAATCGTAGTGTAAGCTGTGATTTCCCAGCCACCGCCGCGTTAGAGCAGATCTTGCATCGACGTAGTCCTACGAATGTAATGGGTAAAGATGATAGCTCACACTCCTTAGTAGAGGAAAGAGAAAAAGATCAATGGCCAAGCTTTCAAGAAGAAGACGACACCAAGAACTTTCTACCTTCTCCTCGTCGTAATGTAGAGGATTTTGCATATATGAGGAGGGTATCATTGTCAAGGCCAAGTTCGACTGCATCTTCGTCGTCATGTACATTACTGCACAACAATCATCCGAACAGTATCATCAAGTCTCGATCTCCTCCGACTGTAAATCAAATCACGGAAGCTCTAGAAAATCTTGCAAGAATTTAGACGCCCAGAAGAGCATACTGCATATCCACAAGATTCTTTTATCGTTAAGCAAGCAGCTCTTGCTGACAGTCTGTAAGAATGCATCCTCTGTCACAAGAAGTAAAGGATACTCATTCAAGGCTTGAGGTATCCCGTTTCATCAAGTCTCTCCCATCTCCATCACATGTCTGCCTGAGGCCGATATCATGTATATAATACTATGGCCAGGTAGACAAGTCCCACAAGATGTACAAAAGCATGTACATTAACACCTGTATCTATCATCAAACACAAGAAGGATCTAAGTACATTTATTTTTAGACAAGTACTTATGAGTAGATCCTTTAAAAACCTGTCTTAGCACACATTATCATCCACACACAAATAGAATTGCACTTTAAAGTAAATACGCACTGCCACATAAAACATCCAGTTGCATCTATAATAGAACTAACACATCTCTTTAAGCTGGTGCTAGTGTCCATTACAACCATTGGTGGTATCCTCATGCCCATACTTTGATATACATATATTTATCTTTGTTCGTCGCGACAAATCGGTCTCTTCTCCTGCGCCTGATGCACAAAGAGGCCTTCAGATCAAAGGATACCGGTGGTACTATTCAATTGACTGGATGAGAAAGCTTTCGTACAGTAAATCGCTAAAACGGTCTCTTATTCCCTTTAGCCAAATTTCTACACAATGTGCACAAATAATAGGAATGAAGAGGCTCAAAGTAGGCGTGCGTTGAATTATTTATAATACTTTGAGGTGTAGTGTTGTTGTTGCTAGTTGGTTGTTATACTATTGCAATTAGTAACTGCATATCAAAGCAAAGGCAGTACTAACAAGTTATCAATTCTACTGCAATAATAGAAAGAACATTTAAGATGATGATCGCGACCGACGATGCGATGATCTTACCAGAAGTACAACCAAAGGGATTTACTACTGCAAGCTCCCCTCGTGGTAACAATAATACAGTCCAATTCTCCAACAGTACCAAATCACCAAAGAATACTAAATCAAAGTCATTAGGATTAAGTCTACGTCGTATCACACCTGATACTAAATCATCCAAATCTACAACTCTGTCACCTCGTAATAACTATAACGATGGTGCCTCAACTACGACTGGTACCACCTCACGATTTAGTAGATTAACAGGACGATCATCCAAGTCGGGATATTCAACTGCCACGCCACAACATGCTAATACTAGTTCACGATCACCTGCTAGACGAAGTCGTAGTATCGAGAAGCAACAAAAAATGGAAGATGAATATTATACACCATCAATGCATTGGGCTGATGATGATATGGACGGTGACGATGATGGATTGGACGATGGTGAATTGCCTAGTTTAAGTAACAAGGGCGGTAGCCGATGGCGTGCTATCCAGCAACGACGTCAGTTACAATATGGAGATGACGATGAGGAGGAAAGTCGAGACGTAGGATATGAACAACAATTATCATACTCAACGGCAAATGTAGTATCACCTAATAATGCTAGTAGTCCGGAACAGCTTAAAGTTGCAGGATTTTGGAGTCAATTGGATGATACTGATATTGGTTCATCATCAGATGAGAGTGATGTTAATGATAAGGAAGAGGAGGAAGAGGAGGAAATGCCAGGTGATGAAAGACAATTTGTACGATCTATTTCACCACCTCGTTCTCGAATCTTAAACAACAACAACAACAACAATAATAACAAGTCTAGTAATAGGAGGAAGTTAATTGGTGCAGGTTTATTAGGTGCCGCTGCCGCGGGTGCAAGTCGTCGTGTAGGATTTACATCCAACGCCAATAAGAATAAAAATAATAATAATATTGAGGATACCATGAATAATGTTGAGATTGATACTGAAGCAAATAATAATAATGACGGAGCATCGATTGGGTTAGACTTGGTTGAACCAAATAGCGATGATGATGATACTGCTGGTATTATTCCTCCACGACAGGTTCGTAGTACTACACCAACTAATACAACTGTTGATAATACTCTTGATAACAGTAAGGATACCACCAAAGATACAGAGGGGAATAATTGGAACTTACTTGAAAAGGCTGCCTGTTTTAATGCTAATGAAAATGGTACGACACATGAAGCTTCCACGACACAATATGAAGAAGAGGATGATGATGATCAATCATTAGATCAAACATTCTTTAGTGGTGGTACAGGTACTGGTCGTAAAAAGTCAAGTGGCGGAGGGGGAGGTGAGACTAGAGGAACTAGTGGTTCACAAACCCAAAACCAAGGAGATGATGGAGAAGAAGATGGTATAATGGCATGTATATCCGTAGCATTAGCAACCATGTGTGGATATGAGGCATTTGATGCAACCACTGCTAATAATGATGAATCCACAAGTCCAACTAAACAACGTGCACATGATATAATCAACAAGAAGAAGAAAAGGAAAAAGACTGGTGGATATGAAAGTGATGATAATGATAGTATATTTACTGATTATGATATGGAAGATGAGGAGGATACAGCGATTGAATTACAATTCCATGCCGATCAAGCATTAGCTGGTGGTGCAGGCTCGCCACCAAACTCACCAAGGAAGAAGAAGAATCCACTTAAAAAACTATTAAAGTTGGGTAAGAAGAAGAGGATTAAGAATCCACGTAAGACGTTGGTAACTACCACCACACGTACTGGTAAGGAACCTGTTGTGAACGATGGGGAGGAGATCAACAAGACAAGAATGACTGATATGTATGAATCGAAAACATTCGAGGAAGAGATATTGGGTCAAGATCCTGAAGACGAAGATCCTCAAGATGGCACTGCGGCAGCGGCCGGTGTTGCAGCAGCTGCGGCAATCTCATCCAACAGGAATAATGCCTACTCCGATGATAACGATGATGATGCAGAGCTTCAATCTGAGGCTGCAGCATGGTCAACAAACAAGAAGAATACCTATCTTCGTCAATTGGCCGAACGTGCCAAGGCTGACTATGCTACTGGCCACGACTCCCCTGCTCCTCAAGATAACAATAGCAATGGCATGGCAATTGCTGCTGGTGCTGCTGTTGGCGTTGGCGCCGCTGTTGCTGCCTCATCTCGTTATAATAACCGTCAAGATGACGATGATGAAGGTACTATGGAGGAAGGAGATGAATCCACTCTCGGATCTATTTCCCGTCAAGATACAGGATCGCCACAACAGAATCAGACTGATTACAATAGTCTCACACCTGCCGAGAAACGTCAGTTCTTACGATTGTTGAATTCTGGTATGAGTCCTCATGATGCAGCTCTTCAAATTGCCCAAGAGCGTGATGCTGCTGCTAGTCCTGCCATGGTTGAAGAAGAAGAAGAAGAAGGTCAAGATACTGAGTATGTCACTGATGGACGAGGAGAGGGACCTGTTACACGGTCTAGTAGACAACCGTTTGATGAATCCATCCCAAGATCATTATCAGCTGACCCTCCTGGTGCTCAGTTGGCAATTGGATCAGGAGAGAGTGGTGAACTATCCGCCAAGGAGGAGAATGAGGATCCTGTCGAAGCATCAAGATCCGAAATGGCACAAGATAGTAGCAAGTCTGGCAGTGGAGGAAAGAAGTATGCGGCACTTGCAGCGATACCTTTGGTGCCTGCAATTGTTCGGGCGAAACAACGTTCACGATCCAAGTCGAGAGATCGTAAGAAGAAGCATCAAGATCAAGATGACAATCAAGATGAAGATGTTGCAATGCAAGAAGTTGAAGATATTCCTGTCGAAGAAGGAACTGATGCTGATGGTCTTCTATCAAGTGGCATTGGCTACTACGATGCACGTGGCCGAGGAATTGATCCTAGTGGATCAGACGATTATGATCCATATGATAATGGATATGGTGATAATAGTAGTGAAGCTCCAACTCGGGGTAGATCTCGTAAGAGCAAGCTGCTTGGTAACTTGCCAAAGGTTCGTGTTGGTCAGAGAAGTGGTGACGACTCGTATGCCAACGTGGCAAATGCTGCTGCTCTATCCCCAAGGTCAGTGAACGAAGATGATACTACCAAGAAGCCGCTATCCAAGCTCAACTTTATGAACCGTAATGCCAACAAGAAACAGTGGGGTAAGCTTGATTCCGATGTGGCATTGGATCAAGTTGCTCCTTCGCGATCAGCTGAGGTTGGTGCCATGCCATCATGGTTGGTATCACGTGATGAAGATGATGGCAACAAGGAAGAAGAGTATCCTGTCAATGCAGATCTCATGAATGAGGATGAGGAAGATGATGTGCTAGATTCAATGGAAGAAGAAGATGATGACGAAGTTGTTGAGGAATCACCAGAGGATGAGTCAGAAAACATGTGGTCACCATCAATGAGTACTGAGATTGATGAGCAGGAACGAGAGAGAAGGAGCGTCGCATCACCTACTTCATATGCAAGTACACCTGGTACAAACCACTCTGAAGATGATACTGATGTTGTTCTATCTCCCGACTCGTTGGCATTATCACCAGGAAGTAATACCGGAGATGATGAAGAGGAAGAAGAGGAGGAGCACCGAGAAGTCAGGACTTCGCTATCACCAACTGATGCCACATTGCCTGGTCTGAGTCCCAATGAAGAGATTGATAACATGAGTATGAGTTATGCAAGTACTACCACAGGATCAACGTGGACAGCTGCATCTAAACCTCATCGTAGAAGGCACAAGGGTGCCGCTAGCAAACGTCTCCAAGAAGCAAATGAGGCTGGTGCCAAGAATAAGGGATGGCTCAACTCAATTAGAGATGCAGCGTCAACTCAAGGTCAAGTTTGGGATCCAGAGCATGGTTGGGTTGATTATACTGAACCAGAGAAGGATGGAGGTCAAGATTATAACTATTCGCCTATTGGCAATTTACAAGTTCCACCATCCAAGAGGAAGCTGCCTCCAGCATTAGAGTCTACTGATATACGAAAGAAGCGTGATACTGCTGCTAATACAGTTGTTGGATCAAGAGATGTGGTAATGGCAACGCAGCAGGCTACAGTAACAGCACCTTCTCCTAACACTGATCAAGACTCCATCTTTGATGATGAGTCCATGACAGTTAATACCTTAAATACCAATGGAGATAGTGTCTATAGCAACTCCACGGCACCAACACGCCGCTCGAAACCTCGCCATCGTCCAACTGACAAGAGAAAGACTGGCAAGGCCAACGACCAAAAGAAACCTATCGGGTGGAAGGAGTCAATGGAGAATGCCACGGCCAAGGTGGATGATGGATCAGGCCGTTATTGGGACTATGAACGTGGATGGGTAAGCGCAGATGGAACTGTTGACGACGACACTGTCAGTGTGTTGACAAAGAATACATTAGAACAAAACAGTCCTATTATTCCAGAGTCACCACAGCAACACCTTCAATCTGTTGCCGAAGAAGACTCTAACTCGGAAGAAGAGTCGGCTGTTCAACATCGAGGCTTGACGACTAGAAATGCAGTAGCCGCCAAGTCGACAGCACAAGAGGAACGGAATGATATTGAATTACCATCTCTTATTAATAACCTCAGTGATAATAGTGATAAGGAAAATGGAGAGAGTGTAAAGGATGGGGAAGATACTTCCAAGGCCTCTACATTATCAGCACCTCTACAGCAACACAGTGAACAAGATAGCAGTAACAACAAACGATCTCTCAATCAATGGTTAGAAAAGGCTAATAATACTGCTGCCCAATCGTCGAATAATCCGGCTGAATCCGACTCTGATGTTGTCATGGCATCTCGTGATGCTAGCAAGGCAACGACAGATGCTAGTGGTGTTTCGAGTACTATTCCAATCGTGTCACCTGATAACAGTAGCAAGAAGGAAGTGCAGTCTCCATTTGGTTTCTCCAATATGATGGATCCCTTCGGAGAACTCGATGAAGATGGTTTCAAAGACGTTAAGGTAGTAAAGGAGAAGTGTTCCGATGTTGACAGTGAATTGTTTGAGACTCCCAAGTTTAATGAAAGTGTCAATCGATTACTCAAGAGTGCACAAGAGCAACCTCCCAAGTCGGCAGATGATGCTGTCAATAAGTCTGTGTCGACTAGGGCAAAGATGTGGATGAGTTCTGTCGAGAAGAGAACTCAGCAGCGAGTAGTAGGAGAGGGAGATTCGTCTTCTGCAATGGAGGTTGATAGTAATGCTCCTCAAGTGAATAATGCTGCGGGTGTACAAGAAGATCCACCGCAGAACCTTGATCCTCCAACTACTTATACCGCAGGTACTAAAAATGCCAAGAAGGCAGACTCGTGGATAAGATCACAAAAGAACGACAACAGCAGTGAGAATAGTGAAGGAGATGTAAACAACAAATCAAGTTCTGTTGGAAATCTTCGATCCAAGTATGAGAACAAGGCTCAAGCTAATGTCAAGGCATTAGAACCACCACCATCCGTTGCATCAGAGACCAAGCCAGTATTCGTTAAGACTAATAGCAGTGCAAGTCAAAATGATGTCTACTTCCGATCGAGTGCCATGGGTATTCGATTGAAGCGTGGCGAGGATGGGTTCGTACGGGTTGTATCAGTTACTGAAGCAACTACTGGTTCATCAATCATTCGAGATGGTGATGTTGAACCGGAGGATAGGGTATTGGAGGCGGCTGGTGTTGATTTGCGCGAGCCAATTACCAATAGTCAATGGGGAGAGACTGTGACAAAGATTCGAAGCGCTCCACGTCCAATGAAGTTTGTTGTTTCAGCCGGTCCAAAGAGGAAGAGCATGCAGGCAACTGCTGAGCAATCATCATCTCTCCCCCCACCTCCTGCAAAGTATGTGATGGAATCTCGGTTATCCAAAACACCTCAAGGTCAGCAAGTTCTTCAGACTCTTTCAACAGCTCGTACTTCTGATCGTGATACTTCTGCTGATCGTGTTGCCTACGGTGCAGATGATTCGTCACAGACTGTGGATAATACAGTTGCTAGTAGATCTATGGATGATGACGAGGAAACTAATGACCCACGCAAGGAGTCCATCTTTAAGCGTATTGCATCTGGCTGTGCGGCTCCTACCCAGGCCTGCACAACGCCCAGCAATCAACCTAACTCTTCACTTGATAACAAAGATGAGGACGGAAAGGTTCCAATGGCTCATTTACAGTTTCTCAGAACCAACCCAAGTATTGCACGTGTGAAGGATGCGGCATCAAGAGTGACCGGCCGTTCTGATCTCTTCAAATGTGGAAGACCCGACACCATTTTCGAGGAGCCAGGTGCAGATGACAACAGGCCAAAGAGGAGGAAGAGTTCTTCTAAGGCAAATGATAGATCTATGCAATCTTACAACACCAGCATGAGCCGATCACGTTCACTTGAATCTGCATCTTATGAAAACGATTCTCATACAATGGGTTCAACAGTATCAGGTGGAGGAACAAGGAACACTGCATACCTTGAACAGCTTGCTTTGAATTCTGCTGTTGCAAATAACAAGTCTACAAGGTCACGAAGAGATAATGCCGCCAATAGTAATAATATGGTAAAGAAGACAAAGGTACAATATGGTTCGCCATTACAGCAGGGGAATGATACTACAGATTGGCCTGTAGAAGACAATAACGAAAAAGAGATCATGAATAAAGAAGAGGATGACCAATATGAAATATAGATGGAAGAAGAAAAAGAATAGAGAAGTGCAGTGTGCATAAATAGAAGAATGGATGTTTATATGTTAACAAGTTTTAGTGAAGTAAATGTTGTCAAACCACGATGTGCCTATGTTTTACAACTAGTTGATATACGAAAGTACAAGAGTGTGATCAATAAAAGGATCTATTTTGAATGTCTATTGTTTGAATATAAAATCCAGGAGACTTCAATTGAATTGTGTAGAACTAGAGAAGAGTGTCAAAACCACCAACGTGAAGAAGAATGATCCAATCATCCCTTCTTAACAAAACCATACATATAGAACTCTCTCCAATACTCCACAACCCATAAATATCCTTTCACATAACTCCCACAGTGGATGTCCACATAATCCCCAATGAACTAATCTAGTATGCCTGAGACTGAGACTGGGTGGAAGGCTTCTTCTTCTTGGGAAGAAGGACAGCATGGATGTTCGAGAGTACTCCTCCACCAGCAATGGTAACTCCGCTCTGTATGTATTTTAAGGTTGAAAGATATCATATAATGATAATGTGAGTATGATATGATATAATAAAAAGTATAGACAATTCAAACACAATACACACAAGCACACACGTACCAACAACTTATTGAGCTCTTCGTCATTTCGAACCGCAAGGGTGATATGACGGGGCGTGATACGGCTACGCTTGTTATCACGGGCTGCATTACCGGCAAGTTCCAAAATCTCGGCGGTTAGGTATTCTAACACGGCGGCGAGGTAGACGGGAGCACCGGCACCCATGCGCTTGGCATACTTTCCATTCCTGAGGTAACGACCGATACGACCGACCGGAAATTGCAAACCTGGCGTATAGTAATTATAAGATGAGAGAAGATGAAGAATTTTTAGTGCATCATCGTGTCATGTGGTAATATCCAAAAAGATATCTTCTTACCTGCCTTCTGAGAGTTAGAGACGGAACTCTTCTTCTCGCCGCGGCCTCCTGTTCCTTTTCCTGTATATTATAGGTTGTTATATTGTAGAGATATGAGTTGAGGGTGAGTATTAGTGACCACAGAAATAATAGAGCCGTTATAAAATAAACACCAATGCCATAATTTTTTTGTGGACCCTCCGCTGGTCAATAAAATACACCCGGACACACAGCCCCCGCCGTGCCGACACGTTCCAAGGCCTTTCCTGCCATCATATCACGTACCAGACATTGTGATGAGTGGTATGTGGTAGATGTGATGATAGCAGCAAAGCTTTCAAATTATGAGGGTCAATCTTTCACCTACAAAAATACTAAGCCGAAATGGCCAAAAAAATACAAGAGTATCACTTTGTATTTTTAAAGGTATCTTTGGTTATAATTAGCCAAATATGTGTATATAATCAGTAAATTTGGGTATAATATTTTGTATTTCTTGCTCTATAGAAGTTCCAAAATTACAAATATGTATTTTTGCCAACCTAATTCATCTTTCATTTTAGATTTCATCTACAAAATGGCGACCAAACGAAATCGTATGTCTGGAGACCTTTGAGCTCTTCCTACTCTTAAGCTGCTGCATAGTTATAGGCTATGTCTATCTAACGAAGAAGCTAGTTTGATGGCGGCGGCGTTTTATATTGTTTAATAAGTTAAGTTTCTATAAGTAGAGCTAAGTCAACCGATACCGATCATACTCAATCACATCACAAATATGGTATCCAACATAGAGTACTTGCAAGTCCGTAAAGTATATATGAAATCTCATTCCGCGGTGTTGCATTGTTTGTTTCAGTGCCTACTTCAATGCTATCAGTGTCAAGCGTAGCATTACTTATCATTTCCGAGTCTCCATCAAGTGCTGTATCGTTCAGCATCATTTCAACAGGTTTCTCTGTTGTCGGCGAATTGGTTGTAGGCCTAGCTGTTGGACTTGCTGAAGCTATTGGTGTCATTGTCATTGGAGGAAATGTCGGCCTACTTGTGGGAGATGGAGTTGGGCGCCTCGTAACTTTTGGAGGTGCAACATATGGACATGGCCAGTCAGTAAAGTTTTCAACTGGTGCACAAGGATTCCTATCATAATCAAATGTGCCAATGAAGCCTCGCGGTCTTCTGTAGTATGGCCCTTCTAGATTCTTTACCCACGGATAACTCAAAACGCCATCACCTTCATAAATCTCCAAAGCTTTATTGCTAGTAGTCTTGCCATATATCTTCTTACCGTCGTTGTCGCCTTCAAGTGGATAACTAAACAAGATAGGAATCGCTTCACCCTCTTCATTCTTGAATCTATTTGTGATGGTTATAAAGATTGTTCTTTGTCCGCCATCTCCTGGAACATGCACTGGTGTGAATCCTTTGTATTCAAGCACTTCAGTTGTGTTTTCATTCTCAACAATACTATCATCGGCCAGAACACGAACATACTCTTTAGCACCTTTTCCTGTAACTTGGCCGCTGGCGATAAAGTCGAATTGAGTTGTATAACCAACAAACTTTTGGTATGTGCCCAACTTACTGTAGACTTCATATTCAAGTATACCTTCATGCAGTGTCACGAATTGCATGCCTTTAAGGAGTATTGTGTTTCCACCTTTTGGTGTCCTCACAGTGAAAATTAGCCCGTATGATCCAGTTGGGCCAGGATCGATCCTAACTTCCAACGACTGATCAAATGATCGTGTTGGTGCCATACTAGGACTTGCACTCGGTACTTCTACCACACTTTCTTCATCAATAGCATATATTTCCCTCAACGCCATGAAGAATAATGATGATTGTTTCATTGAATTGATAAATGATTGTATACCCTGTTCAATATTGATTGAATCAATAATCTCATTACCCATGAACTCGTCTGTAAAAGATAACGAGTCAATCGGTATATATTCTCCAACAACCTGTATCTCTACATCTAATGATGTTCTTTTAAACACATCATTATTCCAATCAACAGCTACTTGGACACATGGTCGATCATATTCTGAATAGGATGCTCTGACATTTGATATATCTAGTTTTCCTTTTAGTCTCGGTGACTCTGCCAAGTATTGTAGCAGGAGACGTTCAAATGCAGTTTCATCTTGTCGAGACATTTTTGGTATATTAACATCTTGATTCACAGTGTTGTCATTATTACTATCATCGAGTACTTCGATACCATTATTTGATAAATGCCAATCCCTATCAAATGCTAATGATATAACGCCATTCCAATATACCTTTCTAGTTCTGGCATAACATCCTGCACTGGCAATACATTTTCGAGGTCGGCCATTTTCTTTTGGTGGACATGAAGAGTCTAATCCATTCGGGCATGGAAACTCACATTTGGCATTAGCTTCAGCCCAATTGAATCCACAATAGAAGTCTGAGAAGCCGAACAAAGTCAGCTGATGTGTGAATCATCATAATATGAAACGGCATACAAAGAGAAACTTACCTTTTGTTGGATCATCATCTGGTAGTAGCTGTGCAGTACATAAAAGCTTATCATTGACATTAACAATATAATTTGGCACGATTATTGCGAATAATATTATTGCAAGATGTGCACAACTATGATAATACCGGGTCATCATACTACCACCTCTGCTTTAGACTGACTTATACTGTATTATATAATACTAATTGCAATTGCATCGCTATCATGTATTCAGGCGGGGGCAGGGCGCCGCAATACTCTGTAACCAGACGGACCTTGTTTAGTTTAGCTCAAGGGCAACCTGTCCGGCGCGTTAATGCCCAGCCCCTGTATTCTGGAGCACAAAGATGGTCTACAATACCACAATAATTTACAAAAGGTCTATTCAATATCCTCACCACCATCGGCATAACTACATTCTTATTGTAGTCGTTACATAGGAGGATCCATCTGATCGTCTGTAACGAATTGCCCAAGCGGCGGCGAGAGACGACAATTAAATTTGTTTTAAAGTTAAGGGTATAATATTAATTTTCATTGGGGTTGAACTTTATAATATCTTTGATATAAGTGTTTCAATATACATTGGGTAGTCTTCAACGAGGTGTTATTCCTTCTTATATATCGTCATCAAACTCAAAACAATCGTCGCTGGCATCTTGCCCCGCTGCAGACTAAAAAAATCATATCATATACAACGCATTGCAATTCAGGTGACACATAATTATATCCTGCAACCAACACCAACAATGGTTACATATTACGATAATATTATTAACAACACAATGATTAATAATGTACCCGATAATAATAATTTTGGGGCGTCAATTGTTGTACCGACAATGAATAACAACAACTCGAGTACCAAGCGATTAGCCAGCACACGTGAAGATTTAGAACGTAGTTGGCAATTGGTACCCCAAGATGATAGTACAATGCAAGAAAACAAGACATTTGCACGAGGTCCTAGTTTGCGTCACTGTATTAGTAATGATGGTATGACTTCCGAGGAGGATGAGAGCTATAATGAAAGTCGAGTAAAGCGCCGAAGGACAATTTCTGCTGCTACCCAATTCACAAATGATAATGATAACATGAACATTATGATGGATGAGGGTGTTTCACTACTTGCTACAAACCAACCAATTCGTATCTCGCCTTCAACACGACCTAAGCAGACGGACGTACCAATAAAGGCTGGTTGGTACGAAGGTGATATTGATTCAAATGGTGCTCGTCATGGACGAGGTGTAACAAAGAATGATGATGGTACAGAATATGAAGGAAATTATGTAAATGATGTTATGGAGGGCACTAATGGAAGGTATCAATTCGTTACTACTCGACATCTTGTCCCAAATCCAGACTGTAATGGCTCGCACTTACATCGGCATGTTGAGAAATCCTTTGTTGGCACATTCAAACAAGATGTACCTACCGGAGTGGGTATGTACATTACCAAAACTGTTGATTGTGCACCCCAGGTATTGGGTGGCCACCCGCTTGATATTCGTTACATGGAAGTAGTATATGATGTTGGTATGCATAAGAATGTAGCAGTAGGTGAGGGTATTCGTGTCATCTATCAGACGACGAATGCCAATGGTAGAAGTACATTGGAAATGAATTGTTACAGATTGACTGGTGGAGAAACAACAAATACTCAAGTTGCTTCCGATTATGCCAAGTGGATTTTCCAGTGTATGAATATCGACTTTCCACCTCCTCCTTCATCATCCTCTGGAATGATCATGTCATAAGGAGGAAGTGGATGGTTGAGAAATGACAGAGGTAAAATACACGTTTTTGAATAGCAGAGATTATGAAACAGAAGAGATGAAGATATGAATCAGAAGATATATGAATGAATCAGACAACAGAGAGAGGGAAAATGACATTTAGCTAGACAAGTGCAAAGAAGAGATAGACAAGAACATTGAACAAAGGGGAAACTATTATTGGTAGCTACAAATAAAACAAAAGGGGAAAGCATTTACGAAGGAATGTGACAGCGCACATTTCCACAGAGATTGGATAAATCACAGATAACATATAAGAATATTCGTTATTCGCCATCTCATTTATTTAGTCGAGTTTGTCTGCTGTATTATACAAAATACATGTCCACTAGCTAACTTTAGCAATTGTTCAGAATAAAAGAGTTGTTATCATTCTAGCCTTGGCCACACATTGCCATCACGGATAAACTTGATACTCCCGTCCTTTTGAATTACTCCACTAAAGTCTCTTGGCCCACCCTTTGGACTGAAGTCAATAATAATTGCTCGATTTCCTATGACTATTGCTGGTAAAGTATAATCATTTGGCTCGCCGATACCGCCTCCACCCCTAACTTCGGCCAATTGATAATCTCCTATAGAGCCATCGAGTAATTTGATTGATCGAGTTCCTCCAGGATGATTGTTTGGATCTGAATACTTTCCAACAAAGACTTCTCCACCTTTTGATGCAGCAGCTGGTGATGTTGATGGATTGCCACTTAAGATACCGATTGTTGATGTAGCTAGCATAGAGTGTAATATATTTCGCCGACTCGTGTCAGTAGTATCATCCAATGCCGACATTTGCAACTTCAATGGATTGTGTGAGCTTTTGTTGATTGAGAATCCTTGGCAATAGATACATGCCATCAACAATAACAAAATTGACTTCACCATCATGAAACAAATGTGTTATCCTCTTTATATACTACTGGAGTACTAATACTGGAAACCTATAGATCTAATATGAATTCTTCTCTTTATAATCTAATATCCAAAACAATGTATATAATGTGTACAATATCTCCTACAATCTGCAAACATCAACTCTACCATATGCAACCAAGGTGAAACCTCCACGTGTAATAAATGAAAAAGAAAAACTAAAAACATGAAGATTGTTGGTTGCGGGCGGCAAATGCCATTGCAATAGGAGACGGTATGTGTTCTAGATTGAGTATGTTGCCATTGTATCATCTCATTAGTCGTAAATATCAAATCTGTGGTTTCATTGCCGGTAAGATAGAGATACACTTACTCTCATAAAATACGAATCTCACACTCCCACATCACAGTATTATGTCATCCACCAATGAAGATAACAATAAAGAAGAAGATCTACTCGATATAACAGACCTGATACGAAAATGTGCATCCGAATGTTTATCATATTCGCAACCTTTTATACCGCAGGCAAAAGAAGCCGCTGTCTGTAGCAGTGCGAATGATACTAATTTGGTAACTAATTGTACACTTCTTGAAGGTTTGCATATCCAAGGTACATCCATAAACAATACACAACATAATACCACAACACTGTTGGATTTACAAGATACCATGCAGGCATTAGAACTGGGTGATAAGCGTATGGACTGTTGTGAGATACCTCTAGATGATATCAAACAGCTGAGTAAAGAGACAAGTACGCCACAGATTATTACTTATCCACCACGCATTGCTCCGACTAGTTTAAGTGATGGCACGCCGATATGTACCTCATCAACATCACCATCCAATTCAAACAACATGATACCATCAACAAACATATCACAAAATAGTACTACACTCCTCTTACCAACATCACCATGTCCATCACTCTTACCATATTGGAATACCTTACAACTATCTGCACAAAATAATTCAATATTACCATTAATTATATTACAATTAATATCATTAGAAGCATATATAGGAACGAATAATGGTGGTTCCAATGCTATAGAGACATTGTATTGTATGTTATGGTTTCATGATGGTGTATTGATTGATATGAGTGAACGATTGGATGTTGATACTATTGTTGAGAGTGCTTCTACTAATCATAGTGGTAGTTCTGGCAAAGATGATACTGATATTGACGAGTTAACGGTAGCACAATGGGTACTATTCGCGTCATCCCTTGGTATTGTTAGAATAGCCGAAGCCATACGATGGGTAGTTGTAAATGCTGACTTGTATGAAGAAGAAGACTTTGGTATTGCATTACATGGAGTGAAAGAAGAAGGGGAGAGAGAAAACAGTATTGAGATGGGCGGTGGAGTGATTGACAACTTTGCAAATGATATTGCCAATGGCACAAATGGTAAAAAGAAGAAGAGCAAGAAAGGAGGTACTGCAACAAGATTTTGCCCTGCATTACAAGGGAGTCAATACTGTGAAGTTGTATGGGATATTGCTATATCATACCTTCAAAAATATCGTTCATCCTGTATTACAGGTGCAGATGATAAGGAGAGGTTGAATCAAACAATTGATGTATTGGAAGATATACTACATTTACAACAGTCATTCTATCAAGCAGTCAAGATATTATCCAATCTAAATGATGAGACTGTACGAGATTTTACTAAAATTGCATCAAGGAGATCTCAAGAGACTGTTGATTTGTTAGAAAAAGTGCGTGACAGTTCAATTCTCACAGATTTGTTAGATCATGGCCTACTTGGTATTGATGGTCAATTACAATCAATCGACAATGAACCTCAACTAAATGCCTTACTATCGGCATCATTTGATCCATTTGTCAACCGACGTTTACTTGGGAATGCTCCCGTGAGGAAGGCACAATTCAGTCAACCAAAAGAAATGCTGTCATCACTCTTGCAACTTGTTGATGAATTAGATTGGGGTGTGTGCAGTATATTACTTCATGGAAATACCTTGGGAAGGATAATACGAATGCTGGAGAACAATTCATTACGAGCAAGTGGCGGAGTAGTTCCGATACAACCCAGGAAAGACGATAAGAAGTCAAAGGAGTTGACTGAGAAACCTATTGGTATGAATATCTTGTCACGATCTCTTATTGTCCTGAATTTATACTTTGATGATAAGCTCCTTGGACAGTATGATTTCCCAGATATGATTGGTAAGTGATATATATTGTGCCTATATTCGGCGGCGGCGGTACTAGATGGAAGATCTCGAAGTTCTATAGGCGTTGCCTGAGCTCTTTATACCTCATGAGCTGTGTCCAGAGAACAAAAGGTTCTCTAGTAATGGATGCAAAACAGGTGTCACAGTCTTCGTAGAATACTCAAAGTCAACGTTTTAACCCAACTTGAGTCCTTCTTTCAGTGGACTTTTGATTGGACCTGTCTGTTGATACATTTCTTTATTTATTGTGGGTTTATATGCAGACATTTGTTGATTGCATGCAATATGATAACTCACAAGTCTCTATATCATTTGATGATTCAAGCCCAACATGTCAAACAACAGAGTAATGCGCCAACACTGCTTCTTGAGTCGGGTGATTGGATAGTAAAGATGGCAAAGCCGCTGTATGATGTTCTCAAATGTTGCTGTCTCAATCGACATAGAGAAGGAGGCTTTATCAAGGTGATGTTGCTCCCTCCCCTTCGCAACCTGCAGTTTCAAGCCACTGCCGCTGATGAGAAGTTTCGACACGATCATCAACTTGATGTGAAGACAACACCCGCATATGCGACAAATTATGTAATTCTGACTACAATCAGAGTGATGGAAAGACATATCAGTCTTGGAATTGAACTTGGCTTGTATCCAAATTGGTATGATTTGAGTACTGCATTATGGTATAGAGACTTCCTACTAAGTGCCATGCTTAATGTAAAGGCATCAATTGAACTTGAGAAGAAACAGAGAAGAGAGATTGATTTGCAACTCAAGTTGGAACAAGAAGAGGAAGAGAGAAAAAGTAAGAAGAAGGGCAAATCAAAGAAGAACAAACGAAAGCAACAACCTTCTTCACCGTCTCCAAGTACACTGGAAGAGAAGGTCACAGCTGAAGATTTTGAAGGTAAGATTTGTTGTGATGTATTTGTGACTGCGACTCTGGTTGATGTACATGAGAAAACTAATCACCCTCTTGCTTATCTTGTCACAGACCGACTGGAGTACATGTGTCTCATGCTGCATAGAAATCTCAACCGTGGATTAGTGCGAACTATTGCTGCGCTGTGTCAAGCCAATCTACTCAAGTAAGAAGTTGATCTGCACATGATACCATTCAACTTTTACTTGATCTCACATTAATGCATTTATCCTCACTCACCACAACAGAGATCCTCCTGCTTCACTCACAATGTTCACTACCCATGAAATGAGATTCACAAAGAGGTTTGAAGTGTTCAGTGATATACCCCAACCTCCACCACTTTCATACAATGATTACAAACAAGGTTCAGACTACTCATCAGTTAAGAGCAAAGACTTACTGTCGTCTGCCTCGGAGTGCTTTCGGTCTGCCAAGGGTATAATTGATTGGCTTTTGGAGGTGATTGTTTCGGATAAAGTTGATGACACAACAAGTGCCGAGAAGCGTTCAGATGATGATATATATATTCCAATTCATCGAGAGGAAGTCATGTCCTTAGCCAAAGTATGTGTTACCAACTCTCTATTTTTGCTCAAGTTATCTTCGGTTGTGGGCGCTGAAAACAACGTTGGAAGTTCAAGTGTCTCTTTGGAATACAAGATCAACAAGATGTACTGCACATTTGCCTTTCAGTAATTGGTCGGTATAGTATAGAATAAGTCTACGCTCAAGACCTTACTACTAATAGAATTATATCTAAAAGCAAAGTCTCATATGCCGCCGCCGCCAATAAAAGATAGGGTTAGAAGAATCTTCAGTGTTACAATAAATATTTTCTAAGAATACACGGCTTGGCCGCCGCCGATACTTGATATGGCAATCATATCATATCGATGTCATACTATTTTAGTACCTACTAACAAAAAGATACCCAACAACGGCTATTTTATCATTTCTCACACTTCATCGACTCGCACCACGCTAGCAATTGGAGAGGACTATCGAGTAGTTGTTGTTCATTACAAAGTGTTAGCGTCCTTCCATCCACAACCTCTTCGCTAGCTGCCATAGTAATATTTACGAAGAGGAACAAACAAGATAATGAAGCTCCTTCTCTTTGTGATTCTAGCTCATTTATTCATCGTGCCGTCAACCTTTGGTTGTGTCATTCATAACTCAAATAGTGGAGTATGCACGAAGAAATATTTACCTGTATCTGATGATTTGGAATTTATCGAAGAGGCAAAGGCACGGTGGCAGAAAGATCTTCCATTCTGCGGAAAGTATATTGGTAATTACTATCTGCCGTGCGTTCCCACAAATCCTACGACTGATTGGACTGCTGCAGATGCCAACTTTCCTGACGGAAGACTAGCATTAAGTGATGGTGACGAAGGTCATCCAGAAGATGTCTTCTCGATTCAAAGTAAAGACAAATGGGTAAAAGAGACTGTCACGAATACAATTGATGCACGTATTGAGCTTGAACAACAACGAGGATCTCGACATTACTTCAAGAACAAGGACTGTCAAGAGGCATATGCACGCTACACATGTTGGATCAACTTCCCGCGATGTGACGACTTCCAACAATCTCTCGGCATGTGCCAGTCTACCTGCGAGAATCTCTTCCGAGTCTGTGGGTTTGCGTCTGATCTATGGAGATGCGATACAGATGTGATTGATGGAGACGACGAGTATGACGTCCGAGCATTCTTTCCTGGGCAGCCATTCATTAGAAACGAGTATCATTCCAAAACAAAGGAACCACTAGCCGTGTGCACGCCCGCTATCAAGGGAGCAGCTCAGTCTCAACATGGGCATATGAAATGGTTGTCGTGTATTCTACTGTTGGTTTCGGTCTGCTATAGTTTCTAATGAGAACAAGTCGGGGTATAATGTAAACAAGATCTCGCTATCATTACTCATCACAAACAATCTATACATACTAATCTTTCAACGAATATACAATCATCATGCACTTATCAAAGCTTCCTCGACAAACTCCAAAATGGCTGTATTCACTGCTTTGGGTGCCTCGTCGTGGGGACAATGACCAGCATCAATACTAACTCGTTTTATCCATTTGTTGTCATTCTTCCCTTCTCCATGAAACTCTCTGTGTAATATCTCCATCTTGTCTGCAACTGCTGGTTTTATCCAAGGGTCACTCTCTCCCCAACATAATAATGTAGGACAATCTAGTTCTTTTATTATATCATCAACATAGGCCTGAGGTCCGCTTCCGTTCTTTGTAATTACACGATAGAACACTTCTGCGGCCGTATCTTCAAGTGCTGGTGTTTGAATACTCTCGACGAGCTCTGGATCAACATTGGAATCATCAATGGGGTACACTTGACGCAGGATTTGCTCGATTCTTGCCGGCTGTTTGGTGTAGATGAAGCTGATTGCAATAACAAATCTTTGAATAGCGGCTGACACTGCTTCGATTATTGGATTGGGTTCCTTCTTCTCTTCAGCCTCTGGGTCTTTGAAACGTCCGGCTGCATTTAAAAGTATACAACCAGCAATACTATCTTTAATCCTGTCGTCAGAACAAGCATACATTGCCGTATAGCCACCAAGAGAATTCCCAGCAATTGAAACCTTCTTTGTACTATCCTCTTCTCCATTCAATATAACTTGTTGTGTAAAATCTACTACCTGATCCTTCCAGACCTGAGTACAATATTGCAGAAGTAGGTAAGATGATAATATGAGAGAGCATATTATGATATACACAGAAAAGTTATTCTTACACTAGCATCATAATCTTGAATAGGCTTGTCACTAAAGCCGAATCCAAGTAGATCAATTGCATACACATGATACTGCCGTGCTAGTTCAGGTATGTTGTACCTCCAATGATATGATGAGGCTCCAAAACCACTGTACACAAGATATGAGCAAAAAAAGTACATAGATATGAGCAAATTAATACATCACATGAGAATCATATAATGAAAGCAATTGCAATCTAAAATATTCAATTACTCACTGTACTAGAAGAATAGCTGGTTTAGAAGGGTCGCCCATTTCAAGATAATTGATTGAGTGTGTTGTTTTGCTATTGTCGTCATTGTTATCTGTTGTATCCCAATGCCATGTAGAGTATCCAGGAGAGTAAGGCAGTCTATCGTTTGTATGATGGTCAAAATCTTTTAGAATAGATGGTTGTGATGTAACTGCTGATTGGGTAGAAGTAGTTGCTGTATCAGTTACAGTCGATTGCAATACAATTGAAATTAATTTATTTTGACTTTTTGAGATTGTTGGTTGAGTAAAGGAGAAAGACAATGCTCTTTCAATCGACACCAACGCCAACGCCGCTATTAATCCTCGACTAATCATGATATAAGTTATTATCCTATAATGAAAGCAGAACTGTAAGTGTGTTTGTTTGTTTGTGGCGTCGTGTACTGGGACGCACACCTGATGTCACTAACAAAAAGAAGATATTTGTTAGTAAAAAGTTACAGTATTCTAAGATGCTTGTTATTTTAGGCGAGCTTTGACTAATTTAGCACTTTGAGCGATAATTTGAATTGGCTTACGAGAAAGCTTAATAGAGCTAAGTAAATAATACAACCGCTTATTTTAAGACAGCTTTACTTTGATTACAGCTAATACTTTGATAACAGTTAATACTTAATAACAACAACACTTTAATTCGCGCAGCGCTAGCCCGCCGAAGGCGGCTAGTACCCTATTACCAGTGAATACTAACTCAGGATAATAATAGAAGCACACCACCTCACGACGCCATGTGGCTACGCCACTTTTGTTGCTCTGGCACTTGCTATGACTTTCCCCAAGGCGAACT
>Ga0214477_100543_pt1 | contig 25936 bp, 19 predicted proteins | sample M1_20Mar14CPVII9_FD_165058 | JGI IMG/M metagenome (GOLD analysis project Ga0214477, IMG submission 165058) | Marine eukaryotic communities from Monterey Bay, California, United States - M1_20Mar14CPVII9sort6BwellC16 | ecosystem: Environmental > Aquatic > Marine > Unclassified | place: USA...
TAAAAACTGAATAACAAAGATATACTCTCTAATCTTCCTCATCTGATTCCACTAAATTGGATATAAACTTGACAAATCGTTTCCCATATGTTTCGGGATCGACACAGCTTATATCTTCTCCTGAGTTTCCAACGGCTTTGCGCATCACCGTCTCTCCCACTTTACGTACATTATAGTATTGAAGAATGTCAATGACTCCTGTGATATAGAAGTAGTATCAATAGCATGTTAGTAAGGGTATCAATATATATTCTTACAATTGCATGTAACAGCACATATAGATACTCACCACAAAAGTATAGTTCTTTCTTGGCCAGGGTACCATCCTCTAACTTGACTCTATAACCTTCGATGCCCGAGTCTTCTCTTGAGGTGATACCATTAGCGGGTATTGACGGCTCTCGTTGTATCGGTGGCGGGATAGGCGATTCTGGTATGGCATTCAATGATGATGACCTTATTGCTACAGCTGGCTTTGTAGGTGTGGTAGTGGTATCACTACTGGAAGTAGCAGCCAATGAAGCTTCAGTTGTGGATCCCAACTCATCTAGAACCTTGAATCCGTCATTGAAGTCATTTCCAACCTTAGTATCCCCCGCCGAGGAAGCTCGTTTTATTATACCTCTTCGGAATGGAGTGTTCGATCTGAATGGTTCTTCCTGTGCCGAAGCAGACTTTCTTTGATCCTTACGGGGAGGTCCAGGAGTAGATGGTGCATCTTCTTCTCCACTGTTGCCGGCTCCGGCAGTTTGTTGTTTGTCCCCATTCCCCTCGCAATCATGCAACCCCAATAGCAAACTATAATCCATTATGCCCAATCTTGCAAGGAATGTTGCATCCCTAGCCAACTGTTCCAAGAATGCACCTCTAGCTTTTGGTTTCACAAATCGTAACTTTCTCCCCTCTTCTAAGATATCCAAATCTTTTCCTACGGAATCACCAACATTGGCTTTTCTTCCGGTCTTACTACCCTTTAGATCCCATACCCGGTCAATCTTCTTCTCAGTATGAAAGACACTGCGCATAATAATAAAGTGCAACCTTTGATTAGTTGCCGGCATGTGCACTCGATACATACCGTAAAAGTGTGTTAAGAATGTTGATGGGTACCGTGTTAAATGTCGATAGTAATGTGGTAATATCTCTCTTAGGAACTTTGATTCAGTATATGTCAATGTTTTTATCATATATCGTCCATCATGGGAGTAGAAGAAGAACTGTTTGTGTATGAATGATAGTAGGTGAGTGTTAGTAAAGTGAATAGATGTGCAAGATTTGCAGACCGACGCAATATAGGAACACAAACAACTGAAATAAAACTCACCTGTCCTGACCGCGCATTACTAGCAAATTCATAAAAGTTGAATTTACCACATATTGAATGTAAGAAAGTTTGTTTCTCGACACCGAATAAGCTTCTAATTCTTGCAAATACTAATGGAGCGTACACTTTAAACTTGTATTTGTGTGGTAGTGGTTTCGATGTATTTGATCCTAAATAAAATTGATTTGGTGGGAATTTATATTTGGTAACACGTTCACATTCAGTTGTTAATGTTGTATATGCTTCTTGTACCTCGTTTGTAGTACGGTTATTGTTGTTGGTATGTGATTGTTGAGTGTGATTTGTTACTTCTGATGATGATTGAGTTGAATCAGCATTAATATCAGATTCTAACGATTGTGATTGAGGTGCCGTAGTGTTATTCTCCTTCGTATCCCCAGTAGTCTCCTCGGCAGGACTCTCCTCATGTTGCAACTCCTTCTTTCCACCTCCTCCAACAGTATGAGTATCATTCTCTTCCTTATCATCATTACACTCAACAACAGCAATCCCCTGATTGTCCTCCTCCTCTTGCCAAGCCCTTTCCCAGCCTTCCCAATTCGAGATTTGTAATTCAGCCTCAACACCTAATGCACCACCAACACTTTCACGTATACCCAACATCATACCGGCAGTTAATGCATACCGTGCATGTTTCTTATGTATCTTTTTAGACGAACTTGATACCATTGGATTGGGATTTTTAGAATTTGGTAATGTCGGTGGCTTACCATACTTGTAATGACGATGGGTTGATGATGAAACACTCAATGTACGATGTTTGTTGGGTGATTTGTTTAGTTGTGGTGCACCAAGTCCAGATGGAAGGGAATGATGTCGTGTATATAATCCCACTGGTGATGATAATAATTGTTGATCTGTAGTATCATTTTGTGTCCGGCTTCTCTTGAGTTCTAACAACTCTTTACTGTCTGATGATTTCCTCTGTATATTATTCTCTTGTATATTCAATGATAATGACTTACGATGTTCTTCCTTCCAAGATAATTGCTCAGACTTCCATTCATCTTGTATAGTTGGCATTACCTGTTCAACACTATCAGTTGGTACAATCTCTAATGATTCCCCGTTACACCATGAATCAATTTTTGATATTGATAATCTATGCTTGGTTTGTAATGGTGAGAAGTGTGGCGGTGGTTCTCTGGGTAACACCGATGGTATATCTATTGTTGATGTTGTTGATGAGTTGTTTATTGAGTTTGGTATACTACTTTGATTTTGACCGTCACCTGGTGTATCATTATCATGTCGTTGTTGTGCTGCTCGCTCTCGTTTCAACTCAACAGCATGCAACTTATTAACTAACGCATTTAATGTTTGCAAGTCACCATCATCGTATTCATTATTAATATCACATATTAAGTCACTAATACTATTACCGTCACCACCGCCAGTGGATGTGCAAGCCGACAATGCATCTTCATCATTATCATTCGAGGTTATACTAAGTGCATCTGTTAACCTTACATTGTACTCAGCATCAGAGTCGTCGTCATCGTCTGAATCTTCCGATGTTGTATCTGAAAATGTTATCGATTTTGTTGGATTCGATGATTTGTCATCATTCATATTGTCAATATCATCAAATACTTCCTGTTCAGACGCCAAACGTCGTACTTGATCTTTCGTATGTTGATACGATGATGCACTGCCTTCGTCTGATGATTGAAGATGGGCAGTGGCTGCTGATGAATGTTTTTGTTTAAAGAATGTCATATTGTATGATAGTGTTAATAATGATATTGTTGTGCACAGTAGTAGGCCTCTATAATTATAAAGATGCACGAGTCTCTACTCCTATTTACTCATACTACATCTCCTAATAAATCGTCGTTCACACCACTAACAAAGAGTTGCTTTCTGTTCACTATCTTCTATGTATGAGACGATGACGACCTACATATGCCCTTGATAAGTGCCCGTGGGCAGCAATACTAACTTTATTGTGAGTGAAGTAGATCATCGAGATCTTTTGTGTTGTGATGTTTTATTAATAAGTAGATTTCCAGCTATCACGCCTAGTACAATATACTCTCTATATTATATTATACAATATGTTTGCCGTAATGACCGCAAAGAATTTGCTATCGTCCTGTTGTGACGCAAACATGTTCAGCAAAGTGTTTGGTAATGACCACGATGATGAAGATGTACAACATCAACCTACCAAACCATCAGCTGCAACAAATAGCAACAACAAACCATCATTCACAGGTGGTCATAAAAAGTATGGCTTCACAGATAAGCAGGCCAAGTATGAAGATGTAAACTGGTCCAAGATGAATGTATCTGCAAGGAAGGCTGCTAAAACTATTGGCTTTGATCAAAAGGAATGGGATAACAAAGAATGGTTACCAATCGATGATAAACATTGGCATGATTTAACAACTGAGGAGAAGACTGCAGTTGAAACATTAGGATGGACAATGGAATCCTGGGAGCATAAATATGAACATTGCTCTTGGAAGGATATGCCCAAGGAAGTACAAAAGGCTGCTGAAAAGCTAGGTTGGAATGAAACAAAAGATACCTGGGATAAAGATTGGAATGACTTTACTCCCGAGGAACAAAGATGTTTGCATGTAATGGGTTACACCTATCACACTTGGGATTAAGATTGTGCTGATTGGTAGTCGAAATGATGTATTTACTACATTAAGCAATGGAGATAGCAAGAAGAATACACTCCGAGATGTGCACTGATAATTGTAAAGTAGAGGATATGACTTGATATTGATTCTATTTCATCATCATATTTTCAGAAACCCATGTCGTGCATATCCTCCCTAACTCTAGCTTCCTCCCGCAACCTTCTCTCTTCCTCTGTCAATTCCTCTTCACTTTCTTCTTCTTCGACTAAACCAGCTTCATGGGCCGCTGCAATTTCCTCAAGCTCGTCGAGATCGGGTAAAGGATACCTCAATATTGCCGCAACCCCTGACACTTGTTGTAGTTGTTGTCCAGATACATGCATGGTACTAAATATATAAACTATACCTCCTCGTTCTCTTACAGACTCGACCAATGCCACATACTTTTTCCGTATAGCAATATCCGAGCTTCGGAAAAGTTCATCAGATATCAATAACGAATCAATAGCCAACTCTTCATTTGCCTTCTGTACATGAAAATATCCATAGTATGCCTTGTCCGGGTTGGTATCTAACAATCTCATAAACTTATTCAACACTTCAATCTCCTTAGATAGCTTTGTTTCTGACACTCGAGACATGATACTTTCATCGGCAAACAGTTCTTCTATTGCATGTTTGTGACCTGAACTTGCATGGCATAAGACAAACTTGCCCTTGTTTTCAATGAATGGCCGGTCATCTCTCCTAACACTCTCGGCTAATAAGTACTTGAAAAAGTCATCCTTTTGAAACCCTGGCGAGCCAATCAACACACACTTTATTTTGTCGAAATCAACATGGGTCAATATAGCTCTATACACAGCATCATAAAACTTGGTAATAGATTTGCCATGAGCGGAAGATCCTGTCCGTTTTTTTGGTATATTCGTCTCCACCCTAGCCTTTGTCACTGTTACACTGCCAGTCACAACACAAACATGTGCCAGTCCCCCACTCATTACCACACAGGCAATCTCTGCACCCTTCTCGGGATTACACGCCTCGTCTATTCGATCTAAATATATCTGATCCCAACAATCCTTTTCAATAGAAAATTGTCTATCCAATTCTAATGTTAATGTATGAAATGCTCCCATCCTAACGTGTTCGCTTTCAGCTGAATTCGGACCAGAGATTCGTACTTCTAAACTATCCTTGAAGAATTCTAATTTAGTCACTTCAATTGTTAAATTCATACGTACTTTGTTGGATGTTACACTACCGGTTGATGATTCTTTACTAACCTTTCGGAGTGTTGTACAGCGTACACGGTCACCAGTTTGCAGTAGATTATATGTGTGCCATAAATCCTCAGGTGTGTTTGGAAGGAGTGATATAAATCCAGATCCGTCCTTTGCGGATATTTGTTTCTTGAGTAGTTTCATTATTTAGTATATATCTTATATTATAATTGTTGATATATTTGTTTCGTTGCTGTGACGAGTTTTCATGAGAAGAAGAGGAAGATCATAAGACAAGATTGATTGAAGTTGAGTATCTACTCAACGAGATATAATGCCACCACATGAAAAACAAATTAAAGTATACTAAAGCAGCTTGGCTCGGAAATTTAAGCATATAATAACTCTCACGGGGTGTTGTATAGTAATATACGGAGGAAGTCAAGATGAATATATATCGTCACTGCCATATGCTTATGTTTAAAATGTGATATTTTTGTTCTTTACCCCAACTTACAAAACCACATAATAATATATTTACTTTTTATCGATTCTCTCGTCTTTCATCCCATAATATGCCTCGAAGAAGAACTTCAGTCATTAGCAGACAGCGTATATATATTATTCACAATACACATACTTACTTTCTCTTACTTTGTTACTCTACTCATTTGGTAGCATATAGCAGCCTACCTGCATGCCTTCATCAGTCTAAATTTACGATTCGATATTGTACTTTGGAGCTGGTTACTGGTTTGATTGATTGTTTGCTGTTTTTCTCATTTGTACCTTATTAGGTACTAACGACGTACAATTAAACAGCACATAAAATGGAGGGATTAGTACACAATCAATTAAAGGCTATAATACTAAGTATTAGTATCGTATATGAGGAGATCTGAGATCCGTGTCGCTCTTCAATTGGTGCTGGTCCTCTACGACTTTTAAGAAGGGCAATAAAAGTACGATAAGTGGTGTCTCTCATAATCCACTTATGCGCGGAATTGAAATTGCGGAATTGAAATCTGCAGAATTGAAATATGCAAGATACGGAATTGAAATTGCAGAATTGAAATAATTAGTAGTAAGCAAATTGTTATGTCGATATAACCCAAGAGAGAGGTACGTGGCGCGGTAAGAACATCTATCATAACCTCGGTAGGCACGCGCTGGTGAGGCCTACAGCCACGTCAAAAAGGGTGTTCCCCACCATCACAGCGCTAGTCCCCAGAGGGGACCCCATGCGCTGTTCTGTTGGGGAACACCCTTTTTGACGTAGCGGAACCCAAATATTGACTAGTAAATATCCTATCTCACCTAATCCATACCAGGAAGGAGCTTTGCATCATGTTATATTTGCAAAAGAAGGATTTAATGTTGATACTTCTGTTTGCCGTCGTAATAGGGCTGACAGTATCTGCCTTCAATAAGCCACAAATATCTCATCCTCACAAATTATTAATACATGCTACCATAACCGATGATGTAACAACAACTGAACAACAAGGTATATCATGTTATTATAAAAGAATTGATGGTTCGTGGAAACCAAGAAAAGAGTTGAATAGTCTCTTTATTAGAGAGCGTTTGTATGCTACCAGATTGATTGAAAGGTGAGGATAGAATGTTTTACTTTACATCATAATGTTTACATTACAAGTACTTACTTATAATTAAATGCCTACCTTATTATTAGTGATCTTCTGGATGGTAAAACTGGACCCAAAGTTTTCTTAGAATGTGGTGTTGGAAAAACAAATAATAATAAATGGAGTATAGTTAATGGAATGTTACGAATAGGAAAGAAGGGAATGAAGAAGGGCGTAATGCGTAAAAAGATTAAGAAAATTCCACCCAATAAGTTGATTGAAGTTTATGTATCAAGAATAAGGGTAGAGGAAGGGACCTTTGAAGTATGTTTGAATAAAGATGAGGCATTAGAAAAGGGAGATATTGCCAAACAAAGAATATCTGCATCTAGTTTAAAAGTGGGCGAGGAATTAAATGGAGTAGTTAGAAGTGTCCATTCATACGGTGTCTTTGTAGATGTTAATGCCAACAGAAATGGTTTATTACATATTAGTAAAGTGGCAAAGGCGCATGATACGTTTGTTGACAAAGAAGATGGTTTAAAAAGATGGGGATTGAATAGAGGGTCTCAAGTACGTGTACGTGTGTTGAGTAATAATAAGAAGAAGCGTTTAGAACTTGATTTAGCACCTCCTCCTACTGAAGGAGAACAGGAGGCAGATGTAGCCGAGGAGGCAGATGAAGATGATATGATAGATGACACATTAGCAAGCAATATAGTTGATGAGGAGCAAGCCATGTGGGCTGCTTACGCGGCTGCTGATTATGCTACCGACAACGATAAAGAAGATGAGTACGACGAAGACGCTGATATAGAAGACTCATTAGGTATAGGTTCGTGGTGATTTCGTTAAGCATAATTACTATTACAGCTTTCCTTCGTATGATGATGTAAATCTCTGACTGAAGAAATACAACATATATGCACGTTTTACTACTACAACCAACGCCCTTATATACCGTTCACAATCGATAAATTAATCGATACACTAGAGAGTTGCTGCGTATGACTTCATGAATAACATTAATCTAATAATAACTACATTATCAAATCATCGAAACCCTCTTGCTTTTTCAAGCTCCGCTTTCCTGGCCTTTCTATCGATCACTCTTTGTGCTAGTTGTTCATCTTTCGTCATTCTTTTCTTCTTTGCCCTGGAAAATACAAGGAAGAAGAGGTGATCCATTAGACATAGGTACAAAATAATATAATATTTAAAAGACCATGATGAAACTTACTCTTCTCGCTCGGCTTTGTGCTTTGCCACTTTTGCATTAATCTTTGCATCGTCCTTTTTAATCTCGCCATCTCCTGGTAGTGATGTAGGTAATCCACTATAGACACATAGAGAAAAGTTTAGACATTCACATGTAGACATAAAACATACGATACTGAATATTGCAAAGAACAAAAACAACAACAGCCCACTATACTTACGCCTCTGAAGCAAAGCTTTTCACCTTGCTCAAGGCCATCATCCCTTGCAATGAATTCCACATATTTCTATAGTATTCACTGCTTTACCTGGTACACTTCGATGCGTCAAACCATATATATGGTAGCTACCTGTGGCCGTGATTATGAGATAATCACGATGTAAGGTCTTGGCCATAAGGCACTCAGATTTGGCTCTAAGGCACTGCCTAAGGCACTCGCCTGTATTGGGAGTCTATTGATACTAAATGGGAATAGTATCCTATGAAAGTACGGTATAATTATACAAATACGGTGTACAATACGGTAATGGATCTCATACTGCTTTACTCATATTCAGGGCATTATTGGCGATATATTGCCTATAAAAACACTAGATATAAATAAAGTACTCTTTTTATTGCATTTTTGAACTCCTCTCGGTGAGCTGAAAAATTTGATATATATATTTATGAGATATTTGTTAGTACAAACACCTAAACAACACTTTTGAATTGAGTGCCTTGAGTGCCCCGAGTGAGTGCCTCAGGAATGCCCCGAAACAGGGTGTCGGGGCACTGCCTTATGGCCAAGACCCTATCACGATGTTGATATCTAGGTATCCTTATTTGGAGTTTTCCTTTAGTGAAAGCTGACTTTTTTTCTGGTGCAACTACTTATTGAGAAACCTGAAACCAGCCCTCTAAGTCCATAACATATTGTGGCATTGATTGGTGTGAGATATAGCTGTAGGTGAGAGTTAGGGGAGGCGTTATGATGTTGTTTATTATCGTTTTGATGATCTCTATGAAAAAATCTATACTTGAATGAGTTATTGCAATGGGCCACCTTCTCGATCAACAGCTCAGATACTTCAAACTTTATTTGATATCATTTATCAAACCCTTATATCAGCTCATCTCTTTTACCATCATGTTCCTTTCTTCTACGGATATCGTTAATATTAGGTGGCTCTAGTGGTGCTTAATTGCAGTAAAAACCCTTGTAGTATGAGAAATACTGCTATTGCCCTAGCTTTTTTGTTGGGTGGTGCAGTAGCCGAGGATGAATATATTCCAGGTCAACCACCAAACGGTGTGGTAACTTCGAGTAAGCTTCAGATTCATGTAAGTTTCAATCTATGTGGTATATATATGTTTGTGTGATAGTAAGAGTTTGTTTCAATGTGTGTACAATATAATGACTTACTTTTACCACACTTAATGAAGGTTCCTAAAACACTTACGAAACCGGGAGGGTATGAACATCGTGAAGCATTATTTGGTATCCCTCCATACGGGGGATCAATTGCTCAGAATATGTATTATGCGGCAGATACTGTGTGTGACTTTAATAGTATCAATACCCGTGCAGGATATCCGATTAGATCAAAAGACGATGATGGTAACATGATACCATGGCAATCACCATTCATTTTAATGGTGGACAGGGGTGGATGTACATTTGTCCAGAAAGTTAGGAATGCCCAGCGTGTCGGTGCCGCGGGTGTGATTATTGCTGACAATTCTTGTTTATGTTCGGCCACTGAATGTACATCCGATCCTGGACATGAATGTGAAGAACGTGAACCAATCATGGCAGACGATGGGAGTGGATCAGACATTAGTATCCCATCATTCTTAATGTTTAAACAGGATGCTGATCAAGTGAAAGCAGAAGTACAGGCAAATCATCCTGTTCGTATTGAAATGATGTGGAGTTTGCCTAGTCCTGACGATCGTGTGGAGTATGAATTGTGGACTACTCCTACTGACATTATCTCGGAAGACTTTCAAAAGAACTTTAAGGAGGCTGCAGTTGCACTTGGTGACCGTGCATACTTTACTCCCCAAATGTACATCTATGATGGAATTAAGAGCGGTTGTCAGGATTACGAGGGAGAGAATGACTGCTACAATTTATGTACTAACAACGGGAGATATTGTGCCACTGATCCTGATAATGATTTAGATCGTGGCATTTCAGGAGCGGATGTTGTTAGTGAAAGTTTACGCAGAATGTGTATATGGAGTCAATATGGGAAAGATGATGGAGTTGGTGTAGAGTGGTGGGATTACACCAATGAGTTTATGTTTCGATGTAACACAGAGGAATTCTTCACCTCAAAGCAATGTGTGAATGATGCCATGTCGCGTGCAGGTGTTGATATTAAGAAGATTGAACAGTGCATGAATGATAGTGGAAAGTTAGATGAAGATGTTGAGAATAGTCTGTTGGAAGTGCAGCTACGAGAGAAGGATAAGAGTGGAGTAGTCATTCTACCTGCATTGTATGTTAACCGCGTGTCAATCAGAGGATCGTTGGAGTTCCCAGTTGTATTCAAAGCAATCTGTTCAGGATATTCTTCTGGCACAACCCCATCAGTATGCGAGACGTGTGCAAGTTGTTCTGATCAAAAGTCATGTATCAGTCAAGGGTACTGCGGATCGAAAAAGCTTCAGGAATCTGTCTCTACTATGAACATGGTGTATTCAATGATGGGGCTGTCTCTCGTCTTTTGTGTGTTTAGCTACATTCAACATCGACGATACCAAAGTCAGATGCAGTCACAGGTGAAAGGTATTATTGCGGAGTATATGCCACTTGAAAGTGATCAAAACTTACAGAATAATTCTGTATCAGATGAGGATGGAGAGTTTACCTAAAGTGTTCTTCCTGAGATAGGTATTTGTTTGTGGCGGTCGAGTTGCATTGGCATATCCAGGAGCTCTTGAGGTTAGCATTGTAGAGAAGTACATTTTATGTTAAAGAGTTGGTTGTATATTTACTATATTCAGCTAGACTTCGGTGATAGAAGTTGTTACAGTTGCCAAGACTTTATCTTTTGAAGTCAAGAGCTCGCCATCGAAGAGATCAAAGTCATCGTCTCTACCACTTCTGTTATATCGGTAGGTCTCTTCTTCATGCTCATATTCTTCTGTACTGCGTTTGGCTGGTGTGACGATTGGATGACTTGACCTTTTCCTCTTGCGTGTGTGGTTAGAAGATGAGACAGTGATAGACTCCGCATGAAACTGATCAGAAGATAGAACATCAAGAATATCAGGTAGCGGTTCCGGGGGCACCTTATCTTTCTCAACAGCTACGGCATCACGAAGGGCCTAAATACAACAGACATAAAGCAGTGAAGATTAGACTACAGTCCTTTCACGAATCGCTGCCGCCGCCACAGCATTCCGAAGCTCCTATGGGACCAATCACAGTTTAGTGCTGTATTCATCAAACAACTCAAGTCTAGTCCAAAATTCTACAGCTCATACTCAAAGAAAAAGACCCACCTGACAACACTTCTCCCTCGCAACAGCCGGGGAGACAATATCCCACGCATAAGTTGAATAGTTCTTCAAGAGAAAACGACCAGGGGGTTCCATGGCATGTATTTGATTTAGTACCTCCCTGTATAAGGATGTTGAGCAGTTTAGGATAAGGATACTTGGAGTTGATAGCATATGAAAGCTAACAATCTTACCTTGATATAACTGCCTTTTGCTTTTTGGTTGCTCTTTGATAATCATCCACACGACTTCGGCAAATATTCCGCAGTTGCTCGTTACCACTGTGCTCATGGTTCCTTCCTCCGCGACCAAGCAACACATCATTTTCGTTTATTGTAGTAATGGTTGACATACTCTATACTGAAGATTGGTTTGCAAGTCAAATTATGAGAGCATGCTCCTATAGGCTCGACTTGGTATTGCAAAAGAGTACTTGCTGTTCATATATTAGACCATACACAAGATATTCCGTTGCTCTCAAATTTGTCATTTCAATACATAGTATCAATTTGAGCATGATCTTTTGTATGGGACATAATAGATGTGACACTTACTTGAATGATTTGCACATGATCCAAAATTTGTTTATACTCTATTCTCATTCATCAATTGTCGAGTCAAAAGGTCAATACAATCATGGCACATACACATAAAAAAGCTTCTCAACCCCACCAAACATTGTCTATCCTAGCTTTCTTCTTTTACTTAGATCGTCTTTCTGTTCTTCGACCTCTCTTCCTTTCCCCTTACCGCCTTCTTCACGTTTCCAGACATCTCTCAAAGCAACTACAACCTTATTCATAGCATTAGTTTCAAACTTCTCTGCATACTTTTCGACTTTTGCAATCCATGTGCTGCTGTACTTTTGTGATTTGCTATCTCCCAAACCAACAAGTGTTCTCGCTAGCCCCAAGGTGTAATCAAACAACCAATGCGCTGGATTGATATTTAATTGCAAAGAAGCGGCGTACTTATACGCCTTTCCAATACCATCAGCACACTCGGCAATGTCAACAAACATTTCCTCCATGGTTTCTTCATCTCGAACTGCTGCTGGATCCATCAATATAGAATGAAAAGAAGCTAATGACTCCTCAATCAGAGATAGGTTGAGAAAATGTGTAGTCCAATGTTGTTGTCCGCAAATAGACGTTGCCATTTGGTAGAATTGTTGGTCAACTTCTCGCTCAGTATCTATACCATCATCGCTACGTTGTTTCTTCTCGTTGCTACTACCGCCATTATTGAGATGATCAAATACCTTTTCCTCTGCCTTGCACATATAAGTAATAGCCATTGCCTCCTTCTTTTTCTTCATAGAACAATCATCGGCCACAACTGCTGTGGTGTTTTTACAACTTGGACAATACGCTGATCGATCTTCTGCCATCATACCATTCTTTGGAGTTGCATAAGATACCTTCAAGCCATATTCATCTGGATCATCCCCATCATCGAACATGACGTCCTCATCTAGATATCTACCAGTGCGCGGGTGGCAAGATGGACATGGAATTCTTGACGCCAAATCTCCAGTATTGTTATCATCCTTACATCTGACGCACTGACAAACAAAATGTTTATTTGCTTTTAATAACCGTTGACGGATTGGATAGGATGAAAATAAATACTTGCCAAGATAACTAATGTGAATCTCATCGCCAGCTTTGATATCACATGCTGCTTTTAGTATTGATACATCATCATTCTCTCCAGAAGGATCCTCAACTACCACGGCATTTGGATTGCATGAATGATTAACTCTACTCAACCTATGGTAAATCCTTCCATTTTCAAATGAATTACATGAGTATATAAGAAGAACTTTTAATAATGACTCATCTTGATTTGATAATAAACTATCAAGTGAAGAATTAGATGCAGCTATTTCTCGTGAGCATTTAATGGCCAACTTTGCTAATTCAATGGCATCCTTCTCGTTTTGTTCTTCGGTACTAAACTCTGGATGGTACAATTCCAATAGTTTAGACTTTATTTCTTCATTCATTGTTTTATGTTGTATGGCATATGATGCCAGAGCTACAAGCATACCACGAAGTTTACTTGTTCTTTGTGAATCATTATCGAGTTTTTTTAGTATAGATTGCGGTAGGATAATATCAGTTAATATAGATGAAGTTGTTGCAGTAGATTGCTGCAAGAAAGAAGGAGATTTAAATTGTGATCTGATATCTCCTTCGGATAACTTTATTAGTGGAGATTCTTCGAAGATTTCGTCACCTTCTGCATATGATTTTGTTGCAAATAGTCCATACTGTTTAGTAGAATGGCTGCCGCCAGCAGAGTTGGACAAACGGATGTCCATGGATGATAATAAATAGTGCGACTGTAATAGAATAAATGTATTTTAATTCCTATGTTATTTATTTATTTATTTATGTTGATATTAGATACTACACCCATAAATAATTATTGTGGTGAGTTCTGTAATAACGTGCACTGGTTATGAGTCAAAAATTCGCGATGCCCGATGCACTCGCGGAAGAGGTGCTCATCTCGCCTTCCCTCAATAGGAGTATGTGCATCTCAACAAGTCTGGATATTAATCGGTTATTTATTTCGTTAGTGCGGTTAATAGTTCCATTAGTTTCCTGGAGTACAGAGCGAGGAGGGATTAATGATTAAAAAGTCTCTCCTTGTTATAAAGAACATACAGTACAATACCTGACAAGATACAATAAATATATACTTACAATCTTATCGAACACATATTATAATGGTACGATTTCGACAAAACTCTGCTAAATCCACCCAGCATAAATTTAATGATGTCGGTATAGTATACAGAGATCACGAACCTACTACAGACAATGAATTCATAGAAGAGACAGCAACAACAATATTACCCCTTTCTATTGATAATGGTAGTAGAGATTCAGAAGAAGATGATAATAGCAGTGTAGAAAGTGTAGACTCTGATGATGATGATGATACTACATTACTATCAACACACTTTTTACTAAAAAGAAGACACCCAACATATACTCCCCATATATTTATAACTCATCCGCACTTGGCAGTCTTACCGGTTTTATTGTTAGAATTTTTGGCTCTGGCACTGACGAGAGCTGTACTACCATCATTACTACTCAAAAGATATGAGTCAAAAACATACATTGTTATGGGTATTGCAGAATGCTTTCGTGGTGTCTGCGCCTTCTTTGCGTGTCCTCTCTTTGGACAATTAAGCGATATATGGGGAAGGAGACCATGCTTGTTTGTTACTGTGTTTGGTACATTATTACCAGTGTGTTCACTGACATTTATGCATGATTATACAACAACTAATAACGACAATAATATTGAAGTATCAGAGGATATAATGACGTCTAAATTGATAATGGATGTTGTTGATGAGGGGGATGCACTATTGGCTGGAGTAGATGCCGGGGATGCATCTGATGTGGGTTGGTTCCCAACTTTTGGTGGTAGTATTGGTACAATTACAAGTGGTGACTACATGCCTGATATTCACCGCATAGATGTGTTTGTAGTTCTTTTGGCGCTGTCTGGTTTGTTCAGTTCCACCTTCACTCTGACGTTTGCTTACATCTCCGACGTGGTAAAAGATAGAGATGGTAGAGTTGCGGCATATGGACTAGCATTGGCCACCTTTGGCCTGTCGTTTACTATAGGACCTCTATTAGGGGGGTATTTTGCCAATGTGAATGATGAGAAGGGTAATAACTTCATGAAATTGATTCATATGGATAATGAAGACACGGGAAATGATATTTCAGATGATCACACTGCATCTGATGTACATCCACTTGGCCAACACAGGGTGTTTATCACCTCGCTAATTCTGGCAATATTGGATTTGTTTTACATACATTTTCTTCTCCCAGAGAGTTTGAACAGTAACACAGATGAGATGGAGGTTAACACCGGAAAGGATGTTGACTCTGAGACTGTCGATGATGATGGCAGTCCTTGTCGTACATCTTCAACTAGATTGGCATCAACATCGGACACATCAAACGCCCCGGTAGCTGCAGGCATCGGGGTATCGAGGCGGGCATCTTCAACTTGGTGGAATCCTTTTGACTCGGTGAAATATCTAATGACAGAACCGCTTCTATCCACCATAGGAAAAATTACGTTCCTGTACTATACTGCTCTACATGCCGTGGTATCAACACTTGTTCTCTGTTCTCTTAGATGACTTCCTTCATGTAAACTTCTACTTCTGCCATAGCCACATCGCTAAAAGGTTTAGCGATATGGCTCCGGCTGCCTCGTGGTATCCAAAGGTATCCAATAAACTCTTGGAAATCTTTTCTTTTGTAGCCAATAGATGAGATCGGGATTTCGTTGAAACGCCTGCTGTATGAGCTTGGCTTCTGATGATTCATCAATGAGTCCTTGATTTGCAAGAGATGAAACGGCACCCACGGCAGCTTCCAACACGTCTACTCCATCAATCCCTGTTGTTGATGATGGAATGGAAGCACCACTGCCAACACCACCAGTTACACCCTCGGACTTTTCGAATCGAGTATGAGTACTCCAATACATGTGTGTCAACTCTCTAACCTCTCGAACACTTTCAGACATTTTGGCAATTGATGTTGTGTATCTTGGCCGTGTCAAGGAAGAAAACTAATATCATAATCATTTGATTGTATCATAAATGGTTGGTAAAGCATCACATTTTCTATCAAGCTGATACATACCGAATCAGAAGAACGAATGATGTTTTTAATCTTGTGTGATTTTTTTTTTACTTTTGACTCTTGACTCCTCCACTTCACTTTACTTTATTATCATTTCTAACTAACACAACCATGAACTTAGTAACTGCACTCAAACACTTGCCTATTACGGCGCAGCCTCTTTCTGTTAGACGCGTAGTTAGTGTTGTTAATGTTAAAGGTGTATCGATGGGGACAGCATTAATTAGCGGCAATTCGTATCCAGTTGAGCCGATTAAAGGCGAGTTAACCATTGGTACAATCGTGGTAGTCGCAACTAAGCATAAATGGTTCGAGGATGTTACCGACTCTCCGCCCGATTATATAGTAAAGAGGGTGGCAGGCATTAATGTATGTTGTTTGTTGATTATAATTGTTGATTTATTATTGTTGAGTTGTCGAGTCAACTAATAATTTCTTATTTCTTTCTACCAATAATTAAACAGGCAGATGGTTCTGTGTACCTACTTGGTGATAATGGTTCTAGGAGTTGGGACAGCCGATTATTTGGATTTGTCAATGCTAATCGAATTGCCGGCGAGGTTATTGTATGAAATAAAGATAGAGCGTCAAAATTTGGATGAACAAACCTCTTGGGATAAATTTGATGGGGGGGTAGACAATTAGTGCTACTGGGGTTCTTGTATTTTCAATGCGTTGAATTACCAGACACTACGCAGGGGGTTAAAATTAGAGAATAGTTATCCCAGAATTTCTTATTGTGCCCGCAATTCCCCATTCACTTTCCCTCTCCTCTCATAATTATTTTACTCGACACCACAATTCTCTACAACATACTCTAATAGTAGGATTAGTTTTATTGTCTACAACTGGTGGCGGCACACAGGGATAATATTATCTATTATCGGCACCTTCTAGCGTTATTATTGCGGCTATATTAGTGTCATATCCAGGTAAGTTCGATACATATTAAGAAGTCATTATTGGCATTGCAATAAATTTTTGCAATAAATAATCGTCGGGGTATGGTATTAGTTTAAGGATTGTTTTGGGATTAGAACTTTATTATTATATATTGGTGATATTTATTGATATTGTTGTGGTGTTTTGGATTTGTTTTGTTGATGTAGTTGTAGTTATCGGGATATTAGCGGCGGCTACTACTACCGCTACTACAATACAGAGTCTCGAGTTTTAGCAGGGGGGAAAGATATCCCCCCCAAAAAGGATTTCGTATTCAATTTCGAAAAGTACGGCTTTTATCACTCGATACGCGAGTGTTACGCCAGATGTGACATAGAGTCATTTTACCCCATTATATCCTAACCTTTGTCTCACCGTTATCCAGTTTTTCACAGGCTAATCAACCAACATGGGGAATTGCAATTGCAAATCAGCCCCTCATCAAGTTAATGCATCAGCTGCCTCCTCTCCTGGACCTATTAGTGAACGTCCTCCAGATTCTTCTCCTCGTTCTCCTACTCGAAAGGGCCGGATAGCATCTATTCTAAGAGGTGTTCTTCCAGAAGAACAATCACCTAATACTACTCAGCGGCGACAGCGTCCTCGTCGTCATCAAGATCAAGCTGAAGCAACATTACCCTCTCCTTTAGCGGATGCGCAACAACAACAACAAAGTGTCTCGTTCTTACCAACAGCAACACTACAACCATCGGATGCATCCTCTCTTACTAATGTCTTCCATACCACCAACACCGCACCCTCATCGTCAACTAACAACCAACCTTCCGCACCCGCCGCTGCAACATCATCTAACAATGAATCAGTATCATCTAATGATGCAACAACAGTTGTAGATGTATTTGACGGTGGGGGGAACGAGTCTTCTCCCTTCCCTTCTCCCGTGAGGCCATTATCTTGGCATGGTGAGTTAAAATTGTATTGTTTCTCTTACCCTTCACAAATCCCCTTGTAGTCAACCTCGTCATACCACTCACTTTAATTACCTTAAATTATATAGCTGATAATGAAGACGGTGATGTTTCCCCGCATTGTCAATTTTGTGGGGAATGTTTCGATAACACAGTTGATTGTGATGAACATGAAGATGAATGTATTAAGAACCCTGAAAATTGTAGTGGTAGTAGCGGATCCTCCGTTGATAGTTCCGATGAGGAAGATGATAGTGACGGCAGTTCGTCTGGGTCAAATGACGACACCAAGGTTGCGGAGGATGTGGAGGCAGAGGTAGAGGATGCTACTTCTGTACAGCAGGTATGTCATATCATGTGAATCTTTTCTTATTTAGTGGATATTGTTTATTGTCTGCTTACCAATCTTTTCACCACCTCTGTTTAGGATATATCATCCGAGGCCTTGGAAATAATGGAGCTTCGACAGTCGTTACGTGAGATGACGGCTCGGGCAGTGTTTGCGGAGAAACAAGCAGCGGCATTAGCCAAACATGTACGTATGAAAAATCATTTGAACTAAAGCCGCTTGCTTCCAACTATTGAGATGCTTGCTCCTACTATTGTGTCATCTAACGTTGTACCTCTCACATGTTACTTCTTTCACTTGCATACATTCTTAGGTTGGATCAAATGGTGATGATCATACTACCTCCACGTACCCCGAAGCTATTGATGAGAGTACAGATCCAACAGCGTACCCGAGAATGACAGCTCATGTGGCCGAGCTTCAACGTAAATTAGCCGAGTTTGAAGATCAGGGAGCTCTTAGTGATGAAGAGATGATGTATAGTGATGATGAAGAAGATCCCAAAGAAGAACAAAGGTAAGAAATAAGTTATTGTGTACACCTATTCTATTGACTTTAGAATATATTCTCACGACCCTTCTACCGTCAATGCAGTGCGGCTACGGCTCGTGGAAGGCTTCTGGCAGAATCTTCTCAAAGAGGTCGACCTACCCGAGCATCATCTGTGGACGCTGCGTCGAGATCTTCTGCTCCAATTCGCCGCAGTCTACGGACCAGGTCACTTGCGCGGACAGCTGCCGAGGATAAGCCCCGTGATCTTTCCAAGTTGACATTCACTCTTCATGATGGCAGTGGCGATGCAAGTAGGGATGTTGTAATTGACGGCATCTTGGCTGACATGCTGTTTCCACAAGTAACTGAACAGTCTCTGTCGTTTGCACGCTTCCAAGTGAAACCACGATATTTGGATTTAGTGAGGGATTTCACTAGTCAAGACTTCTACCACACGAGAAAGTCAGAGTGGAACCGAGTAGGAAAGAAGACTCTAGAGAAAGCTTGCGGTTGCAAGGATGTGATTGACAAGATTCTTCGTGACTTGATACAGATGGACGAGGCAACACTCTTCTATGTGTTGATGTTTCTCAAATGTCCCCTCAAAGACTTCAATATTGAAGCATATACCGCCGCTCCGGGCCGTCAATTGGACGAAAATCAAACCTGGAAAGCCGTTCGGGCGATCAACGCAGCTATTCCTACAACTAATATCAATCATCAGAATGAATTGAATGCCAGACCAATCCAGCCTCGCATCGATTGTGAACGTACAATCTGTAAGAAACACTGTGAAAGAGTCAGGCAACTTGAAGTGGATGACAAGGTCAAGATTATATATATTGTCAACGACTATTGTCGGGATATGAACGTTCCCCTTGCTGTATTAGGGTTTGGTGGCACAGGTGTATCATCATTCTTTAACCAATTGAATGCTGGCATTATCTTTGGTATCGTTGCACGTGGAGGACCTCACCCGTCAAGGATCAATTCCTTTTATCCTGCCGACAAGACAGCTGAAAATGCCATCATTAAGACTACGAATTGGGTTGCTCCAGTTAGTTTTATGTTTGATTACTTCCTCAAGTTTGTTGTCTCCCAGAGATGTGCCGAACGGGGTATCACCAACTACACTCCTCCCACTAACACCATCCTGGATGTATTGAGTGAGAATGATATGGCACCATTTGTCAAGAAAGGTCTAATTGATGCTGATACGATCGCTAATGCTCTTAACCGAATGAGTCAACAGGGTCGTAATGGTCTTTGTGCCGCAGCCTCAAAGGTAGTAGGTTACAAGATTACCAATCCTAGTGAAGCAGGAAAGATTTTGGGACGTCTTCTAACCCTTGCATCTGATGCTGTTGTGTCAGGTACTGCCGGATGTGATGAGAGGCAGAGGGTATTGAATAGGGCCTGTACTGAAAAACATTTGGAACTTGTTGTCAAGAAGAAGGTAGTCTACCGCAGCATTTATACGCCAACACTTGCTATCAAAGCTCTTGTTAGTCAGGGGTTCGATAAAATCTCTGAAGTTCAGATCTGGTCCGCTGCTGGTCTTAGGGATGTCCCAAAGCATCCATTATTTGGGTGTATTGACGTGAATGAAAAGACAGGAAAGCTGACACAAGAACAAGTGGGATGGCATGGTAGTACTGTGGAAGAGGTGGAAGCATCCCAAGCTTTATTACGCAGTGTCAATATTGGGGTTGTAGCAGGAGGACATTGGACCGAGAATATATTGGCCAATACTGGATCAGGCTACGAGCCAGACACATCTGATATGTATTTGTTGAGATTGCATTGTATTACAGAACTCGTCAAGTCAGTACAAGATAAAACCGAAATTGAACAAGTGAAGAAAGCAATGTCCAAGGCAATTACAATCTACAAAGAAGAGAATACAGCAGCAAGTTCCGTCACTATTTCTGTTGTTGGTGACAAAATTGGCAAGAAATCACACAACAAGAACAAAAGAACAATCCCGTACCTATACGGAAAAGTGTGTAGTCAATTTCTTCTCGTCAACTCATCAAGTGATTGTGAACTCATGTTTGGCGGCAAGGGGCAGGGAAACAGTAAGAAAGGCCTAGCACACGTCATTCTTCAAATTCTAGAACACTGCTACACAGAAGAATTCGAAAACACAGAGGAAAAGAAGAAGGGGAAGAAGAAAAAGAAAGTATTGAAAAGGCTAGCGAAGCTATGGAATGGCGACGACAGCCCTGACAGCGACTCTGACTAAGGGGATGGTAGGTATGATATCTTGTTAGAGGTGATGAATAAGTCGTACTCGTACCTAAATCTAATCTAATCTATCCTACTATGCAGTAGTATCAACACTTGTTCTTCTGCAGCGAGACAATTTCACATGGGTCCACAAAGACTTGGAGAGCTTATGGCAGCTCTCGGCTTATCTACAATGATTAGTGAAGCTGTTTTAGTAAGAATTGCAATACCACTATTTGGGGAGACAAGATGCATGAGAATTGGATTAATCTCATTTGCTCTACAGTGCGTACTCTTAGCGGTTGCAGACTCATCATGGCATTTGTTTGCTTGCGCATTTCTTGCTATGGCTGGCAACTTGGTTTATCCCTCTGTATCATCACTAGTGTCGTCGACTGTAAAACCTGAGCAGGTTGGGAGAGCATTAGGGGCAATAAATGGAGTCAAGGCTTTAACAGAGGGTATAGGGCCCCTATTATTCGGTACTTTGCTCACAATGAGTGAGAAGGATAGCTTGCCAGGATGGCCCTACTTTCTTGCCTCGATAATGGTTGGTCTAGCATATCAGGTGTGTAGGACGTTGCCAGATGATGAATCAGAGCTCTATATAAAAACAAACAAGTCAAATAGCACGATGAATGATGACTCTGATGAAGAATATCTAGGTTTGGTTGACAGTACAATACAAGATAGAGATGTAGATATTGGTAGATAGTAATTGAAACCTTTATGTTAACGGATATACTTTCTTAGACGTCCTCCTGGCTTGGGTTTATCTCTTTGTATCTTCTTCTGTTCGATAGTAAGAGGAAGATGCGACTTGTCCTTTAACTCTCGAGTCCAGCCAGGGGGAAAGGTTGGTGATGTCCAAAGCTCTGAACACAGTCTCACACTCTCTTGTTTTGTCCAGCCTGTGTTGTAGAATGGGCCATCTATAAGTCTGTCAACAAAAGCTCGTGATAATAGCCCGTCTTTACAACATTGCTGAAAGACTTCAGTAATGAGATTAGCTCTTCTCTCGTCATCATTAGCCGATGATAGCACCTTTAGTAATACTTCCAACAACCAAGTGTATGATTGAAATGTTAATCGAAATCGAGACGCTCTCATAGCGCAAAACGTACTCTGGGCAACATTCAATACATTCTCTCTATGAGCCTTCGACCTTGCCGCAGTCTTCAAAATAGTATTGAATAGATCTGGTGCAGTCCCAAAGTTACTTTCTTCCTGCCTTTCCCGTTCAATCAACTCTTGTAGTAGCCCCCAAGCTTTCTCGATACTTTCTCCAGATGAATGCTGGCTGTGTAATTCTTCTGAGACAAAGGCTCGAATAACTTTTGAGTAGCTTTCACTGTTTGGTGATACAGGTCCATTGCCTTCTTTCATTTCATTTAATAATCTTTCTGCCCGTGAGGCGTCGTCCAGAGCCACGTGAGCGTCTATGCAAAGATTGTAAGTTGCTACATTTGGACTGGGTATACAGTTCTCTTCAAGGTTATTGTTTGCATCAATCATCTTTCTCAACCAAAACTCACATCTATCAGCACTGTTGGGCTGCTTAGTCCTTCCCCATGCTTTTATGATACAGTTATATGTTATTACATCGGGGGTTGCATGTGCATCTCCTTGTTCAGCTAAACCAATCATATCATGCAGTAGTCTTTCTGACTTAAAAGGGATCTCGAGCCTAAGCTCATTCGACAGTCTTGCCCATCCAGACAAAAGTGTATTGTATCCTACAACAGTGGCATTTACATCCGCTAATCCAAGAGATGACAGATCGGAAATGTACTTCAAGATTGTAGATGCTTTCTCCATCTCTTTTGTACCATCATCCTTTGAACAAGTGGTATGTTGTTGGTCAATCTCTTTACCCTTTGAAATCTGTTTCATTCTATTGTTTCTTTGAAGTTGCTCCGACCTCCATTTCTCAGCTTTAAGTGATGCTTTGATTATCCAAGCATCAATGGCTAACGTATAAGTCTTTGTATTGGCAGCTACAATGTGTTTCCAGTGATCCTTTCGAATATGCTTTCCATTCTCTTCGGCTAGTATAACCTCCTTTGTTATCTGTTCCATGATAAGTACAATGTTCATAACTTTTTCAGCCACATTCACATCTTTTCTACATCTTGTATAAGCTCGTAACACATAATTAAAAGACTCAGTTGTAGGCCAAATAGGTGTATCCGAGGCAAGCATATAATTCAGTATCTCTTCACATTCCTGAGCTCTTTCGTGATGTATATGCTCTTTCTTCCCTAATCCTCTCGAGCACGAATGAAGATATAAGTCGTATGATCGAGTATTAGGATGGAGTGGCAATCGAATGTTAGTATAAGTATAATCATTATCATTCGCATCATCCTCCAACCTACTCAACCAACGTCTTGATCGTACAACGGAGTGCAAATCTTTATCTTTTCCCCATGCTTCAATCAACAAGTTGTAATGTTCAACAGTTGGTTGCAAACTTTGCACAATAGCAGCGGCTTTATCATACTGATGATCTGCAGTATGAGATGATGATTGGTCTCCAAACCTTTCGTAAAACATATCTACCGCATCGGCATAATGTCTTTCGTTCATTCCCAGCCAATATTCCATCTTTTGCGGTGAGCTTGACGTCTTTGATCTATTGTATGACTCCATTACTCGTAAGTAGGCAGTAGCATCAATATTGAAGCTCTTATCAAAGTATATTATCGCCTTATTGTTGTTACTATTATTGTTTGTTATAATTCCATTGGTATCTGCATTTATTCGAGCAGATTGTAATAATGATAAGAGCCATTTCTCGATCTCTTCTGGGGTAGAATCATTCATAAACATAGGATCATTCCAAGGTCTCAAATCCTTCTTTGCTCGTCCAAAGAGTAATGAAGTAACTGGTCTTTGTATTATTGTTGTGTGGTCATTATTTATTTGCGATATATGGTTCATATGAAATTGACATTGATATCTTCTAGTATTAACAACACAATCATTTCCGTTCAATAAAGTAGTAGTATATAATCTCCGTGATAATCTGTTACATGCTGGAGTAATGTAGCATCTTAAAACCATCATCTCTAATTGAACTAAGTCTATCGGTATTATCAGGCCATACATATATAATATCAACTTAAACTGTATAACCAGGAGGTTAATATCTCACTAAGACTAATAATAATATACATTATCATACATTGCATACTCATAACATCGTGCCAAATTGCACCATAGTCTCTATCCTAGAGTACAATACGACATGGTCATACTTATGTAGTACTGTCATAGTGGCCCTGTGACAGACCATAAAATTGGATGTGTAGAGATAGCGTAACTTATGTAGCCTCTTAGGATCTGTAACTGAATTGAATGATGAGTACGAATGATGATACCAACCCTCCTGTTGTTGACTGGCGAGAGTCTATCCAACAATCGTTTCGCTCAGAAGAAGTACGATCCATTGCAAAGGTATGAAAATTGTGATGTCCATGTTATATTATAATTCGATTCCTTACTCTAACACATCATACACATTATCAGGTCCTGGCCAGTCTTGAACCAGGTGCAACATCTGCGTCTAAAACGATGCTTGCAATGAGATTTGAAGAATCAATCTTTAAAGCAGCGTCGGATCTTGATGACTATCGCAAAACAATACAAAAGCGTATTAAGAGATTGCAAAAACATTATGCCAAACAACAAAAGGCCGAGGGTAGTGGCGGTGATAATAACAAGTCGACTGAAACTGCAGAATCAATACGTGAGAAGGAATTATTATTCGAAGCGGAATTGCGAGAAAAGTATGCAACAAAGTTAATGTATATTGCAAAACATGCCAATCAAGCAATCGCACATGCTATAGAAAAGAATGGTGAACACAAAGCAGATGTGTTAAAGCAGCATGCTAATAATGCAAAGATGTGGGCGGTCCATTTAGGTCTTGAATTACCAATAGCCGAGGATAATGAAGTGTACAAACGCCAGAAGGTTCGAGATATGCCCTTTCTGAAAAAGTTAAGCACATATTTGGAAACTAGGGTTGATAATATACATTCACATGTTATAAAAATGAGTGATCCAGATTTGTTTCTACAGGATGCATTATTAAAAATTGATGATGTGCTGTTAAAGAACATGGTTTCAGAGACGTATCAAAAGGCATTGATGAAGGCTGAACCGAAAAACCATTCAGAGGAATTTAATAAAAATGAAATGGACCAACTCATGGAAAGGGTGGTGAATGTTCCCATTCCCATACCCAGGAGAAATATAGAAGGTGATCAAGTTAGAGCGGCAGTAGCACGTATTGAAAAGGTTCGGGCTGCTGCACAAGCTTTGTATACCTATATGGGACTGTCACTTGCTGATAAAACAAGCTATAGGGGGTGTGTAAAGAAATGTCACAGTATCGTAATGGATTGTCTAAAGGAATTGGAGAGTGAATATGACAATTTAGTGCAAGAATTAGATTATAAAGATGCAGATGGTAAACGAATTATACAGTTGGAAGATGCTTGGAATAATGCCATGACAATTTCTTCTGATGAAGACACTGTAGAAGATTCGATCAATAATAGTGACGATGATGAACCAGCTACCAAACGACAAAAGTTGTCAAGTAAAGCTACTATTGTCATTCGAAGTCGATACCTTCTTACACCTGGACGGAATACATTATCTACTCTATTGCCTGTATTGAAAAAAAAGAAGGCGTTGTTAGTTAGAAATGGTTCTGCATCATATGTTAAATTGGAGTTTGGTAAGGCATTTGAAATGACAATTTTCTTTGTACCGTTATTGGTTACTATACGAGCAATCCCTACTGTTGATGAAAGGTCGACATCT
>Ga0214477_100544_pt1 | contig 25929 bp, 28 predicted proteins | sample M1_20Mar14CPVII9_FD_165058 | JGI IMG/M metagenome (GOLD analysis project Ga0214477, IMG submission 165058) | Marine eukaryotic communities from Monterey Bay, California, United States - M1_20Mar14CPVII9sort6BwellC16 | ecosystem: Environmental > Aquatic > Marine > Unclassified | place: USA...
ATTGTAGTATGTTATCTTTGTTGTTATACCAGTATTGCTTCGTGTAGAGTTGTTACTATAGCACTACAAATTTTCGAAAAATGAGAGAGGTAGCGCATGTCATCGATGCAGCTCTATCTCGAGCATGGGAGGTATATAAACACCATCCGGCGCTTCAGTAATACATAATCGTTGATGGGTATCGCATAGATATATATCAGATACCTCATACGCTTCACAAATGGAGCCGGCCGCTTGGTGCATCATCATCTATCATTTTTTTGATGGGCGGATAGAAGTATACATTTCGTAGCAACAACAGTAGTGACAGTATTGATAATTGCAAATATTATAGAAGAGTAGGTCCGCATTATGATACTGGGTTGACATAATACCGATCATTGGCAGTTATTGAGTAAGCGTCGAATAAGATAGGGGGATGTGCGTCATGGTGAAAAAAGTCTTTGTGAAAAAAGTGATGGAGATGAGAGCAGAAGTTGCTTTTGAGATTAGAAAGGTTAGCACCTAATAATATTAGTAACATTACCTTGGCAAGCACAGATAGGATACCGCCCAGAAAGTGCACGTAAAAAGCCAGTGATGAAACGATCTCTAGAGATAATTGTCCTATTATTGCTCAGCTGACTACTAAACTATCAAGCCGTGCTCATAAAATATATACAATACACAGCAAACATGACATTAACAGTATGCGTCGGAGCCTCCGGTAGTGGTATGTCTTTTTCCAGAGATTTGTGCATATCTTATGTTTTCTTTTGCAATGCATTTCTGATTTGTTCCTTCTCCATCATCATATATCGTAGGTAAAACCACCTTTCTTAATGATGTGCACAAGAGTCATAAGTGTACATATATTCGACAATATCATAACCTGCGGCCGTACATTGCAGTCAGTGCTATTCCTAACTTTGATCCCAGTCAGGTAAGTTTATCATCATTTTGAGCACATCTTGTGAACACAACATAATTGCAATACCTATGCAATTCTCAATATCGAATATTGCAATCCATCATCATTCTCAATATCATATTGCAAATCTATTCTCGCCAGCTTCCATACTGGGATATCTACATTAAAGAAAAGAAGGACAAGAATATCATTGTTGGAGGTACTATTGCTGGCCAGTTCATGGCAGGATTAAGTGGCGGCCAGCGCAAATTACTTCTCTTTGAATTGATATTCCAACGTACTGCATCACAAGATAATCTATTAATCGTCTTAGATGAGCCGTTTGCCGGCGTCACCGATGACTTTGTACCCTTCATTGTCGAACGACTAAATGAAATGAGGAAGAAGCATAACATCTTATTAGTAACAAATGATCATGTTGAGACTCTCAAAAAAATGGCTGACAATACAGTAACAGTATCTGCTATTGACAGGAGTTGTGTTAAAATTAACGGAAAGGAAGGTGTAGATCGTGAGCTAGCATTAATTGCAATGAGTATCGGTGATGATTACAAACATAGTACAAACAATAGTGATCTCAAGTTCTTCTGTTCTGTTGAGTTTAGCAAGCAAGGAGGTATTCTAAATGTTGCTGCGTTCGCAGTATTCGCATTTAGTCTCTTCCTATTGATGTTCTGGAATAGTAAGCCCGGAAGTGAAGCATTAGTGTTGATTGCGGCTGGAATGGTTTCCTTCTTTACTGCCAATCCATACTTCTTGCAGTGAGTTTTAAACCTGTTGCAATTGATCGTATACTTTTTTATGACCGCTCATATCTTACTCAACATTCTCATGCAACAATTACAGATTGGTCGATTGGCGTGTTTACATGATCGAAGAGGCTGAAGCCCTTTTGCACTCAAGTAAAGCTATGAACAAGTATCTCAAGACAACTCTGACTCTCTTCCTTTTATTCGTGATTAGTTGTGTACAGTTTGGATGCATGGATGCTGGAAAGTCTGCGTTCGTATATCTTTATCGTTTGATCGCATGTGTTCAAATATGAAGTCTAGGCAATTCGCCACTTCGCTTGGCCTTCCATTGCCTTTATTTGATTGCCTTTATAACCAATATGTACTAACCTATGTTCCAATCACTTCTCTCTCATCTTCATAAACTGCAAAACGCGCATCTTCCAGTTTTAGGTACTCTTACCACCTGGGGATTCTTCTTTGGTGTCCTCTTTGATAACTTATCACTATTGGTATCAATGGTTACACTTGGTTTGTATACAAACTTACCAGATCAAGCGGTTCAGATCTTAGGTGCTATGCCATTCTTGGTGAGTAGAAGCATGAGACTGTCTTGTAATTCGATTTTTCATACTTTTACCTCACCACCTTTCTCTATTCATAGTTGATGATCTTCTTCAGTACAACATTTTCTCCTGGTGCTGGCGTCCCCGGCGTTAAGGCACTTAGATGTAAGTTCGTTTTGCTGGTACATGTGTTTCTTTATATTGTCTAATAATCTTCCATTGCTTCCATCTAGACTTGTTCTCTCGCTTCTACTTGTGGTGCATGCTTCCTGATCCAATTGGCAGTCAAATGGAGGGATGTCCTGAGTCCAACACTGTCTTATATCTGATCTTGACATCATTATTAGTACCATTTCTCTTTGTTTTGTACAAAGTTGCTGCCGTCTGTTACAAGAAGGGGCACAAGACAAAGCAAGAGACTGCACGAAGAGAAAGTATGACATCGATGGCATTCGCCGAACTACAGCTCGAGCTCTTCGGAGAGAAAGCTTTGAAGAACTTGAAGCACATTGGAAGCTCTCATGACTTACAGAAGCTTGCATCCTTGCGCAGTTTAGACTCGACAAGTAAGAATAGTATAAGTAAGGTAGAGACCAGTGGTGATAGTACGTCGGAAGATGGTAGTAAGGATCAGTTTAATGACTTTATGTCTTTTGCTATCGCATCAACATCTTCTTCCTATTCAATTAGTAGTCTAGATATGCATCAACACCAAGACGCATTACTACATTACCAATCCTCAGCACTACAGTATATATTATTCTGAGTCAATACCAAACAAGGCTTCCTTCTCGTCACACAATGCTTGCATTGCATTCAAAGCAGTGGTGTAGTTGTCGGCTGTAATCGTAGGGTTGTTCTCCTTCCAAGCGTCACATGCAAGTTTGGCTTCGTTAGCCGCTTTGATAGTCGTCATGTTTGAGCGCACTTTGACGCTGTTTTTATCTTTGTAGAAGTATACTGCCACCTTATACTTTGTTACACCGTTTTTCGACGATTTTACCCCAACCCCTTTGATCATCACCTCTCCCTCTTCAGCCTCGGCCACAGCCTTACGCTTCCTACTAGCATCAGTTTTTTGTGCATGTGTGTCATCATAAAGAGTTTGAAGCACAGTCGCATATGATGCCTCGAGACGAGACTTGACGTTTGAAAGTGCTGCATCGTCCTTGGCACTATCGGAATCTTTGGCATCACGCATCTTGTCCTTGATCAACGCAGCAGCCTCCCTAAGTACCTCCATCTTTCTTGCCTCCTCGATGCAGTGACTCATACAAGAAAGTACCTCCCTCGTGAAGTTGGTGTTGTTTACAGAGCCACCGTCATATTTCAACTTCTGACGAGCAGACTTTGACAATACCAAAGGATTCTCAAATTCCAAGCCATGGAAACATGGATCAAATGCATTGCATTCATCTCCAAGTAAGAAGTTCTTGAACGCAATACATGCATACTGACGACCAATGTGGACATTGCAGATCATGTAAACATACACGGCATGAGCTACCAACAGATTGCCAAAGATAGAGTAGTTGTTGAGGTTCCTATCGATTTCAGAAGATGCGTCAGGTTCACGAAGCTTGAGGCAGATGAGGAAGATGGCATACATCTCCTTGCATCTCTTCTTCATTGATTCGACGATACTTGGAGTAACTTTCATTGAGTAAGTCGAATCTGCCATGTAGCATGGTGGTCCATGCAAGAAAATGAAGACTGGCCACCATCCTTCCTCCTCTTGGTACATGTAAACTTCAATATGTAACAAAGTGAAACTGAAGAAAAGGTAGAAGTCGTGCTGTTCGAGAAACTGCTCCACTGTTGGTAAATCTGGACCGTCGAATGCCGCCTTACACCGGTTAAGTGCAGCAAACCCTCCAACTTTACCTTTGAGATATTCAAGCCACGAACTGATTCGATCCCTAGCTCTTGATCTAGCAGCAGAAGAGTACTTTGATGCATTATAAATATCTCCTGTACCTCGTTTCACTGGGTGTTCATCTCCAAAGGCGTCCCCCCAGTTAAAGAAGCCGAAGATCAAGTCCATAATCACATCAGTCAACACAAGATGTCCTGGAATGGTATCAGCCGCCCATGATGCAAGTGCAATCATTTGAATACTTGTGGCCATGATGTATGCAAAGTAAGACATACCAAAGTCCTCGTTCAAAGGGTCGGCAGATGTGTCAAGTTCCTTCACCTTCTTGAAGAACGATTCGCCCTCGCCGGCACACTCATTGTGTGATACTCGTACCCAACTCATGTCACCTTGTAGCCACTCATGAGCTTGGCAAGCTTTACTCAACTCAACACCAATCGACACTAGCAGTTCCTGCACGCCTGATTCGACAATCAAAAGGCACAGACGCTTGAGGTATGACTTGATACGAATGGCTCCACCGAGAACCTGGCATTCCTCATCATCATGGCTCATCATGTACATGAAGATACAGACAACAAAAGGAAGATAAATCTTCTGGTTGTCTTCTTGATATCTCATCTCTTCCATGTCAATAGCATCCTGAATTGTCATATCAAGAAGATTACTTGGAGAGATCGAACAGAACCATTGGCATAGATTGATAGCAAATCCGGACAACAACTCGGTGTTCTTCAGACTTTGAAGATCAAGATTGAACACTGTCAGAATGAAATCCAAAGGTTCGTAGAAGGATGACCTAATTATGCCATTGCCAGCACATCCAATCTTCTTCTTGACATGATGATAGTAAACCTTCATGTAGCCTTTGCCATGGTCACCCAACTGGGGTAAAAGATTACTCATGAAAGCACCCGCAATGAAGAAGAACGTGGGGAGGAATAGTTCAAATCTCTTCCACATGTGGTAAGCTTGTGCACGGCAACTATTCAGTACCCCTTGGACAGGATCTCTTGGGTGACGTGGTGTCGACTCTTCAGGTGCCTCGGGATCCTCGAAGTTATCTTCTCCAACATCATAGATCACCTCTGGCTCGTCTTCCTCGTCTCCATTCGAATCGCCACCTCCTGATAGTAATGCTACGGCACCTAATGCAGCTGCACCTTGAGCAACAGAAGGAGATGCACCCGATGCCAACGAGGCAAGCGTAGCTCCAACAGCATCTCCACCAGAGGATATCGCAGCACCAACAGCGGAAGCAGCATCAGCAGCAGCAGAAGCAGCCTCTACAACATCACTCATTCCATACACACGTACTATCTTCATGAGAAAGATAGTACCGACTACAGTCCTTGTTGTGAACCATGACGAACTCTTGATCCTCCCATGGATAGCCGTCAAGCCTTGTGGACGGGTGGAAGTATGAATGGAAGGAGAGCGCAGATACCCCAAATACCTGCAACAACCGCCAAAATCAACGCAATCAATTTCCACCACAGGTCGATGACAACAACAACAATCAATGCAGAAGTGATGTAGATACATGCCTTCGAACAGAGTACAGGTTCTACCAATGCAAAGTAATCCAACACCCCAAAGATGACCGCCGATGCAGCTACCCAAAGCAGAGGTAGGTCGTGGAAGTAGTAAGGAAGTGCGGCAGCTGCTATCCCAGCAAGAATCTTGTAATCATACCTCATGTAGAAACCAAATAGCACGTCCATCCCAAGGAAGCTCACTAATCTCACCAGTAGCTCGAACGGAACCAAGTATGGCATCATTGACGGGTAGATACGAAGGAGTAACAGTACGACGGCACCTCTACAGCCAATCCACGTGATACAACTAACGATCCACGACGTCAACCAGGTTGTACATGCCTTGAAGAAGGATGCAATCCACTCGAAGAAGTAGAAAATGCAGTAGGAAAAGAGCATAGTGAACCCAAACTTCAACTGTGTAGAGTCTTGAACTGTTTCTCCAACAAATGAAACGATGGTAAACGCAGCACCAGTGGCAAGTAGACTCCTAAAAGAAGGTTCATACAACCATCTGTACGTTTTCTTGAACTTGACAACCGATACACGAAGGGCTGTTGGGATGTAATGTGAAAACATTACATATACAATCAAATACCCAACACATCCTATGCCAACAGCCGAGAGGATCTGCGCCACCAATGGGAGGTGGTTGAGCAAGTCCAAGGCATTACTCAACACAGAACAACCTGCAGACTAAAGTTACAAGCAACACATAATGATAGTGTAAGGATATGAACAAGAATATGTAAATAAATACGGAAGCCAAAAGGAAAAGATACTCACCACTGAGAGTCCTCTCTGGACCCCACTCGACATAGTCACGACCCCATTGTCCTCAGAATCAAGCGAACCATAGCCCATGGCAGCACCACCCAAACACCAACATACACATCCTAGGATGGCAAATAAAACCACCGTATAGGCAGAAGGTGCCACACCAGATGCACCGCTTGTGCCCTCTGAAAACACACCATCAGCCACACTACCCCCAGAATCACTACCAATATCCGTCGCATCCACATCACGTGCACTATCGTCTGTAATCTCTTCCTCCACCACCAACTCATTACCACCAACCAAAAGATCTGATTGTGAAGAATAGTTCTAGAAACAAAAAGAGAGTAAAGTGAGATAATAACAAGTCCCATTCTAAAGTAGGTGCCATCATAAGGATATTAATAATCCCTAGACACTATGTAGAAATGGGAGTATGGAATACTTAAAAGAGAAAACTTACCGCTACACCAACACTCCATTCCGAACCATCACTGATCGAACCCTGCCATTTGACGAATTGGAAATATAAGAACACAATTAAAACAATTAAATAATGATAATCAAACAATATACACACCTTCGGCACCTCTTCCATTGCAACTAAATCCTCTTTACCACCACCACCACCACCACCACCATTACTACCCTCCGACCATTTCTTAACCAGCCCTGAACCCTCACCCATCAACTGAATAGATTCCGAGTTTAAATCCGCAGGATTCTCCACCTCAAAAACAACATCGCCATCTAAGTCAATAAAATCATTACCAATATTAATTTGGGGTGCACCATAATTAACATCATTGGAAGATAAAACGCCACCAACACCATATCCACTATTAAAACCCTCCAACCCTTGGGAATAACAATAGGACCATTATCATCTATACTTTCAATAGCATTGGTAATACCCACTCTATCTTCAGGAGAAGGTAATGTTTTTTTATTGATTGTGGGTTGTGTGTTTGGTTCACCACGTTCTTTTAGGCTTTCTGTTTTGCTAAGGAAATATTCAAAAGATGATATTGATTCGTATGTAGTTTCATACTCCATATAAAAAGAGGTATAATAATATATATCCTCCCCTTTAATACTTCTATCCCTCAATCCCTTTTCTACCCTAGAGATAGACCGTGAAAAAGCTGCATTGAATTTCTCATCAGAAAGTTTACGATATCTACGGCGTAATTTCTTCCGAAGAAAAACACCACCCGAAGGCGGTGACATTGCAATAACGTGTTGTTTATCTAGATAATATATTTCTAACTGTCGTTGGATATGGTTTGTTATAATAACTATCAAGGTTTTGACTGTAGTAGTATAATAAACACAACTCTTACTTTTAATTGGGAGTCTTTGACTTTAAGATCCCTAGTTTTAGTTTTAGTTTTTATGTTATTTTTTGTCTTGTGAGTGGGGATCGTAAGTCCGCTCTAAGGACTGATGCACACCCGTGACTCTCCCTCACTCGCCGCAGAAGCTCATGGATCGACCTACGGCCGCCTGCCCCCGAAGGGGGCGGCGGGATCTCCAAGAACTGCTGGCCTCGCTGGCCTCCCCGGAGCCAGTCACTTATTGGTTATCCGTGATTTGGCTATATATGACCGGGGAGCAAAAAATAAGTATCACAGCAAAGGCTTACTTTAAGATCCCTTATATTACATATATTCACATATTATACTCACACCCCATCGTAAATGATTCAAAAGTATAAACTGTGGAAAGAATGGGCATTAGAGATATACAGTCTTGTTAATCGAACTATTTGTAGAGTGTAAGAAGATTAATAAGGGATGTAATAGCGTTTTACAATAAAATTTATCATAGTAGTAAGAACATCCTCTGATATATATACAAAAACAGAGGTCTATTCAAGTCGCTGCACTGGAGTGTGCAGCTCAAAATTGGGTGCTTTTTTTATATACAATACACCGGCCAGGACTCTTCTCAAGGGATTTAAACAGCAAAATTCTGAAGAAGATAACCTGACTAAAAAATAAATGCCCAATACACATCTTAATTCGACGTAGACGACCTCGGACTGCCAAGACCACCGGCCATATTCTGCCTGTAAATATCAGACATTGAATGACTTCTTGGGTGAAAATTCATTGAATTAGGAGCTCCCATAGCTGCTCCCATTGTCATAAATTGATGGGGATAACTCATCGCAGGGTTCATTAATGGCTGCGGAGGAGCCATTTGAGCTGCATTCATACTGTACATGGGAGGAGTTGCCTGGGCACGAAGTTGAGGAGAAACTACTCCATTGCCTCCTGGAGGAGGACATGCAAATTGAGCTGCAAGGAATTTGTTATGTCCGAGGTGGAATGTGAAATCCCTGGCGACCATCACGCAAATGTCAACATCCGACCGACCAGCTGAAATGTAAGACTGATAGAGAACTAATACAGTATCAACCAACTGCTCTTCCTCGGGAGTACGACGGTTACCTCGAAGTAAAATCAGTCGAAGACTCATGATACCTTTCAGTTGCTTGCCCAAAGGACTCTCCATATCTTGGGGGATATTGGCGGCCAGAAGGACAATGAGGGACTTGATCTGACGTTCCTTATCAGTATCTTCAGCAGACGTGGCTGCGGAATTTGACAAACCGCTACCAGTACTGGTACCTCTTGCGAGGGGTAATGCCGACAACACTGGACTTGAACGACGGTCAACAAATTCGCCCACAGTTGATGTATTCACCGCACGAGGTGGGGCTTGGAGAGATGACGCCACACCTTTGCCACTAGGAGTATCCATGTCGACGACTAACTTCCACCGTGGACTGGGACACAAGAGCTTCAAGTCACATGCCATCCTCTGAACTAATGCATTATCCTTCTTGCGGTCATACTTGCTATACATGATCAGTACAACTCGACCAACATTGGGCGAATCGACTGGCATAGCCAAGGCAGTCTTTACACCAAATTGGCACGCACCTCCACTCCTTTCGAATAAGGCCGTTGGAGCTTTGGATACAAATTGCTCCCATGCGGGGTTACCACTCTTGAAGACTCTACCTGGTAACCCGCAACCAGAGTTGAAGCTGAACTTGGAGGAGTAGTCACCAAAGAGGGAAAAATTGGTCTTGTCCTCAGACGACATGGGAGAAGATGTTGATTTGGTGGGTACAGTACTACTGGGCATCTCGATTGAAACGCCCGTGGTAACACTACCTCCAAAACATAAGCGAAAATTGTCCTTCTCATCCAAACTTGATGCACCAGACCCATGCGTTGACGAATCCTGACAATAACTGGGCACCCAAACGTCGACGTGTTCAAACGGAACACTATTCCTCTCAATATAACTCGCAATTCCTGCGAGGAAGGGTGCAGCAGTCTTGAAATTTGGATCATTACAAGAATGGTTCTGATCACCCTTGGCACTCTGGACAGAATTGCAACGGGGACGGGGAAGGGGACGAGAAGAGTTACTGACACTCTTCTCAACGGCCAATTCAAACTCTTCCTTCCCGTCATTGTTTGCATTGACAAACACACCCCTCTCGAGCCTGGCCTCACCATCCCCGACATCCTTTTCCATAGCCTTACCCATCATAAATCGACGCTTGGCAAGACGATGACGCTCCGTCTCAAAGGCAAGACGACGTTCCATATCATCAACGCTCTCAATAAATTCTTCACCGTCGAATACAATATTAAGCGAGTGGCATCGGTTGGCAAAGTGCTCACGCCACTCACGTCTCATATGGAATGAAACTTCCGAACGTTCGACAAGATCAGGGATTGAATTAATGAAATCCTTTTCAAGACGAGATAAATTCTTGGCCAACTCGGTATTGCTTACGCACCCATCCTTGGTGTAGAAGAAATTGGTACTTAACTTGGCATTCTTCATCTTCTTGGCAAGTCTCGATTGCTTGGATTTTAACATGACGGGTAAAAAGTCATTAAGTTTTAATCCATTGGACAGGGGAAGATTCCCTTGTAAGAAGAATTGGATTAAAGTATCACGGAACAAAATTTCTTCTTGAGACCATCGGCTGTTGATTAGAGTGTAGTATAGGAAATGGGTGGGGTTAGAGTGATTGATTATGAGAGGTTATTTAATACCACCCCTTTAATTATTAAAATGTGGATAATAAACATAAATAAAATATACTCACCCTGTACGGGGATTAGCAGGATCATAACACTGCACAGTCCTACGTGGCTGAGCACCAGCATGCGACGGAATAGACGTGGGTATAACACCCAACAAATCACTATGTGGCCGTTTGGCACCGGCACTAAACGCCGCCTTGGTAACTTGCTGCACCCTATCCATTTCAATAAAACTTAATGGAATAATTTCCAACCCCATAGCGGGAGAGTGACAGCATGGACATTTATTCACAAAATTGTTACCACCCTCATCGCTAATGGAGAACATATTACCACTTGATGTAGTGGGAGTTACGGGTTGACAAACTAGGGGATTTAAGTCCAAACACCGAGCGTGGAAGGCACAACCACCCTTACCACCCCCACTACCCATGGACGTACAACGGACACGTACATCGGCACCGGGATAATTACACTTGAGGCAAATTACATCATCTTCACAGACGGGTAATTCATTCGATGTCTTGGGGATTGTATTATTCATAGTAAGTAGATTCGAATTAGAAATAATACTTGAAAGTGCCGCCCCATTATAATCAAAAATTGGGGAGGTGGTATTAGCGGAACCACTGTTAGAACGCTGCTTCTTTGTTACTTGTTGGGAAAATTGTAACAAGGAAGTATTAGCGCCACCCTTAAGTGGTACGGCTGTAGTTGATGGTTGAGGCACATTAATTGTCTTGGGGACTGTTGTGGATGCGTCACTCCCATCCGTGGATGAGGCACAATCGGTGACATTCCCGGGGTATTTAATACCCATAACCTCTTCCGCGGGTGGTGGTGGTGGCGGAGGCGAGGAGGATAGGGATTGCATAAGTTCACCCGTATGATGTGACACATCAAGTGGTGCGTCATCAACTTGACCTTGAGTATTAGCCGCCGACGCATTAATACCCGCCAACGCAGATGAGGCAGCCACAGCCTCCTCCAACATTTCTTGATTTAATATCTCTTGTGTAAATAATTCTGAACACAATTTCTCCATATCTAAATGTTCCATAGCCTTTGCTGCAATGGCATTGAATGAAAAATCAGATTTATGTGATGCTGTGCTATGTACAGATGCTGCATCATTATCATCGTTGTTAGAATTAGTATCACCGTTATTTGTTATTGAACGGTGATACTGTTCATTATCAAAATTGGTTGAAACGTCTATATCAATACCATCAGATTGTTGCTGATTGTTATCTTCTACGACCTGCTTTTGAAAATTGGCAGTAGAAAACTTGATATTTGTTGTGGATGACGTTCTAGATGATGTGGAAAATTGTGCAGCGGTGGAGAGCATGATGTATCAAAATTGTTGGAGGAGTGTTGGGTGTTTATCATAGGGTTTATATTGTCCAAGAGGACGAGTAGGTAAGGTTGGGCCTTTATGAGTGGCTTTGGTACCATTTATTTGAAATTAAGATGTGCGTCATAATTGAAATTTTCTTCCTTTGAGAACATACGTGGAGTCATTTCTTCTCTCCCCGACAAGTACTTCAATGTCGAAGAAAAACATCAATATGTTCGATCGCCATATTCATTCCCAGCCTGATCCTCCAGTAATTTTTCAAAGAACAAAAGTGGAACCAACCATATCCAGCGGTCAATCTTATCGAGAGAGTGAAAGTAAATAAGTCTATTAATCCATTGCAATAAAAACAATATAAACAATGCCAAAGTCAAAGAGAGCTCAAAGAGGTAAGTTTATTTTTGGGTCGCACATATCATATGATTTGACGTACAAAGGTATGTTCAAAATTTACCTGGACGATCAATCAGAGCAAGTTGATATGAGAGAACTCGATTTGTTTCATACTTATTGTGGATGCTAATGATCCTTCTCGTCATTTACTCACACATTTACTCACCCTATGCTCATACTTATCTCTATGTATATCTCCAACAACAACAAAATCATATTATATACAATACTACACACTACACTACCAAACAAACAAATCCAAATAAAGTGGCACTTACCAAAACTGCAAAGAAGACTAGAGAACATAAAACAAATTATGTAGACTTGGTCCGAACTGCAATCGATACCAATAATCGAGTATATCTCTTTTCATATGAAAATATGAGATCAAATCATTTCAAGGATGTACGATTACACTTTCGTGGTGGTGGTGGAAATGACGATGATATGAATGATGATGATAGTGAAAACAACAACAAATCAGAAGGACGATTATTTTTGGGTAAAAACAAGTTATTGCAAATAGCACTAGGGCGGACTCCAGAGGATGAATATTCTGATAATTTACACCGTTTATCAAAGATATTAACTGGATCAGTCGGTATATTATGTACTAATCAAAATGCATCAGATGTCGAAGAATACTTTGCAAAATTGGCAGTGGAAGATTATGCACGTGCCGGAGCTATATCACCAAAGTCTATCATGTTAACAAAGGAACAAATCGAGACACATCCTGTTAGTATGGTTGAACAGTTTCGTAAGTTGGGTTTGCCAGTGGAAGTTAATAATGGTAGAGTTGCATTCATTGGTGGCCGGACTGAATATGAAGTATGTAAGAAGGATGAAGAATTGAGTGTTGAGCAATGCAAGATATTAGTACATATGGGGATGAAAATGGCTGTTTTTACAATTGATTTGGTTTGTCGATGGGAGAAGGAGGATGGATCTGTTGAGGACTTCTAAATGAAGAAGAGACAGTGATGAACATGTTGAGATAAAGAGACTCGAGAACAACTTGTGTATCAAACATGCTTTACTAGGATAGATTAAGTAAGAGAATAAAAGTATGTGTAAAGATACAAGATTTGTGATATGAATGGTATAGTTGGCCATCTTATCGGCTTAATAAAGACAGCCGTCATCTCGGCCGTCATCTCAACGAACCATATAATTATAATATAGTCAGCCGTCATCTCAGCCGTCATCTTCAACAGCTTTCAACAGCCATATTGTGGACTTAGAGCCTTGATATTTTCATACTCTAATTTTCGAGAGGAGTTGTGATATGAATGGTATATTTGGCCATCTATCAGCTCAATAGAGACAGCCGTCATCTCAGCCGTCATCAAAACCAACCATATAATCATATTATAGTCAGCCGTCATCTCAACGTCATCTTATAAAAGCCATATTGTATGTTGGACTTTCAATTAGCACCAACACTGAATTTTGAGCGGTATCTTCCCCTTCACCCTACAGTACTCGTCATAATTTTTTTATTAGTAGTGAAAGGAAGAAGGAAGAAGTAGGCGGCAAGTAGGTGGCAAATAGGACAATGTTTCGTAATATAATGCTTATCGTTGGTACAGTGGTTTCTAGGCGCAGTGCTGTGTGCGCATTTTCTTATTATAGTAGAAGTTCATCAAGAAGATATTCCGCTGGTATATCTTTATCATCATCATCTACCAAAGAAATAGTATCAAGTGAAACAACAATTGGGAAACTATCAGCATCCACCAATGAAATATGCGAGACTACAATTAGTAGTGATGGAAAGGCAGAAGTATTGTGCACAGTATCGAATGAAGATGATCGTTCATCTCTTTGGAGTGATGTGGCGATCAATGCTGCTAAGCAATTCACTATCTCGCAAAGACAAAAGTTGAAGGATATGGGAGCATTAGATATTGAACGTCCTATCCGAATTATTGGAACGCCCGTCACTGATAATTGTGGATTGGGTGATTGTGTTATTGACTATGATGATACAGATTCAAAGAAAGCTACCACATCAACAAAGACAAAGATATACACTTTCAGAGACACGGTCAAGGATATCACAACTTAATCTGTGATATGTGGAGAGAATTAGAAAGACCAATTGATTTTGATTCTCCGGATCCAAACTTAAACCCAGTTGTTAGACCTGAATTTCTTGACCCTCCATTGACTAATCTTGGAGAAAAGCAATGTAGAAGTCAAAGAGATCTTTGTGCAACTCTGGAGCCAGAGTTAATGATTGTTAGTCCAATGCTGCGATGTATACAAACTGCAAAGCTTAGCTTTAGAGATCATGTATCAACTGTCCCTTGGGTATCATCCGAAGGATGTAGGGAAGAACTAGGATTACTAGTTGGTAATAAAAGACGACCAATCAATGAAATCAAAGAAGACTATCCAGAGATTGACTTTTCTCCTATTCAACATAATGAAGATGTATTGTGGGATGAATTTGGGGAGCGCCGAGAAACGTTATTGGAGAAATCAGATCGTATCTATGACTTTCTGACCAACTATGTTCGAACACGAAAAGAGAAAGAGATTGGAATAGTATGTCATTCAGCGTACCTCTTCACTTTGATGAATGCTGTTATGGATATAAGTGATGAAGAGTTGAGAAGCTGGTTCCTGACATCGGAGGTTAGATCATTGCAAATGACTTTTGTTGACAGAAATTGAATGTAGTAGACAGTATGAGGTGATGTTAAGAGTCTCGGTAGTCTTTTGATAATTCCATTGATTACACTAACAGTTGACTGATTAAGATAACCCTTCCATCATACCAAGAGACCAGACAGTTGAATTGTTTACATTTGCAAATACATAACTCACTGCTAAAGCCCTGTCAACTAAAAAAGACCAATAACCCTCTCTCTGATTCTATGGAGTGTTGAACAACCCCGACAAAAAGTTTCGTTGATCTTCTAGCCCCCATTTCATACACCACATAAACTAAACACCAAACGTATACACACAAGTTGCACAGTATCGAGCTGATTTATAGAAGAGCAACTGCACCAGTTAGGGCAAGGGCGCCAATCGTGCCAAAAGTACAAGCACTGTTATTGAATCAATGATGATGATGATTGCAATAAGATACGAACATGATGTGAGATATTACAATTGAGTATAAATTGTAGAATAAGAAGAATCTTTTACATCAACCGAATAGTGTATTGGCAGTATATCCATCCCATTACACAATATGCAACGACATATTGTTAATATTGAAGTTCAATAGTTCATTCACTTACCTTGAGGGCTCCTCTACCATCTCTTCATCATCAGAGTGGCCATCTTCTCCGTGATCATGACCATCATGTTCGTCCTTCATAGACATAGAATGATGATCCATAGACATTGAATGATCGTCCTCCATAGCACGTCTATGTTGTGAAATTCCCATGTAGGGGTCATATTGTTCATCAGTTTTTACAGTAGACTTGTGCACAGTCTTTGTTCTTTGACGAACAGGAGCAGCAGCATTGGTGGTAGATACCACGCATAGGGCGGCAAGGATGGCAATGGCGGATTTGTACATGATGGATATTATTGGTGATTGATGGCAGGCAATGAAGTCTAAAGTAGTTTATGATCACAGAGCGGCAAAATCAAACTGTAACTTTGCTTTCGAAGTATCTTTCTCGTCCAATTATCTAATAGACAAGATTCCAACAATGACCAAAATGCACCCTATGGCCTGTGGCTACTAAGTATGCCTACATAAGTGTAGCTGATACAATTGAGAAAGCCGTACGCAAAGGTACTTACTATTCAAATGATTCCAGTGTGATGCTGGATCAAAGTTAGGGGCTACAATATTCAATCTCGAGCATAGGGGTTGCTAGGGATTGACATATTATGTCCCATTTGTGTTGGTAGCGAATATCTCCTGTTCTTCTTGACCGTCTTAACTTTTAAATGATTGTTCAAGTGCATACGACCCATAGACATAGTAACACAGACAAAATGTTTCTTTCTTATTTCTCTACCAAGTTGTTTACCTTAACAATCCTTGGCTATCTAAACTACCCCCTCTCATTTCACATCCCCTCACACAAATCTTTTCGAATTTTACTTATAAATAAAACGGCTTTTTCTATTTCTAAAAACTCTAAACTCAATCATCCCCGTGATGTATATTTACAGATGACGAGCAGAGCTACACAATAAGCCAACTTGTTTTCCCACATTCTAACGTTTGACCTTCACTAAATACTCACACCATGATCCGTTTAAGCAATGATCACGAAAAGAGCAATGGCGGCGGCGGCCAATGTTGTTCCAACAGTAATGGCACTGTAATAGAATGATACAATGGTAAATGTTAGAAGATATAATGAAAAGACATATGATATGCACAAAACTGATCGAGGATATGACTAGACTATTGCCGCCAGATATGTCTGTACGTGCCGTCAATAAAGGCAGAAACATATACATTCAAATGATCGATGCACAAAACACAAGATATACCTCGACTCGGTCTCTTCTCAACAAAAACTACCCACGAAAAATAGATCTCCTCGAGACTAAAGATATGAAACAGCAAATAAAACCAAACAACGATAAAACAAATCTTACCTGCTGGTAGGGGCGCCTGGTGCAGTAACCCCGTCTGGTTGAGCAAATGGATTTGGTGGCTCAGTAGGTTGGAATGTAAAAACACCTTCAGTGGGCTTAGGCGTAGTAACAACTGGAGGTTCAGTAGGAGCCGGTGTAATAACGACAGGAGGTTCGGTCGGAGCCGGGGTATCAACAATAGAGGCAACTGGTGGATCGGTAACAACAGCGGCGACAGTAGGCGCTGAAGATTCAACAGCCGAAACAGAGGGGGCGCTAGTCATTTCCATACTCATACTTTCCTCGGCAATGGGCACGGGTACTGGTTCATTATTATCAGGCTTTTGATCCTTGGGTGGTTTGGTTTTCTCGGGCTTATCCTCCTTTTGTAACATACGTTCACCATCGTAATTATTATCCTCGAATGCCTGTATTTCCTCTGGTGTATATATTTTGAAGACACGTTTGCGTTCTGGCTTTGCAGTGGCGAGCATCATTGGTGCCGCTAGAGCTAGGATTGATACGATAGTAGAGACCTTCATTGTTGTTGTTGTATTATTGTTATATATCTTGTGTTTAACAAATGCCAAGTTATGAGATAATGTATTGATTTATGGCGGTCAAAGTAAAGATATGACGGAGTAGGTCGGAAAGCTGCAATATGGCAATGTTCTTTTGAAAGATCTTTATAAGAGTTAGCATTGCTAATGGGCGCAAAATCAACCCGGCAAAATCGATTTCTTGCAATCAAAATCAAATGAGAGAAAGCACGAGTCTATGTGGTATCTTTTGATGGGCTAATAAGTATGCCCTTTTTATTATTGTCTCCGGGCACTTTCACAACTTTTATTCGACTCCACGTTTTTCAACTTTTCACTTTTCACCCACAAAGTTTGAAGGTTATAGCATCAATATATCAATAATTACAACGTGTATGTATTATTAAACTGCAGAAGAGTATTAGGAAGTACTGTAAATATATATTATTATCAAAAAATGAAGTTTCGTTCCGCCATACCCTACGCCTCAGGAATTGCAATAGTATCAATTGCAATCGTCAGTGCATCATCTCCAGGTGGAGGAGGTGGTAGTTATTATGGTGGATATCATCCTCAACAGCAGCAGCAGTATAATCCTCAACAGCAACAGCAACAGTATAATAATAATAATCAATATTATAATCAACAACAGCAGCAGCAATACGGGCAGACTCAAGGATACCAACATTCATCACAACAAACTCAATCTCAACCAAATCAACAGTCTTCTCCTTCTGCCACTCAATCTCAACAATCTAATGAATCAAATGTGGTAGAAGATAAAACAGATTCTAATACATCAGTAACTACTGACAGTACAGCTGAGAGTGATGTATTACCATCGCCATGGCAAGAACATGTCGATCCATCATCGGGAAAATCATATTATTACAATCCTGAAACTAGTGTAACACAGTGGGAACGTCCTGCTTCTCCTCCTCAAGTATCTACTGCTAATACTGAGGAAGCAGTGTTAGAAAGCAGTCAAGTTGGGGGCGATACTGTGGAAAGTACGGGGAGTATGGGAGTTGTTACTGAGGAGACTAAAAATGAGGATACTTCTTCTTCATCTCAAGTTGCAGTGGAAGATATGAGTACATCAAATCCTCAAATGCAGCCCGAGGGAGGGGATGCAACAATGGATCCATTTGAAAACACATTTGCTGCATCTACAGTGGGAAGTAGTAGTGGTCAGCAGCAAGGGAATAGTGTGGGAAATGAGATACTAAAAGAAGAAGAGAAGCCTCAACAGCAACAAATTGAACAACCATCTCAGCAATTTGGAATGGGAGGACAAAGGGATGGAGTATATCAGCAGCAGATGCCACCACAGCAGCAACCGGGACCATCGGTAAACCAGAATGGACATAATAATCAATATGGTCAACAGCAGGTTGGAGCTGATGGTAGCGGGCAACAATCTCAACAGCCTTGGGGGACGAATAATGGTCAACAACAGTTACAAGGTTCTGCTAGTCAGCAGCAGCCTCCTCAGCAACAACGTTGGGGTCAGCCAGAGCAACCTCCTAGTGAAAAGGCACAGCAGGAAAGTCCAAAGCCAGAACCTCAACCAAATCAACAATCTCAACAACAGCAGCAAACTAGATGGCCGCAAATGGGACAACAGGAGAAACAACCTCCTTCAGAAATGGGACAACAGCAGAATGCTCAACCTCGGCCTGGATGGGGTATGCCTCCTCCTATGAATCAACAGCAACAGTCAGGACAGCAACAGCCAGGACCCGCTCAGAATCAACAGCAATCTAGACCGCCAATGGCACAAAATCAACCGCCATCTCAGAATATGCAGTCTCAGTTTCAGGGCGGCAGGCCGGGATATGGCTTACCTCCAAGATCAAGTTATCCCCCGCCCCAAAACAATCAATATCCTCCACAACAACCAAATCAAGCATATCCTCCTCAATACCCCAATCAGCCACAATACAATCAACAATATCCACCAGGCTACAACCCATATGGAGCGCAAACGCCAACAAACACAGGACCAGGCGCAGGTCAACTAGTTCAGCAACGTACAGAGGACTTATCAAATGCAGTGAAAGAAAAATGGGGACAGGCACTCGGTGGATTAAGTGTATTTGGTAATCGTACAAAAGAGTTGGCTGAGAATGCTAAAACATCTATTGGTGAGAGTGCAACTGCTGCACAAAAGACTATCGGGGAGACGAGTACTGGTAAGTTTTCATAGAATGTTTTTGTTCTCTTTTGCATTCAAGTAACTCATGTGGTACAATCTCTGATATCATTGATACTTTTCAGGAATATGGGGTAAATTTCGAAGTGGTATCGATCAAGTGAAGGGATCAATCTTTGAACGCAATGATCCAAATCAGCCACAGGGACCGGGAGGTTACTCCTTGTCGAATTATGGTGGTAAGTTGCATTCTGCTTTATCTACCATTTCTTTTGAATGTATCTTGTAAGTGTTCAATGTTTAATAACCTTATTATTTTTCTACTTAGTACCCCCGCCTGGTCAAATGGGAGGCCCAAGAGGCCAATATCCACCAGGTTATCCTGCTCAGCAGCAGCGTGGTCCACCTCCGGGCTACCCAGGGCCTCAGTATCCACCCCAACAAAGGCCACCGCCAGGGTATCAAGTAAGTCCTGTGTTTATCAAGTGAAATTTGTGTGTGCAATATGAGTTCTTGGCGATTTGGAGTCTTCATTTGAACTTGACTTTGTCTGTATTTGATTGCCTTTGCATCCCTCGTGTTCTAACAAACGTTAATGTCATCTTTCTTCATAAACTATGAAACGCGCATCTTCCAGCCACGGCCTAACTACAACCCACCGCACCCAATGGGCGCTCCTGGGCCTAATCAACAGGGCGCTCCGCCATTGCAGGCTCAGTACGGACAAGGTAATATGCAGAGACCACCAAATCAACAGCAACCAAACATGAGGCCTCCTCCTAATATGCAACAGCAAGGGCAACAAGGTCCCTATGGGCAGCAGCAATATCCACCTAGACAAAATCAGCTGCCACCTCAGCAAGGGCAGCATAATCCAGCAGATCATCCAGGTTGGAGTCAATAGGAGAGAAGGTTGAACTTAAAGTGGACAAAATAGAGACAGTTGATAGCTTTCTCTCATATAATAGCTAAGATACTTTAGACATTGATTTGTAACTTTCTTAGACCTAACTTTAATGTTGTGTTACAAGCCTATCCGGTTACTTCATTCTTCTTTATCGTGTCATCTAATTTCACTCTGTTGCATTTACATCAATATCGCACCAATACTAGCGATCAACACAGCCATTAAAACACCTGCAGAATATGCACTGTTTGAACCTCCCTGAGCTCCATCGACTTGAGGAGTTTCAGTTGGCTCAGGCGTTCGCCACCAACCTGGTTTTAATGTCAAGGGTGGCAATGATGGGCGAGAAGTAAACTCGCTTGAAGTAGGAATTTGTGGAGGCGTTGCTGAAGGTGAAGGGGCTGGGGTCTTGGGAGGTAGGGGTAGAGTGTCTGATGTTCCTGCTGTCGAAGGTGATGGTGTATTATCCGATAGTGGTGGAATTAGTACCTTATCTACAACATGAATAATGCCGTTTGAAGCAATGATATCTGCCTTGGTAACAGTAGCATTATTGATCATAATAGCGCCGGCAGGTGTATCTACCGCAATAGAAGCTCCGTTTAGAGTATCGACATCACCCGGGGATAGTGATGAGCTAGCGGCGTTGGCCGGTACGACATGAAAGGAAAGGATATTTTGGAGCTCTTCGACATTCTCCGGTTGAAGGAGATAGTCTAGTGTGCCTTCGGGAAGATTGGCAAATGCTTCATTTGTTGGGGCTTTTGAAGAAGAGTAAAGAGTTTATGAGTATCATGCCTTTCCAGTATCGCACATTTATCACATATACACAAACTTACCAAAGACAGTCAAAGGCCCTTCTCCACTCAATGGACCAACTAATCCAGCGGCTACAATTGCCTGAACAAGTGTCGAGAAGTCATCATTTGCCGAGGCAATATCCACAATGTTAGAGCTGACAGAGGTTGGTGTTAGCACGCCATCAATCGCATGAATTACACCATTTGTAGCCTCAATATCTACTAGTCCTTCTTCCATGAGGAATTTGTTACCATTAACTCCTGGTGGGAAGTATGTAAATTCGATATCTTCACCATTCAATGTCGTCTTACTCTCCCCGGGCAATACAGCACTACCTGGAACCACTTCTCCGAGCACATGATAAAGCAATACATCTTGAAGCTGTGGCTGCCAAATAGGATCAAACAACTTGGTTCGTAACTCGTCGGATAAATCAGCAAACGCTTCATTGTTTGGAGCAAATACAGTCAAAGCTCCGTCCCCACTGAGCACATCAGTCAGACCAGCGGCATCAATTGCCGACGTTAATGTACTAAAGTCATCACTACTTGATGCGATCTCATAAATAGAACTGGTAGGTTCAGGTGTTTCCTCAACCTCTGGTACACTCATACTCATATCGCCGCCAAGACCCATAAATGGATCAAACTCCTCGTTAACATCTTCTTCCTCCTCCTCAACTGGCAGGGTAGCCTCGGTAGTCGTCGTTCCATCTTCAACACTAGAGATTACTGTGGGTGGAACAGGTTCGGGTTCGTCGTTTGGCACTCCACAAATACCATCACATGATCCAGAAGGAGGCAATTCGACACCATCCTCACCCATGCTTATTGAACTCGCACAAGAACTTTCACTCAATGTCATAATACAGCATTTTGCAGCTAATATGTCAAGCAAACAGAACCCTCAATGCCCTCAGCATACATGTCCATAGTCACGGCACCTCCATCTTCAACACACTCCTCTTCTTCCTCAGCAGGCAAAGTAGTAATGGGCATACTCATACTCATACTCATATCAATTTCACAATCTGGTCGTTCCTCTGGACAATCTTTACTTTCACAACATGACGGCCAACCACTTTCGTAACACTCATAATCAGGACCCCATACACAATAATCGCCACCAATAGGCTTCATTTCTGGCATAGGTTCCGGCATAGGAACAGCCGATAATACATCACAGGGTGGTAGATCTGGTGGACAATCTTTCGTTAATGGTGCACAACATAATTCTGATTCCGTGTCCATGTTACTATTATTGTCTTCAATGGCATCAGCACAGGGTGTAACATCAGGGGGACAATTCGGACCAGCACAACATAATACATCTTCATCTTTGCCTACAGTTACAGTACTACCAAACAAACCATCTTCTTCTTCTTCAACAGGAGGAGGTAAAGCGGGAGGAATACCAATCTCACCATTAATCAAATCAAGACTGAATGATAAACTAACAATTGGGATTGATCCCAAGTCGGGAATAGTACCATCGGAGAATAGATTTTGTAATTTGCGATATCCATTTAGTTGACGTTGTGTCTTATTGGGGGTAGTGATACTATCAATATTGGATTTGTATACCTTTTTAGTTCGTAATCGTTGTGTTGATTTGGATGCAGTGGCCGATCCAATTAGGATGGATGATGATAGAAGGATAGTGTTCGATATCTTCATTGTTATTGCAATGAAATTAATTTATGGTACGATTGATCAAGTAACACTCAACTCAGTAACCCTCAAATACAGTGGAGTGTAGAAAACACTTCTATGCTAAGGATTGAATTCGCACGTGTACTCCGCTGATACGATCTGCCTCTTTAGATCTTTTCTCTTTATGATTTGTTGAGCCCGGGCTCGGATTGGAATTTTTTCGAGAAAGATGTTGAGAAAACGACTTTACTATGAGACTACATATAGCATGCAAGGTAGTAATGCCCCCATATCTATGCTTGTGATTTACAGAGTACTTTCCTATGCTATTTAATGTATGGGGGATATGAATTGTGTAAAGAAGATTGTTGACATGTTGTATTGACTACCAGTATGCATCCATCCTCTTGCAGAGATTGAAGAAACTTCATTCTTCAAGATACTTGTAAAGATACTTTTACTCAGGATTATCAAACATAATGTTTACATTGGCAAACAAGTATTTCTAGTACCATTTATAACTACTTCTGATCTTTTTGTTCACTGTATATTGTACATCAGTAGTCATCTATAACAAAACATAAACTGTATCGGTATTCAAACAGAACAATTAGTATCCCCTCACTCTCCCCACTTCTCCTTTCTCTCTAGTTAAGCATCATTGCAGTAGCGGCGGCTACAATACCCGAGACTAAAATTCCAGCAGTGAATGAACTACGAATAGAGTTGAAGATAGGGAGTAATTAGATGAGGTTTGGTGTTAGAAAATGCACTCTTTTAGCAATCGTTGCAAAATTGCAAAAATGAATTCGCACTTACCTATTGACTGGATCTTCTGTTTCAATACTGCTAGTTGGCAAATCTTCAGGAGTAGCTTCGCCACTACCAGATTCTCCCTGTACAGGTTCTTCTGGAGGAATCTCAAGACCAAGTCCCAATTCACCGAGAGGCAACGACATCGGCAACGATGGCATACTCATGGACATGTCTGGAATCTCACAGGGTGGCTGTTCCTCGGGACAAGTACCCTCCACTAAACAACATGCTGGCCAGCCAGTAATATAACATAATTTGTTGGGGCTGTATGTACAATACGATTCTCCAAGGAGGTTACGACGATTGGTCAAGCCTAGAAATGGATCGTAGGTTTCATCACTCTTATTTGTTGTTACTCCTGACTTACGCTCAATCTTGGTTCGCATACGCTTCACGGCGGCGGCGTTAGTGGATGCAATGCAAATGACGGCGATGGCAGTGGAGGTCTTCATGATGAATACGAGAGTAATGCGAGAGATAGAAGAGAATTATGATCCAAGGAGTTTTGATGCAAAAAATACAGAAGCCAGGATACCGGCATTCAATTTTAGCTTAGCTTGATTGCGCGCGAGGGTGTTCTACTGAAAGATATGAGAAGAATGCATACCTACACTACTCCAAGGATAAGTGAGTGAGATGTGTCCTTTGCATATTTTGATGGAGTGTGCCTGCTGTGGATGATCTGATTTCTACTTTAAGGTCATTAAAACAGCAAGGATACCTCGCTCGATACTTTTGATACAAACTATCATTTTCCTAAATATTATGGCAGAATAAAACGATGAATGAAGCAACCTTCCACCATGTCTATATCCCATATACTAAATAGTCTTGAGCCTCGAGGTTTGCTATCTTGGTACACACTCGTTAGATTTCATCCTCTTAAGCGTATTGCAGTATAGCCGACTAAACATAACGTGATTGACCCATAGAATCTTGCTTCTAATAGAGCTGGAAGGACTGAAAAACTATTGTACAGTATCACTCTAGAGAAGCAGCATGGCTCCGGCAATGGCAAGGACCGAAACAGCGCTTCCCGCAGATACAGCAGATGATTCCTCAGTAGACATGGTATCAACCTCCGTCATTGATGGCATTGACATACTCATGTCTGGCATGTCTGGCATGTCTGGCATACTCATCGACATTAAATCACGCTCCATACCAAGGTAAGGCTCATACTCTTCATCACCAGCGAGACGACGCCCTTCGTTGTTAATACTCTTGTACTCGACATTATTACGCTTACGATGGATTACATGGGCAGCGTTGGCGGAGGCAATACATAAGGCGACGATAGCAGTCTTCATGATTAGATTATATGATAGAGTAATGAAAAGGTCGAGAGATAGTAGAGTGTAGTTGAGGGAGGTAGATGATAGTTGGCCTATTGCAATAGACAAATTATGAGTTTGATGAGATGACGGCTTTAGAGTTGTAATGAATGATGAGCCGGTCGTTCCAAAGTACACACACAATGGCCATCGTTCACCAAAAATTCAGATTGAAAGAAAACGGCATGAAGTCTTTGTAATTTGGTCTTGGTCTTTGAGACTCACATATGTGGAGTCTTCACAAGATTCACTCCGATGATAGCCACATGCGTACTTTCTAAAGAGTTTTATGAAGAGGCAAAACTTCTAATGGTTTGATTTGAATTATATGTATCAATTAATTTTGGGTTTTCTATTTGTACTTCCTTTCCCTAATACATTCTTTGCAGCAGAGAGGCCTCAATGATTGCACTTGCACCATGTTTATAACATGTCGAGAGTAGGTACCTCTTGAAATGTTCTCACAGACATACATAGACTACCACTACTCTTAGTAATAGCAAAACCTTTGTGCTATCACTGCAGTACTCTTAAATCTTGTCAATCATCTCCCACTCTCGTTCTATGCCTTCAACATGAGCCATGCCTACTATAGCAACAACTTTACCATTTGAGCAGTGTTTTCGTAGCATTTGTGCCATGTGTATCTCGTTTGGTTATCATAACATTACATACCGATGGAAATGATTGCTGTAGACTTCTAGACAGCTCTTGTGCACGATCTCGTGTTTTTATCCTCTCAACAAAGTCCTTTGGATCAGTCTGGCCACTCAACAGGCCCCCAAACATTTGCATTATATCTCCAGATGGGTATTGGAGATTTGATATTGCTGAAGGATTTGTCATTAGACTCCCCAATTCACGTTTGACTTCGCTTATTGTTTGACTGATTTCGATATCACCATATACACATCTAGCACCAATCTTAT
>Ga0214477_100548_pt1 | contig 25758 bp, 20 predicted proteins | sample M1_20Mar14CPVII9_FD_165058 | JGI IMG/M metagenome (GOLD analysis project Ga0214477, IMG submission 165058) | Marine eukaryotic communities from Monterey Bay, California, United States - M1_20Mar14CPVII9sort6BwellC16 | ecosystem: Environmental > Aquatic > Marine > Unclassified | place: USA...
GGCTGTGGGGAAGGTGGGGAAGTTATACCAGGCGAGAGTCGTGAGGATACGCCCTATTATGGACTATTCTGTACGTTCCTCGTGTTAGTTGCAATTGAATTACTGATATGGCCAGGAAAGTCCGCGTTAGTTTGTTTTAACTTATGTGTACATGTGTTCAATGTCAAGTATTTGAGTTCTGAGTGCACATTTGGCCTTCATGTATCTCCATTTGATTGTCTCACAAGCCGTATGCACTAACTTGAGTTACTATTGTCTTTCTTCATCTTCACAAACCGCTGAACGCGCATCTTCCAGCAATAATAATGAACAAAATAACAAAGGCATTAAAGTTCAGACGAAATCGGACCGAACAAAAGGCCTTCCGATTCGAATTAAAGTTTGGATGTTTATTGAAATTAATGTCGTGTTGCTTTGGGAAGAAGATGCATGTACTGAAATACCATGGAGAGTTGAAAAATAAAGGAGAACTGAAAGATTTTGCAAGTCATATAATGTGTTTATTGAACAATGAGACTAAGATGGGCTTGGTTTTATCAGACATGTATTTCGGCTTTAAAATGCTTTCTAGAGTACAAGGAGAAAGGAAAGTTAGAGCGATTAAGAAGTTGGCAAAGAAGAACAAAAGTCTTCTACAACGGTTGACTGAGGATGTTAACGACAATAATGAGCAAGAAAGTATTAACGAGTCTTATGATCAGAAATGTGATAGTACGATTGAGAATGAAGAACCAAAGCATCAACTCCTGAGACGACGACGCTCTTCGATATTGATTTTACAACTAAAAGAGGATACGGAGTCATATGAATTATGTGAGCGTGAGATCCTTCATGCCTCAGTCAAGTCAGATATCCACACCATGTCAGATGGGGCCATTTTCATTGATTATGCAAGGTGTGTATATCTTGCCATAATGAATTGTGTAGCTACTAAGTTCAGAGAAGAAGGGTATACTGAGGAAGACAACGTATTCCGCGATTCAATAAAAACCAAGGAAGAAGAATGCCTTGGTTTCACTAGAGATTTAGATACCTTATTCGAGGATACATTTCGACTGTCTACTATTGGATTGGACCATGCGAGTCTATGCTATAGTAACTTTGTCAATGGGATTGCACCAACACCTTACTCCATTCTAGTTGATCACGAGCGGAAGGCTGTTGTCATTACCATCAGAGGGACCTTGTCAATCGAGGACCTAGTCGTTGATGTACAATTTGTGCCTGAATCTTTAGACAAAGTCGGAACGATTTGTGGCTTTGATGGTACTTCACATTATTGTCATAAAGGTAAGTGTACGATGTGCTTGCCAAGTGTAGCAGTTACAAATGAATGTCAACCGCCTATGTGTCGCCAAATACTATTTCCATTTTCCATATCCACAAATCTTCTTCACATTGCTACAGGTATTTTGGTCAGGTGCAAATGGATGTATAATGATATCAAAAAGTGAGTAAGAAGTCTTCCGTGATAATATTTACATCATAATTCTCTATCGTTTATACTAATGTTAAACACCTTGCTGCTCATAAAACAGAACACGGGTGCTCAAGACGCTCTTCTCTAAATCAAGTCCATATAAGGATTACGATTTGATTGTCTGGAAAGTCCGCGTTTGTTTTGTTTCATCTATGCATATGTGAAGTTTGAATGAAGTCTTGGTGATCTAGCTACTCGTTTGACCTTCATCTGTCCCTTTTGATTGCTTTGTAACCCACGTGTACTAATATATGTTGCATTATCTCTCTTTCATCTTCACGCATCTTCCAGTGGGCATATCAGTAATTCAATTGCAACTAACACGAGGAACGTACAGAATAGTCCATAATAGGGCGTATCCTCACGACTCTCGCCTGGTATAACTTCCCCACCTTCCCCACAGCCATAATTGTTTGCCCTTATCACGTGGACATAAGCAATTCCCAATACAACTAATACTATGGGGTAAAGGTTGCTGAAAAACATCTTGAATTTTAATAGATTGCGGATGTACCTGTCTCGCCCATAAGGTTCAGTAGGGGTGCCAACAGAGCTACTTGCCCAAACCATAACTAACCATGCAATATCCACAATGAAAAGTGTAAGAGCGGGGGCCAAGAACGATGATATAAACGGGTCTTGACTGTAGGTAATTTTAACATAATCTGATTTAAATATAGGAACTATGCCTCCTCTCTCTTCTGTTTGTGTATAAAATTCATCTATGACGTCTTGGGTTTGCGTGCACCAGTGTGGCACTCCGTTGATATAATAATCCGAACCATTTATCGAAGATCCTAAATATGCTATAAGTAGGGGGGCAATACATCTGTATTATAAAAAATATAGTAGTATTTAGATTTGTGAGAAGATTATTATAATATATTGAGCAATACAATCGATATGCATTGGCTACAACTTACATGAACTGTATAAATCTATAAAAGCCCAAAATTATAACTGCAATGTGCTACTCAATGAGTACCATACGAAGGAAGCATAGAGGTGGTGAGTATATAATAATATGAAGTACAAGTGCCACATAAAAATGTAAGAGAAAAAAAAGAAGAATCTTATCGGTCATAAATTGTCTTACCATATCATCACTAGCAAGCGGTGCAGTAGTGAGATTGCAAATTATTTTAATGGCTGGCATGGTCGTAGGCTATGGATATAGTATGCTAAATGGATTATAGGCTTACAACCAAGAGACATATTCGAAGAATCTGAAATTTCAACCAAAAACTGAAAAATGAAACTAAAAAAGGATATCGTACCTGACCCTCTCTTGCCTCACTCCTGTCTCTTTCGTCTTAAGGTACGAACTATGCTCGATGTATAGTTAACCATATACCGAAGGGTAGGTATATCACATCACTGTACTCTCCTGCCTCACTCACTAAGTCTCTTACGTCTATGCAACCTATGTTTTGGCGTGCCAGTAAAGCCTTAGTAGGTTTGCTTTAGTTTATTGTTATAACTCGTGGCTAATAATGACTTCTGATTAGACATACAGCAATCACAATGAAAATGAAAGTGTGGATCATTGTTGTTAGTCTCCTTTTTATATTCTATTGGGGTTTCTTCTTCGGTCGTGAGCTGATTGCAACGCTTAATCTCTATCGGATAGGTAGCAGTAGTTACAACATACTCAATTTGACGAATACCACAACAGCAAATACCACTATAGCGACTCAAACCCAAACAAACGTACCACTAATTATGCATCGAATGTGGAGAGATGAATCAATTATAAATGACGATAACAATAACAACGTAAACGACTTGCCAACGAATTGGTCAAAGGCATTTGCAAACTGCCAAAAAATCTCTCAAGAGAAGAATTGGACAACTATTCTGTGGACAGACGAGAGCCTTCTTGCTTTCGCGAAGAAGGAGTACCCGTCCTTCTTGCCTGTTTATGAATCGTACCCATACAATATCCAACGAGTTGATGCAGCGCGGTACTTCATTCTCTACCACTTTGGTGGAGTATATCTTGACTTGGACATTGGGTGCAAATCAAACAGAGATTTAACCGATCTCGTCAATACAATGACACACTTGAACAAGACAGCAATGCTACCCCAAACACAGCCTTTTGGCTTGTCAAATGACGTGATGTTTGCATCAAAAAGAAGCCCATTCTTTAAGAAGGTAATGGAAGCTCTTCCTAGCAAAAACAAGTGGCAAGGAATGCCGTACTTGACCGTCATGTACAGCACGGGTCCCATGCTTTTATCTCTTGTGTACAATAGTCTCTCAGCCGAGCAACATAAAGATGTACTCATCCTTCCTCCCGAGTTGTACTCTGATAGAAAGACGAGATACTTCAAGCATTTGAGAGGCTCAACTTGGCATAGTACTGATGCATTACTGATTCAGCACATGACGAGGCATTGGCTGCCATTATCATCTTCGATCGTGGTGTTACTTGTTGTATATAGTAGGATAGCTGCCAGACGCAGAACACAAAAGCATGATTGTAATAAGATAGTTTGACAATCTCTTCATCACTGTTAGCTGATCACATATTCTTCCATGTCCTTAACTCATGACATTATCGACAGCATCTTTCCAAGATTGGTATTCTTTTAACGAAACGCATCCATTGGGTTTGGATATAGAAAAGTCACACGCCTGTTCTTCTTGTGTCAGCATGGATGATATAGCCACATAACATCTATCAATAAGTTGTTGTGGTAGTCCCTCGGCAATGTAATTCATTGCTCGTTTGGCAGGTCGATACTTGGCACTGAGATGATAAAAGATGATGCTCTTTGGATATATGATGGTGGTATTATTTGACTCTGCATCATCGTCTCCCAACTGATTATGACTTGAGAATATAGCCTCTAAATCATTGATATGTAAATGACCGCGTTGTCTAGCCTTGATTCTTTGTTCTTCACCCTCGGATGAATCCAAGAATGTAAGTTCACATAATAGTACCTCTGCTCGAAACATTTGTCCAATATCAAATCCTGTCGTTCTTTCATCGTCACTGTTTGGTATCTGTTGCTTCATTAGTCCATTAGCACAAGTATCACCAGTATAACCAACTTCAATCTTTTCAATGGGAGGATCTTTAATTGATATACCCGATTTGACTAGTTCTTTTAGTTCTTTACCATTTAGATTTTGATACTCCGATTTCAGACCAGATGTTGTGCGTGAACCAATGATATATCCCAATGCTGGATGACCTGCGTGATCTACTTTGAATGCTCTCATGAAGAAGCTGTTGTCAAGTATCATAAATGACGTAGCAGATTGAGATTTTGGTTGTAAAATAAACGACTCATCACATACATCTCATACTTCTCTCTCACCTAGTTTTAGAACCATAATTAATACCCTTCAATTCAATCTCATCACCAGGATTTACTGCAACTAAATTCATATTGATTAAACTTTCTCTTCTACTATGTCCATTATCACTACATTCACCTCCATCCTCATCAGTTTGTTGTTGTTGTATGTTCATTGCATCTAGATTTGACATTGCCTCTTGACATTGTTTGATCTGTGGTATTAGTTGTGCTGGTACAAAGTATGTTGGTGCTGCTCTGTTATAACAGCGAAATGATGTGTAAAGTTGTATTGTTAGATCAACAAACTAAAGCTTGCCTATTGCAATAAATTATGACATAAGTATGAGTAACTCACCCTCCATAACTAACAGAATGAGCACGAGCATGACTAAACAACGCCCCAACATGATCTATATGACCATGACTAATGAATATATACTTGGCGGGTATACTATCATCAAAGCATGGCGTACAGCCTATATCAAATGCTATCCGTGGACTACTTTTTGATTTCTTTGGTTGAGCATTAGATGTTGATGATGTGGGTGGCTTTTTCAGTTCTAATACGATGCTTGTACCAATGCCGGCCTTTGACCATGATGATTGTATATTCCAATGTGTTGATGATGGCATATTATTGTTGCAAAGGAGGCAGCGGTGGTCATTTAGTTTAGCTACGATATCAAAACACAGCATTAAACAACACTTGATTATTTCACATTTTTTATGAGAGTTGAGAGTTAGTTAGTAAGTAGATTCATGAATCATTCAATCAATGTCAATATACTAGATATCCCAGACAGTACTGCGAGAACGTTGATGTAATCGTCATTGAACTTGCAAGAGGTTTGAGGTGAAGAAATATACTGATACAATTGGTGGTGGTCTTGCGACATTATGGCATTGCAAATTATGCAAAGATTGTGATCATGGCGAAGACAACTCGTAGCTCCTCTGGCAAGGCCAAGAAGGCCACTGGTACCAAGGCGAAGCCAGCAAAGAAGTCTGTATCACCAAAGAAAAAGGCAGCGTCGTCGGGGGATGCAGTTGTTTCGATTGAAGCCTGCAAACAAGTATGAAATTTGTGCATATGATATGTTCATATCTGCGTCAGCTTCTATACTACGTGATATATCTAACCCTTGGTCTCTCAATACTAATACTTTTCTTATCTCTTTACTACATATTATATCTAACCCTTGGACTCTCCATACTAATACCTTTTCCTCTGTTCATCTTTTGATGTATACTAGTGAGGTATATTCAAGAGAAGTGCGGCTAAGATACAGACGTACCTCTCTGAGAATGGTTGTGATGCTTCTGTAGAAACCAATAAAGTAAAACCAGGACGGGGAAACTTTGTTGTTCGTGTGGAGGGTGTAGATGAACCTATCTTGGAATTATTAAGTATGAAACGTCCATTCAAAGCACTGAGGGAGACCGATATGGATGATATCGGCAAATTGGTAGTGGAGGCTTTGGAGTAGGGATACAATACCAAACAATATTTTGATATGCGATTGAGCTAGAGAGAAAACATCATTGGATTCATTGGATGACATTTGTGGCAAAACATTAAACAATGACATTTTGCTACGGATTGAAAGTATGATATCCTTATGACTTCTCTTGGGCTCTGATATTGATATAGATACTCTAAAGTATAGATTAGTATCTTTATCAACACTTTTCAAAATACATCTATCTCGATGAATTATCATTAAGTTTGGCATTGTTTGTTTATAATATAGTAATATTCTATTTCCAATCTACAGGTTTTGATTTCCTTCGCCGTCTTCCAGCTGCACCACGGGCTAACTTTCGGCCAGTGGAGTCAATCGCTGCAACTACGCCTTGTTTGGGAGTGGGCATTCGCACTGCATATATCCATCGTCGTAACCAGCTAGCAGCAGGGCCACTTAGTTCAACTAATCCACCCAATGTAGATATTGTTGCATCATCACTACCTAATGTCATCATCTCTCCAAGGTTTAGGTATTTGAATGGTAATAGCTTTGATCTTTGTTCACTGCCTACTCTACTACTACCAGCACTATTCAAGATTGCATAGACATTGTAAGCCGCAACAGTGGCTTGTTGAATTGCAACTTGAGCCGTGCCTGGATATGGTATCTTCTTAGGTCTACTACAATCACCAATGGCAAATACATTTGGATGTTCTGGTACATTCAATGTTGGTGACGATAGAATACGTCCCATTGAGTCACGACGAAGTACAGAGTTTCGTATCCCCTTGTTTTGAATTGAAGTTGGTGTAGCTCCTGCTGTCCAGAGAAGGAGCGTAGTTGGTAAGAGTTCTTCTACATTAGCGCCGTCCTCGGACTTTGTGGTGACTTTGAGTATACACTCTTCATTCTTGAGAGAAACTGGCATCATATCATTCCCATCATCTACATCTTCATTGCAAGGTAACACTTCTACAACACTTGTAGATGTCATAACATTGACACCGACTTCATTCAATCTATCCGTGCCGGCTTTTCTATTATGCTCAGTGGCATACTCAAGCACTTGCTCTCCACGATGTACAAGAGATACATTAACTAGACCATCATTCTTGGCAGCATCGGAACCAAATCGATCTACCAAGTTTGTTGCCAACTCAACACCAGCATACCCTCCACCTACAACTACAATGTTGACAGGCGGTTGCTGCTTCTTCTCATCGTCACTTTGCTGTTGAGTTGCATAATCTAAATATGTATCCAAAAGTTTCAAACGTCTCTTTAGTTCAAATGCTTGATCAACTGTATAGAATGGTAATGCATACTGTGAAGCGCCGGGTATAGCATCTAATGATATTTCTGATCCTGTTGCAATTATCAATGCATCGTAGGCTATACTTTCAATGCTGTTATTACCATCGGATGACTTTGAAATGACTACTTGCTGTGTATTAACATCAATTCCTTCTACTTGTGCTTGTACAAATGAAATGTCACATTCATCATCAGTATCATTATTGTCTTCTTCTTGTTTTCTAGATGTAAATAATTGCAATGCAGAGGACAAATCAGGTAAGCCACTACCCAAAGAAGTAATCAAACCAGGATAGGTTACTCCACCATTCTCTTCAATCAATGATTTAAATGTCGGCGCTACCTCATTCACACTTGCATCATCTACACATAATTCATATAATAATGGTAAGAAGACAAATCGTTCTGATTTATCTATTAGTGTAATCTTTGGTTGCAAATTCGATTTACTATTGTTTTCTGCCCATGGAAGTGTTGGTAATGTTAATGCCGTGTTGATACCACCGAATCCTCCTCCGAGTACAACAATATGCGGCTGCTTCTTTATGTTTTCATTACTATTGTTGTTGTTTGTTGTTGAGTATAATACTCTTGATAGTGTCGATGCTCTTCTTGTTGTTGCTGATGATGTGAATGCCGATGAGAAAGATATTATACACAAGATGTGCATCAAAATGTTAAGCACACAGCCGCCGACTTTCATTGTTCTCATACTTCTTCTGCTGTCTCTCCTATCTTTTGCTTTGTGCCTCTGCATTGATTAACTACTAACTACAATACTACCATATGAATAATGAGCATGAGTGAGTCACCCGCTTTGCTGAGCAAACATTTGCATCACTCAAATCGACTAATCGCCAAATCATCGCCAGTCACCTGGCCACCACCCTCTAACTAATCACCTATATATCATAATCATCTATTGCAATATATTCCGCATATCAATATAGTGATAGAGTCTACTGTTTAACCTCGATTGGTGGCGTTTAGTATAGGCCATAGGCGAGATACATACTGTGAACAGATTCATGTCAAGACCAAAAAATAGAAGAATGACGAATAATGCTGAATTTAGAGTGGTACGATAGTATATAAATAATCATCATATATACCGCGCCATGCCACCATATATCGAAGTAGATTCTCATCATAACGATGAGTGCACGTTGCTACAAAAAAGCAGTACCGATAATATCAACAAAAACAACAATTTTCCCTCTCCTCTTTTTCACGATGATGTGTTGTCAACTCCACCACCAACAACGAGTAGACTTGATAGAAGACAGAGTGATCCGGGCTTTACTGGACTGTCATCAGTACAAGAAGACCCAATGAAGAAACCGCTACTAGATTCTAGGGTAGGTGAGGTGTCAAGGATTCAGGAAATAATCGGGCCTGAATCAGCTTATGTCAGAACTTCATCAATAAGTGTCAATAATAATAACTCTACTAATAATAATGTCACCGCAACCAATAATACAACAAATACAACACCAAAACCAAGAATAGTATATAAAAACGGTATACCACAAAAACCAAAAAGTCAACAAAGCGAGGAGAAGAAGAAGGACTTGCCATCCTTAGAAGTTCAAATATATCGTACTACTAAAAGTGTATGTAAAAAAGGTGTAAAGGCTCTTAAATCAATATCAAAGAAGTGCAAATTATCAACTTTGAAGAATTCTAAAAAGAATAAGAATACAGTGTGATTGGTGTGTTGATGTGTTGCAATTGGGGGTTAGGGTAGGATACCAGCCGCAAGTTTGTTTGTATTTATTATGTGTCCCAAATCTTATTGGGGGAAATATCGTAGATGGTCAGCTAATGTAGGGCTAAAGAATAACTTAATGTATTATTTATAACGCACATAGCCATTTGATATGCTTACTAATTACCTTAATTTCCTATCATTATCTCTCTCGCCAGTGCAAGTGCTACGGCGGGATACAGCTATTCATAACAAGATATGGAGTCTTAATTCTAAAACAACACTAATAATCTATTTTAAGAAAGCTCTCATCCCTATGTCTACATGAAACCAGCAGATCGTGTCGATCCACATGAACTATCAATATCCACTTCAGTCACAGATTCCAATATCTGCTGAACAACCTCATTACCCTTTTTCATCTTCTCTCCTAATAATTTAGTCTTCCCCTTGCTACCACCACCGCCGCCACTGCTGCTACTCTTGTCTCCCCTTCTTTTACTACTCTTTGATGAACTGCTACTCTTCTTTTTATTACGATGGGCATCCCGTCCTTCATACAAACCATCCTTACTAGCAATTGTTTTAGCATGTGATTTTAAATGCTGTCGGTAGAATGATGCTGCCTTTGTTTTATATCGGTCTAACACGCCCACTGTATTTTTTGTGGTTGGACTACCCCGAGGTGGACTACTGCTGTTGGAGGAAGGACTATCTAATGTTTTCCTTGTAGTAGCAGCAATTTGTGGACTACCCATTTCATGTCTACTAAAGAATGTATCCAATTGTCCATTCCCTCCTTCCAACATGCATAGTATTTCTGTCCTTTTCCAACTATCCAATGTTAAACTCTTAACATATGAAACATTCACACCAAGTGACCGATGTTTGCCACTACATTGTAAACATAATGTAATGCCATATGATACACTTGCCCATGACGGGGATGGGGCTAAACAATCGTGACATTTTGTATTACCAGATAGTGTATGTAGTAGATGAAGACAGGCCTGTGGGAAGGCCCGTTCTGTTTCTTCAATTTGATCTACTGATTCGTTGGATGAGTTGGAATTTGTAGAGTTTAGTGAATTGCTTGAGTTTTGCTTTCTAACCTTACGCTGAGGACTACTAATACTACTGCTACTGCTGTTAGTAGAAGATGTAGGACGTCGGAATGATTCCAATTCTAATGCTGCCAATTGCAATAACTCATTTTGTGTTTCGCAATTGGATGTTGATTTGTTCAGTTTATGTAGCGGTTGTTTAGCTGGTGATGTTGGAGTTGATGATGAAGATTGTTGATTATTATTATTGTTGTTATAATAGGAATCGCTGTGAGATGAGCAGTCCATATTGTATGGAGGCATAATCCTTTAATGTATTGATATCGTCTTTGCAGTTTTATTGTGTTGTTGTTGTTAAGGTAAAGGAAGTATAGGTAGCAGCTGCCGTTGCTTATAACGGCTCCAAAAATTCAAAAACTGATTGAAACTAAATAAAATAATATTATACTATGGTAATAGTGGAGAGAGATAGTTGGGTTGCAAGAGATTATTGTGGTATTGTAGGGAGGTTGAGTTTTTCACAAGATATGGACACAAGATGTGCACGTTTTTTTCTCAATATTTACAAGCCTCTGTCGCCGCCGATGATAAATTATTATTATGGGAGAGTATATTATGCCTCTCGGATGTAATTGTGATCAAACTCTGCTCCTACGGGTGAATGTTTGACTAAATAAGGAGGGTTCGTTTAGTTTTATGCAAGTCTATGTATCGACCTCAATTTTGGCGATAGGCGGTTATTCTTTCCTAACGACACGAGGCAGGTACTAACTTGCTACCGCTGCTATCAAACAAACAAATCTACTCTGTCGACTACTACAACATATAACTCCTTGTTATATGTACTGCTTCGTTCAATATTACTATTGCAAACGCGTAATGACCTACCCTGAGTCTCATTACTGCCGATATCAATGCTAATATGTAACTAAACCACTACATCGTTATGGGGGTAGATTTTATACTAATAATTAGAGGAGGAATATCTCCTGAATGAGCTCCTGGACTCTACGTAACATATAGAATTCCTGTGTAGCTTGGGCGGAGACACTTCATGTTAGTCGTTTTCTGTCTGTTCTGTCTGTCAGTGTATCTCCAAACAACAAGAACAAGGAGCTTTCTTCTGGTCCATCTTGCCAGGTCTGATAATACCCTAGCACCTTCTCAAGTCTCAATCATCTTTATGAACTCTTTATAATCAATTACTCGTACTCCAAGCTCTTTTGCTTGTCTTGCCTTCTTACCACCCTTTTCTCCTTCTACGACTAGTGTTGTTGATTTACTAACCGTATTGGGTGTTGATTTAGCACCTAACTCTTTCACTATTTTCTGAGCTACTGTCCGAGACATTCCGGGGATAGATCCTGTAAAGACTACCGTCATGTCCTTGAATTGCAATTGTTTACCAGTGATTCCTCCTTGATTAGTTGTGGAAGTGGTATTATCAACAACACTGTGGATGGTTAGGACGTTTGCCAAATCTTTCGCTGCCTTGACAAGTACTTCTTCCTTGGAGAATGAGACCATTGCAGAGATGGCAGTAGGGCCTATCCCTTTGACCTTTTCAGATGTGTCATCTCCAGTGAGTGTAGCAAATGGTATTAGTTTTGATTCATTGTTGTTCTCCTCGTCATCGTCTTCGCTGCCATTGTCAGTATGTAAAGAAGCCTCATCTAGTGCCTTTAAGAATGAATCAACATCACCATAGGCTGATGCTATTAATTGTGACACGTGAGTACCTATTGTTGGTATCCCAAGAGCATATATGTATCGGGAGAGATCAACGCCCTCTGAGGCAACTAAACGAACAGACTCGGCTACATTCTGAGCAGATTGTTCTCCCCATCCAGGCAGGTTTGCTATATCTCTGAGCATGTCTTTTTGCTCTTCCGATGTTGTGTTTTCTCCATCTTTACTTCCAAAGGTGGTGAACAAGTCAGAAGGAAACCGAATGATACCCTCATCCATCAAATGATTTAGCTTCGCTTTTGACAATCCCTTCACATCTAGGCCTGCTCGTGAATACGCATAAGCTAATGCATTCACAGCCCGTGGCTGACAAAGTAGTTGAGGTCCAGAACATCTCAAGACTTGTCCACTCTCCTCAACTGCATCTGCTGTAAATTCTACCGATTCAACCTCAATGTCAGATTCAACCTCAGCCTTCTTCCGAGTCTTCTTCTTGCTCTTCTTCGGTGGTAAACTAACAAACTCATATGAAGTTGGAGAACCACAAGCAGGGCATGTTCGTGGAGCTTCAAGGCTTATCGTTTCATTTGCATACTTGTTGTGTGATATTATATCCTCGTCATCACTTTCATATACTCGTTTCTTCACCTGAGGGATGACATCTCCCGCTCTACTAACCAATACTGAAACTCCCTTCTTGACACTCATACTACTACTACCTTCATCAGCGAAATCTTCGTCACCTTTAGATGTGTTCTTTTTTGGTATCAACAACGATCTTGCAAAGTAAAAGTTATGCAAGCTTGCTCTTGAAACTAAAACACCACCGAGATCTATAGGCTCCAAGATAGCAACCGGTGTCAAGGCACCAGTCCTTCCAACTTGAACATCCACATCAATTAAACGTGTAATAGCCACTTGGGGTGGAAACTTATGCGCTATTGCCCATCGAGGAGTTCGTGATGATGATCCGCAGACTTGTCTATCGTTGAATGAAGTTAATTTGTACACCACGCCATCAATTTGATATGGAAAGTCGGCATCTTTCTTACTACTGGAGGCAGATGGTTCATCCCGAGTTGACATCATCTTCTTGTGATATGCTAAAAGATTAGGTATGTCAGTTTCATTGAATTCCTTATCATGAGATATGTCCAGAGTTTCCATAATAACTGGAGTTGGAACATGAAATCCAAGCTTGGTCAGTGAATCTCTCATTTCATTTCCACTACCACCGATGACACTTGACATCCAAGAAGAAGAAGTTCCATCATTTGACGAAACTATATCATATGCATAGAATTGTAAATGAGATTGTAAAAACCTAGTACTCTCAATCTCTTCAGTAGATGTTGGTTCCTTCGATCGAAGGAGTATACCCGATGCTGCATTCCTTGCATTTGAAAATGTCTTGACTTTTGTACTACTGCTAGTACTGCTACTGTTGTTTGCTGTACTATTGATGTTTGTAACATTTGTAGTAAACTCATCAAATGCCTGCTGGGGTAACACTACCTCTCCTCGAACTTCAATAATATCTTGTGGAGGCATATTGTCATCTCCTGGAAATGTAAATGATTGGGGTATTGTAAAGTTACTCTTATTCATCCATGCAGATTGTACAGCCTCGGTAACATCCTCGCCCTGCTTACCATCACCACGAGTAGCACCCCATATGAAATCGTATACAATTCTACCTGTACTGGATGACTCACGGAGTTGATACCGCAATGATAAACTCAATCCATCAATCTTTGGTTCAGCCATGATTTGTATACTTTGTGCATAGTCATCGCTTTTATCAGATGATTGTAATAATAACTTTTGTATTCGATTGATCCAATTCACAGCCTCTATATCATTCATTGCATTATCCAAACTTTGCATTGGTGAATTATGTAAATGCAATCGTTTGATTCGTTTCTTCCTTTTGGTAGCTGCTTTCTTCTTCTTAGATTTCTTCTGTTTCTTATCACCCTTATTATCATCATTATCAGCACCATCGGAAGAAGTATACAATTGACCAACCCTACCACCAAATCTAGTAACCAAAGAACCTAATCCACTTTCATTTTCTAATATAGATAATAACTTTGGATACGAAGTGCATAGTTCTACTTCACGACGTGCCAATGCATCATATTCATCATCACTTACTTCTTCAGAGTCTAATGTTGTAGTAGTTGATAATGTTGAGGCAGCACCGCCACCATAGTAGATTTCATCCAACATACGAATTTTAGTAGATAGACTTGATAGTTCATTGTATATTATACGTTCTTCATCTGTTAGTGTATCTAGTAATGATGAGGACTTGGTAGATGATATACTATCAGCAGTAGAAGATGATGATGACATTTTCATTGATATGTAACTTTTATTTGATGTTATGAATGTAGATGATGTAGTTAGATGGTTATGATTATGTGCATAAGATGTGAATAATTTGTTGCTGTTATCTGATGTTTGCAATATCGTTATATATGACTGTCTGCTAGATGATAATATAGATGATGTATAGCTATAAGTACCACCATTGCAAGCTTTTCTTCTACTTCTAATACCCACAAATGCCATTCTACATTTATTTGAGAAAGACATGATGTTCATGATGTCATTCGTCAGTGCATATCCTTTGCAAATGATGATAAGGAGGCTGGACACACTTATGATCAACTGCAGCATAGAAAATAATTGCTCTCTTTAACATTAATATGATATATCCAAGCTTAGGGAGAAGTCTTAGAGCTTTGGAGCCTTTACCTAATATCAACATTGCATTGCAACAGGCAGAACCTTCTGACTTTGTCACATGACCAAAACCAAGAGAAGATAGACCACTCTATCATTGAAGCCCAGCGGCGGCAGCAATATAAATCATTAAGAAGAAGATAGATGCGATGGTTATGATAAGGGTATAAGATGTGGAGGATATGTATTGCTATAGTGTTTGTATCGAACAATGTGTAGCAATTCTTTATGTCTTTGTACCTTACAACATTTACTGCATGCGATTCTTGCCGATTTCATTTCTGAGAAGATGTAGATTCAAACCAATATCGTTGGTCGGCTTGCCAATGATGAATGATGGTGCACCACATAAATCATATTCAACACCATTGGACAGGGGGCATATTATTAAAACCGATAAAGAAAAGTTTCACGTGGTGATACAAATGCAACCACATCTATAAGAACTATTCCCAGATTATAAGCCAACCACTCAAGTTTACGATATTAATAGTCGAAGAGTATGACGAATACAACACAATTTGACGAGCATATAGCATATCTAACATCACCCAAGCGATCAAAGATGCAGCAGCAGCAACCGATTGATGATTCTTGGCAGCTTGATACCGATGGAAATGAGATAGATGATTTCCATGATGATGATTGCTATACGAAATCAAATGATATGCCGACTACCACTTTATCGAAACAACGGAAGAAGATTGTAGTTGGTGTACTAGTTGTATCAATTGTTGCAATTATATTGGGTGCTATTTGTATTGGTATGTTTATGAAAGATTCTAATCATGACGAGAAACAACAGAGCAATAATATTGATTCACTAGAAATGGAAGGCGCATCCGATGGCATCGGTATTGTGCCGACACCTTCTCCAATGATTGATAGTGATATTGATAATACTTCCTCATCATCATTCTTCTTTGCAAATAATGATACATCTACTGTGACATCTGATAGTCCTACGCTGAATCCATCACAGCATCCAATATCTGAATCACCAATAACAGATGTACCTTCTCAACATCCAATTACAGATACACCTTCTCTACAACCAGTAACATCGATTCCTACTGAGAAACCAACAACCAAAAGTCCCTCTTCACCCCCTACACCATCAAACGTATATGATGCAGTAGTAGTTGGATCAGGTTGGAGTGGGTTACGAGCCGCACAAGTATTAGCAGACTCTAGATTATCCGTATTGATCCTAGAAGCAAACGACTACATTGGCGGAAGAGCGAAGACTATCAACACCATGCCGAATAATATACCCACTGATATAGGCTGTGAATGGTTGTATACTGAATATAGTAGTATGGTATCAGATTTGGATGATGTAGGGTTGATTACTAACTCATTAGAGAATGATGAGAACATGGCTCCGTTATTGGGTAATGATTTGTACTATACACAAACTGTATTGGAAGATGGTACAAAAACAGCAGTATTGTTAGAAGATGGGCAAAAGATACAGTCTAATCTATGGTCTGAATTCCTATCATTTAAGAAAGACTTGCTAAAGGCACTTGGGGATGTTAGTTATGCCGATGCCGTCGAGACATTCCTCGAAGAGAATGATATGTCTTATACGAATGATGAGGAGCAAATGTTCAACTTATTGTTAGAGATAAGTGAAGCAGAGTATGCTGGAGATTCAGACATGATGTCAATGAATGAGATGTACTACGGAGAGGGAGGCTGTGCGGCCGAAGCGCTTTATATGGCTGTGCCGAATGTTGGTTTCGGTAATACGGCTGCATCCTTTGCAGAAACAATCGATGCTGATATCAAGCTAAACTCAAAAGTTACCAATATTAACTATGAGGATGATGATCAGGTAATGATAACATACGAAGAAGATGGAATAGTCAAGACTGTTGAAGCACAGACTGCTCTTGTTACTGTCTCTCTGGGGGTATTGAAGGCAAATACAATCAACTTTGTTCCTCAGTTACCATATTCAAAGCAAGATGCCATTGATAACATGGGTAAGTCGTCTTCCTTTGATAGACAGTGAATACTCTATCACTCAACCTCTCACTTTTCTTTCCTCTCTCCTCTTACTTCTCATCAGGCTTTGGACTTTTGAATAAGGTAGTCTTGTACTGGGACAAAGAAGAAGCTGCTGTTTGGCCAGAGGATACATCTTGGTTCGAATTGATTACACCTGAAGATGAAAGCTCGGGCCTGTGGACTACATTTTACAATGCCAAGGCAAAGGGTGTACCTTGTCTCATTGGCTGGATTGGCGGAGACGAGGCTATTGCAATGGAAGAACAGTCAGATGAAGAGATACTAGAGCAAGTCATGGTCAATCTCAGATCTATGTTTCCAACCATCACTCAACCTGACAATGTGTTCATTTCACGATGGGGCCAAGAAGAGAATGTACTTGGTTCGTATTCATTCAATAAAGTTGGACGTACATATAGTGAAGACGCATCTAATCTGAAAGAGCCTCTTGGGAATAAGGTTTGGTTTGCCGGTGAGGCTACAAACACAGACGAGTGGCATGCCACTAGTGTTGGTGCCTGGGATTCGGGGGAGCAAGCTGGTCAAGACATGGCGTCAGTATTGAAGAGGAGAAGATTCATTTGAATTGTGTCTCAGAATATTGATTTGTATTACTAGAGTATAAGTTATCTTTTGATCTGTGCATATGGTTTTTCTTTTACTAGATTTTGTACAAGAGGAGATATGAGATCCCATACAAGTTTGTTCCGAGATTTCCAAGCATTCTTATGAAAATACAAGAAGACTTTGATGCAGGCGGAGTCCAAGCTCTGTATCATGTGCATCTTTCTTCTCTCCGAAATATACCAATAATTGTGGTATTCATATTGGTAATTTACTACAATTATTGTCTATCTCATGCTGTGGCTCATTGTTGGGTAGAATCATATCTACTAAATCAATCATCATTTGCATAGCAGTCTTAGTAGTCACCTCTTTTTGCTCGACGATTCTACCTGACATGTTTCCAACTACTTCACTAGCCCGACAAGAAGATGAGCTTGAATTCTTATTCAAATGATATTTTGATAGTATCTCTTTTCCACTTTTATACTTTTCTCCCTGAACGGTATAAGGAGTTGAAGTATTTCCGTCACTTCTTCCATGATGTGAAGAAGAAGAAGACCAAGTCAATATCTCACGAAGCATCTTCATACACTGATCATAGTATTTAATAAAGGTATTATTGAAATGATGATGACTCTTGTATATCCCACCAAGGAATACTCGATCAATATCGAACTGATATAAATTACCATTACTATCTAATATAATTTGATAATCATTACTGAGTAATGGTATATGATGTAGAGCTTCAATAGCAGCAATCGTATCTTTTTGTAATGTATTAGTGAATGTTGATCTTCGTATCGATACCTTTTCCCTATAGAAATACTTGAGCTTTCTATACCCTTCTGGCAATGATATTATTATCCATGGATCTTTTGCTATTTGAATCTTTTGTACAATGGCATATTGATTTGCATAATACATGGGTATATTCTTCTTCTTTTTGCTTTTATGCCGCCGTCGACCTTTTAATGTTTGGTTATAACTATTTGATAGTGATATCATCTTAACTTGTATTGGTTTGTTTATATATAAATGTTTGATATCAAAGTTTAATTTCATAAACTCTGCAACTTGGTATGATGTCTCTGCTTCCGTTTCGAATTGAATTCCAGTTCCGGTATGATGGTTACTAAAGATTAGGTATCCTATGTCCTCATTCATCTTGTCACGAAATAGACATTTATATCGACCACAATTCATTTTTGTAGTATTGTTATTCAAATCTATATTATCCCAAAAGTTACTGATGTCATTTGATGACGATGATGATGTGATGATATTATTATGTGCTTCTTCTTTCATTATGGATGTTCTATTATTGATTGTAGTAGGATGAGATGATATTATCTTATCATTGACGAACCTGTATTCAATAAATAGTATCGTCAAACATATTGCAAAGAATAATATGTATATAATAGTATACCACTGCATGATATTGATATTGAGAGGAGACGTCGACGGGATATACCATTAGTACAGACAAACCATCACTCGAGGTATTTTTCTTCATATCATACCTCGCTCATGAGTAGACTAACTTAACCATATCATTCTTCCCGGAATGAATATGATATTTACCTTAACAGCCATCGTCATTGTCCTTTCTACTTGCGGTTAGTTAAGCAGCAAGCAAACCAGGGGATAAAAAAGGATATAGGATACCATGAGTTCAGGCTTGTGGGACCTAAGAGTAAGTCTCTTTCGAAGTTGGTGTTCGGCTAGAACGCTCTCGATGTTCCAGGTATCTTAAATTGTACTAATTCCTATGTTAAAAGTCTTAACAACACTCGTGTCACTTCAACCTAAATTTTGATTGTTTCTCTTTCGTAGAGTCATCCCGCGCTTGCAACTGTTTATAAACTCAGAGTTCGGTTCATATGTACTCTCTACAATAAAATAGATTAATAAAGCATAATAGAAGTTCGACACAAACAATATCTATACGATTATTGCAATTACAATACAACAAAAAGAGTGATAAAAACAGATATAACAATACCCTAACCTAACACTAACACGTCAGGGCATACAATCGTCATCGATATAAATTTAGACTCAGAGAGTGAGTGTACAATATACGATCGTTCTTTCTTATTTTGCAAATATTGCAATATACTAATAAACATATATGCCCACTTCTTCTCTATACAACAACTCTTATAGATACCAAACATACACAATCAAGCGTACCATGAAATATAAAAAGTCACAACAACCACCCAAAGTTATCCGTGCATCCACTGCCTCTATTGATATTAGTGGATCCTTCACGGGTTCACTATCAGACGAAGATGTTGCACCCATGTCATCCATCAAGGTCTGCCACAACGGCAGCCGTAGCACTAGCCCATTAGGACGACGAAAGCGTCGTATCGTTAGGGTATCAACTCGATTCCTAATCTTAACATTGATGATTGTAACATCCGTTGCATTCATTGTTGGTACTCTATCTCGTATCGTTCTATTGGGTAGCCTTGGTATTGTAGTACATCCCTTGGTTGATACTCCACTAGTACTCAATCAGTACTATTCCAATCTGCAAGAAGATACCTTATCCAGAGTAGCAGTTGATATGGTAACTCAATTACCCAAACCAATTGCAATTCATGAAGTACCATCGACAACATTTACATCAACACACTTCCCACAAGATGCAGCTAGGACAAGTCATACAGTACACATTGATCGTCAGGTTATGACACAAAAGGTAAAAGAGGATGATTATCCAGCCATTGATACTTCTTCTTCTAATGAAGAGGTACATCTACCAAGTGGACAACATTTACTAATTGATATTAAGAATGTTAATTCGAACTTTTTAAATTCGGAACAACAATTGGCAGAGGCCATGGTTCAGTTGGTGAATGAGAGTAAATTGACATTATTGAGTTATCATTGTCATTCGTTGATACCCATGGGTGTTAGTTGTGTGGGTGTACTATTGGAGAGTCATGTAAGTTATTATATATACTTCTTTGGATCATATCTTATGCATGTTTGTAAGTTTCGAGTACTCACCATTTACCATATCATATCTTTTAGGTTGCCTTCCATACCTTTCCAAAACAAGGTGTCATTACTATGGATCTCTTCACATGTGGAGGAGGTCTATTGATACCTCTCCTTCCATTGATAAAGAACTTATTCGGTATCCCAAGTAGTCAAGATTCAACAAGTCCACTGTCTCCTCCTATGATGACATGGAGTCATAAACTCCGTGGCTTCCGTGAATCACCAGAATACAATGAAATGGAGAACCCGCTTGATCAAGAGCTTGGTAATGAATTCCTCTCAAGGCATGACTTTGAGATGAAGATCCCATTAGCATCTGAAGAAACTGACTTCCAGCATGTTGACATATACGAGTATATTATCCCACGAGAACGTGGCTCATTAGCCTCATATGAACGATCATTATCTAATGATGAATCATATGAATCTCTTCATCCAGAGCTATACCGTCCAAACAAGGTCCTCTTCCTCGACGGCGTACAGCAAAGTACTTTATATGGAGAGGCGGCATATCACGAGGCTTTAGTTCATCCGGCTATGATTGCCCATGCAAATCCCAAGCGTGTGGCAATCATTGGTGGTGGAGAAGGAGCGACGCTTAGGGAAGTTCTCAAACACAAGTCTGTTGATGAGGTTGTCATGATTGATATTGACGGCGAGCTAGTTGGGATGTGCCGAGAACATCTTCCAGAGTGGTCAGACTGTACTGATATGGAAGGAAGTGATGCAGAGAGTTGCTTTGATGACTCAAGATCCACAGTTTTGTTCGATGATGCATTCAACTACTTTACCGATTATGAAGGAGATACTGCCGAAAAGTTTGATGTCATCATTATGGACGCTCTAGACCCAGAGAAGGCGGTTGAAATCGTTGGTGCTCTCTACTCAGGGAAGGGACACTTTGTTGACTCGCTATACAATGCCCTATCAGATGACGGAGTGGTAAGTTGTGCGGATGACATTGATATGTTTCTGCTTCTTTTTGTTTTCTTGTTCTGACACACATCTTGTGTCCTTTTGAATCATATCTCAGTTTGTAGTACAAGTCGGTGAGTCTGAGCACATTGTCAACCCTGCAATCGGGACTGGACTATCCCATGGCAAAGGACAGCTCATCAATTCCATTATCAAGGCTGGATTTGCAAGTATGCATACCTATGATGAAGGGCATAGTCATTTCGATGCGCCGTGGACTTATCTGATCAACTTCAAAGACTACAAGTCCAGAGCAAGTTGGTATAGAACGGCTCCCGAGATTGATATTCAGATCCACAGTCGCTTTTTTGGCACCAAGTCAGGGCAGCCTATGCTGCACTTCTTTGATGCACCAACAATGATAGGCTATCAAACTCCGCCAAAAGCCGAAGAGACGACTCATTGTAGAGTTGAAGGTGTATCTGAGTATGATTATGAATGCGAAGAGTACACAGGATTTGATCTTTTTCATGATCATGTTATCCCAATGTCTCACCTCGAGGCCCGCAAGAGTTCAGATAGATATGGTGGTAGGGCACTCTATGCAGCACGAGATATACCACAAGGCATGGCTCTGCCCCTTAGCATAGCTGTGACTTCGTTCCACGTCTTGCCATCGACATGGTCTATCATTGAACAGCTTTATGAATGGGCAGACGAGGATACGAATGCTGAGATGTCTTATGTGGAAGATGAGCTTGATAGTATGTTCACATTTACAGAAGGATATGGCTACAAAGCCTCTTTGCTGGTAAGTAAAACTGTTCATGATTGACTGTCATAAGTTATCATGTCCGAGTCTAACCTATATCTATATAATATGTCCATACAACAGGGAAAGAAGCACTTCACTATTGACTCTAGTATAACCACATTTTGCAACCATGGCTGTAACGGAACAGCCAACTACGGAGAGGAAGAAGATATGGGCTTAACGGAGATGACTGTCGACTTAAAGAATCCTCCAGAAGAAGTTTTCAATAAAGCAACTGTGTACAGTCCTGTATTTGGACGTCATCTCCGACAGATCCTTGGTGTGGGAGGTTACACTCTCCGTGACATTAAAAAAGGAGAAGAAATCAAGTGCAACTACCTCTCATTCGTTGGTAATCCAGAAGATTTTGAAGAAGAGGTAACTGACTTGCGCAGTATGTGTTCTGGAGAATCAATGGGAGAGATCTTCGAGTATGAGGAGGGTAAATAGTGAAGTGTGAAAGTGTGGTCGTATTGTTGTTATGATGTTATGCACATATCAAATGTACATAGAATCTCTTTGTCTCGAAAGTATAAGTATAAACAAAAGCTACTAGATGTTAATTTCCATTCCTTGTTCATATCATATGAACAACAACAATCTAGGCTGGGGACTTCTGCAGTGGCAAGTTACAATGCATTGCTCTGTTCATTTCATCAGGTACAATCATCTCTACAACATCAATCATCATGAGCATTGCTGTCCTATTCAATACATCCTCCTCTTCTTCAATTCTGTCTCGTTTTATTCTACCCGACATACTTCTCACAGTGTCAAGAGCACGGCATGATATAGGTCTATTCATCATATTGAAATGATAATCTGTTAATATCTCTTCTCCGCTTCTATAACCATTCCCCTCATCAGAAGCATTGCCATTAGTCCAAGTCAATATCTCTTGAAGCATATCCATACTCTGGTCATAGTTTTTGATAAATGTTGTGTCAAAATGTTGACTTTGATAAAACCTACCAAGAAATACTCGATCTATATCAAAGTGATATAAATTACCATTCCCATCTAATATAATTTGATAATCATTACTGAGTAATGGTATATGTTGTAGAGCTTTCATGGCCTTCATCGTATCCTCTCTCAATGTAATCTTAAACGAAGATTTGTGTGTTGACTTATTGTTTCTTTCTCTAAACAGATGCTTCACTTTATCATAACCTTTTGGTGGCATTACGATCAACCAAGGATCTTTTGCTATTTGTATCTTTTGCACCACAGCGTATTGATTTGCATAGTGCATTGGCAATGGTTCTTCTCTACTTCTCTTCCGTTCTGTGTATGTTTTGTTGTGTGATTCTGGCATAGATATCATCTTAACCTTCTTCGGTTTGTCTATATATAAATGCTTGATACCAAAGTTTGACTTCATATACTCTGCAACTTGGTATGCGATTAATGCTTCTGCTTCAAATTGAATTCCTCGATAATGATTGCTATGTATAAGGTATCCTACTTTCTCATTTATCTTGTCACGAAATAGACATTTGTATCTGCCACAACTCAGCTCTTTACTCAAATCTATCTTTTTCCAAAAGTTGCTAGACGATAGTCTTTGCAATTCTATTATGTCCTCTGATCCTCTGATGTATGTATGGTTCTTCCTTTCTTCAATTATATGATAAGATCTCTTGCTACCCAAGAAATCATAATCGGAGAATGATAATCTACAGACCAAGCATACGGTAATGAAGAAGAAAGTATAATGTGCTTTAAACTTGAAGTGCTGGTTTGATGATATATGTATTGGTATCGAGCAATCCAAGATAGAAGGACGATGCATTATTTTTAATCTTCTAGTATCTTTCTTTTGTTCCAATTTATTAACTCCGCCGCCTCCGAAATTGGCAACTCACGCTCCCTTTGATACTAATAGGCTAAAGCTTGATGATATTCGAGGCCCTTATATCTCTACTCGATACTATCTAGGTATGATCAGTAGTCGAGTCGTCGGTCGTCGGAGGCAAAATCGGTAAGTATCGAAGGACTGACGCAAAAGGGATACCTCCCCACAAAAGTTACGAGAAGTGAACAGAGGCCATCGAGCTCATTAAATTGTTATCATGCTCTCTAGCCTGCGCTAGCCAATATAGTTATAGTTTAATAAGTGTTAGCTCAGCACTGCATCAGTACCGCGATATATACTATCGCTGTGCATCTTACGAGCCTACGCCGTTTGGGATGATCGCCACAACTTTTGTTGCAACCATCACAAAAACCATTATCATTTTTATAATGTGCCTATGCCTCACCACTCCTACCACTGTGGCCACCGGCACTGCCTTGTCAGTCAATAATAATGCTGTTGATATATCCTCCACATCACCCACATCGGGAGAAGTGTCCACAGCCATAAATGCACGTGTCGCCGAGCGTACACTACGCATTAACATACCAAATGAGATTATGCAACATAATAGTAGTATCACTATGGAATGTCTGTTCACAGCTGTACTAGATCCATTGGGAGGTGATAGATGCCGCATATTATCTTCATTAAAACAACGACAAAATAGTCATAGTATTGTAGTTACATTGGATGGAGATAGATTGGTGTGGACATGGCCAGAACTGTTGTGGAATTATATCGGGTGTTCCGTGGATGGTTGGGTTCCTACACAAGGACCCAGCCCAGAAGGAGTATCATCCAAGCATATCCAACTCCAACAATTCTGTGACATTGCCAACCGCGGAGCATTAGTATCTGCTACGGCCGATAATAAATTGCAACTGCAGTTTCAGTTAAATCCCAGTGTAAATGTCGTGCAAACAACATCCTCGTCAGAAATAATTAAATGTGATGTATCAAAATCATCTTTATCCCACGAGGCACCTGTTTTTGAGTATAGTGCCGGTGTCAATGACTTAAATCCGCCCAAGGTTATACTGTCACCTTCGGCAGAATCATCTACACCAGCGCAATTAAATACAACCAATATTAATATCAATCGTCCTACAAAGAAGACTTTATCACCATCGGCAGAGGTATTTATCCCACCACTACCAGTTGCTAAGGTTGTTAAATGTGTCCATTTCCCTCCCGAGTCCAAGGAAGTTACCGCAGTCTTTACACGTCCTGTTACACCTCAAAATGATATATCAGCATTGTATTACTCCACATCAGATTTTGACCGATTTAAAAAGGAATTAAAGTTATCATTTATGGATAATTTAGATGACGATTTAAGTGTGGAACAGATAGATGATAAATCGGAATCCCCAACAATCAATTTTCCTACCAACCCGCCCTTGCCCACATCCTCAACACCCACAAGTAACACCGTGGTTGAATCTACAACTTTGTCTTACCAGTCGGCTATAGAATCGAAGGAGCTAGACGAGTATGTTTCGAACGATGTTGCAATGTTAAAGGAATTGGAGGGGGATTGGGATGCATTCGTCTCAGCCAAGCGTCGCCGAGGTGACATTGGTATGCTAAGAAGGCCACATCCTGCCAACAGATTACTAAATCATTACAAGAAGCATGGAGCTCCTGTTCGTTTATCTACACCAGATTGGACAATGGATAAACTCATCGAGTCGGTCGAGCGAGGACCTCACAAGTCTTGTGATGCCCACGTTGATTTCCTACAGGAGGAGTTCATTGATATGATCAAGAAGGGTCAG
>Ga0214477_100550_pt1 | contig 25730 bp, 22 predicted proteins | sample M1_20Mar14CPVII9_FD_165058 | JGI IMG/M metagenome (GOLD analysis project Ga0214477, IMG submission 165058) | Marine eukaryotic communities from Monterey Bay, California, United States - M1_20Mar14CPVII9sort6BwellC16 | ecosystem: Environmental > Aquatic > Marine > Unclassified | place: USA...
CCCAATGAAGAAGAGGGGACGCAGTGCAAACAAGAAGAGAAAGAAGTTGGGTTACAAAGTATAAGTAAATGGCCCAGTGTAAGAAGAAGGTAAAGATCGAGGTACAGGTGGTGTCAATTCCGGTGGAGGGAGTGGTAAGAAAGGTATCCGAAGCCACGGAGCGTATGCATTGTCTAAGGTATTATCAATAAGTCAATATATCGAGGAAGTCTATTTAAATGGGAATAGAATAGGTCCGTATGGTTCATCGGCAATTTTTCAAGCAGTGTCACAGAACTCAACTCTTAAGAAGTTGTTAATGAGAGGGTGCCGTATTGGTGAAAAGGGAGCGTTGGTATTTGCCAAGGAAGTTTGTGGTGAGACAAGTATTAGTGGATTGATAGAAGTTGATTTGAGTGCATGTAGGATTGGATTTGTCGGTTGTTATGCAATTGAAGATGCACTAAAGGATCGATTGAAAAGTAGGAATGCAAGTCCATATCAATGGGAGGATACTTCTAATGGTGATAAGAATGTGTTGGCAAAGAAGGATATGATGATTGACTTGGAAGGAAATCTGATATTTCAAGAGGTGAGTTATTCTGTTATTGTATGACTTGATTGTACCCAATACAATCTCAACCCAACTTCTTGTTGTGCATATCTTAAACTTATAGGTTATGAACTGTGTGACACATGGCCTTGGTATCCTGTTCGGTATCATAGGAACCTATGCTCTAACCAAGCAAGTACAGCACCTACCTCCTCACTACAGAGTCAGCTGTGCCATCTACTCTGCGTCGGTTATAGTTCTATACACCAGCTCAACATTATACCACAGTTTCTTTGCATTGAAAACGACCAAGTTTATATTCAAGGTCTTTGATCGGTGTGCAATCTACTTGCTAATTGCTGGAAGTTATACTCCATTCCTTATGATTGCTCTACACCACGAACCGAGGTGGTCTCTTCATCTCTTGCTCTTCATTTGGACTTGTGCAATTTCTGGTATCCTCGTCGAAGCATTCTTCCATATCCTTTATCACATGTATCCATTTTCCGAAGAAGACTCCCAACTAGTCGTTTCTTCCTATATTTAGGTTTCGTACTATCTCTAATTCAAATACGTGCAAACAAAAGGAGTGTTATTAGTTATTATTGCAATTTACTTTACAACCTTACTATAAAATAAATAAAATGAAATTATTCGGAATTGTTAACCAATATGCATATCTGAGTAGTGTAGGATCAGATGGTGGCGGAGGTAGTGCTTTGGGTAACCTTAAGACAGAAGGTGATGTTGCCCCTGATCCACCAATCAGTTTTAAAAATGCAGTTAACTTACCAATTCCTATTGACGCATCAACAGTTTGGGTTGGTTTAGCACGTTCATCGCCTAATACCACAAATGGGTCTTCTCAAAGTTTGAAAATCAGTATGGCTCGTGTTTTATATGAAGGCAGAAGCGGTGGTGGCAAAGGTAGTGTTCATGAATATCCTGCTAGATATACCAGCATAGTGACATCACGTCACAAACCACTTGAGTGTGAGGGATTGTTAGCTTGCCTTCATATGTTAAAGACAAATCCTCATCTCAAAGGGAAGAATGTTGTGCTTGCTTTGATAAATACTGTACGAATTGCTGAGGGTGTGGAACATTATATTGGGTTTAAACTTCGGGTAGGTGAAATTAGTGCACAGCGCACTGATATCCCTAGTATTAAAGTATTCCCTTTGGATGCGGTACATTTGGATGATGAAGAATTCCACCGTATTGTACATAAGAGAATTAGCAAATTGAAGGATGTGAAGAAGAATTGTGGAACCAGAAATGATGTTACCAAAGCACTGAATGATGATCGTACCGATGAAGAGGTAGAACAGCAATATGAGATTGATGAAAAAGCAAAACAATTTAGGGATGAATTAGATGATAATGATAGGGGACATATTCGTGAGGCATCCGGATTAACTTCATTTCCTGATGATCTTCAGAAGGAGTTTGTTCCATTTACCAACGATATGAATGGAGAGGATGGTTTAATCAATGTTAGTGAAGAAGAAATTCCTACAAAGGTTGAAGAAATCTTAGCCAAGCATGGAGGGAAGGGATTACCAACTTCGCACAATAGTATTCGCGCACTTGGTTACAGTCGGTCGAGTCTTAGTAGTGATTCTGAGGCTCAAACTTTCCGAGAGGTAGGATTTCATGTTATTGGCCCTTTAGCAACAGGTGATGATTTGGAAGAAGGTGTGGAAGGAGGAGATAGTAATGCATGGGAACGCATCCCTTTGTCACAGTGGGCGTTCATAGCTGCTGCTGCTGATAAAAAGGGAGCAGGGGTTGCAAGCACCCCTGTATTTTATGATAAAGCAGTATCAAGGTCGAAAAACGTCTCAAAGTTTCCCGACGAATTGTTGAAATGTCTTTTCCTTATGGTGAGGCTAAAAAAGACGAACATACCATTGATTGTGAAACAACTCAACCGTTTTGTCACAGGCGAGAGGCCTGTTGTTTGTAAGAGTGTAATTGAATTCTGTCGTCAAATTGGAAATGAATTGGTTGTTGCCCATGATATTGGATATAAACCTACCGATATGATGAACACTGAAAGTAGTCGTATATTGGAAATCAAATTAATCTGGAGTGAGTTTCACTCGGATAAAGAAGATTTAATACAACGACTTCCATTGAATAAACAGGAGGAGCATAACATGTATGCAAGGTTGGAACGGACACCCATTGGTAAATTACAATCAATGAAGGAATATAAAGAAGCATTATTGCAGGTACTGAAGGGATAGATATTAGTATTAGTAGTGAGGGGGTACTAGAGTGTTGGATGGGTATAACTTTTCTATACAATGTTTGAGAATACTACGTAGATAATATAACCAACCAATTAACTTCAACAATAACAATTCTATTCTCCTTTATCCTTCTTCTTACACTGGGCCATTTACTTATACTTTGTAACCCAACTTCTTTCTCTTCTTGTTTGCACTGCGTCCCCTCTTCTTCATTGGGGGCGATTCAATATCTGGCATTACCTCATCATCACTGTCAAGAATAGATTTGTTCTTTCTTGAGGTAGAAGAACGCCGGTAATGGATCTTCTCGTTATCAGAATCGTCCGAATCACCAAATGCCACAGACGACTGGGTAAAGTTGGATGAATTCTCATTGGGAAACGGCTTCTTGCGAAGAAGAGGTGATGCTGTAGCATCTTCAACAGATGACGACATGCGAGTAGCTGAAGCAAAGCGAAATGACTCGATCTTGCGGGAGGTACCAGTAGAAGTCATAGGCTTTGTAGACATAGACTCCATCTTCATAGTGGACGAATTCTCATTGGGTAATGTCTCACTTACGTCTTTATCAAAAGCAAAGCGAAATGACTCGATCTTGCGGGAGGTACCAGTAGAAACAACAGTCATAGGCTTTGTGGACGTAGACTCCATCTTCATAGTGGACATACCCGACTCACTGCAACTATCAGATGTTATGGAACAATCATCATCAGAGTCATCACCCTCGAGCGCTGTCTTCTTGGCAGCAGCCTTCTCAGCAGCAATTGCTATGTTGATCGACTTCTGCAACAATCTCCTTTCCTCATCAAGTCCTGGTCCATAATCGGTGTTTGGATCCACTGGAATCATCATCTTCTTTTGTTGTTCAATGGCTACTAAAAGTAGTCGTTCAATTGGAATACCATCGAATACATTTGCGCCTTTTTTGGATGATAGTTCTTCTCTCACCATCTTAAGCCTGTGAAGCTCGGTCTGATTCTCCTCCAGACTCATGTCATGGTTGTCCTCGAATTCAACAACGGCTTTGTGTGATGCTACTGCTTCCTCTACCTTTCTATTAGCTTGTCTCTGATTACTCGCTTTTGTAGATGCATTGTAAATTGAGTCCAATGCATCAGAACAGTCGACTAGTGCAGCAGCCTTGCCAGTTTGATGAGCAATGGCAGCATCTGCTGCTAGAAAGAACTTCTCAAACTGTGGTGCCGCGGTAGCAATCATATCTCTCTTCATTCTTGAGTTGTTTCCCTGTGGAATCTTTATTTTATATTGCCTCTCTTTAGCCGAAATGCTTGCATCACCTAGGATTCTAGCCTGCTTTTCAACATAAGTATCCCATTTGCCCAATCTCGTTGTATTAAAGGCAACATTGTTGGCAGATAGCCGTGCCTCAAATGCTTGCGGAAGATTTTGCGCAGTATCCAAAGAAAACAAGTCTAACATTAGTTGTTTCAACAAATTACCTACATCAACCTGGTCACTTGGTAAGTCAGGACTGTGAATCAAAGTATTGAAACGTTGTAGCAAAGCAGCACGCTGGTTTTTTTGTTGGTGTGATAATCCAGTCATGGTGATTGATCAACTCTGAGGTGAAATAATAAATATAATAAATTGTTAGAAATTAATTCTTTCGTTCTGTCTTTCAATATATAATTTAACAAACTCACCAAATAATACAACGGACCGGCGTGCGTGGATATATCAATAATAATAAACTTGGCTGCGTGTGGATTTATTGTTGGATGACGACTTGTTGGAGAGTGTCATTTTGAGTCGCACATGAAAAAGATACCTACATACCTACACAAAGTTGCACGACAGCGTACAACATCCGCCATTTGCATTCTTCCAAACATGGAAGCACAAGAGTAAATTTTCATTGTCAATGTATCTTGGCATGGGTTGGAGTTGCCTAACTTGTATGTCTGACATGATTGAAGTGTTGCCAAATAGTGCACTAGCGTTGATAGTTGCCGGGGGTTTGGCTTATACTGGAGGAGTGCCGTTCTTTGTTCGGAATAACAACTTGGATCATTCACTGTGGCATCTCTTTGTCCTTGCTGGCTCAATCTTTCATTGGTTGGCTGTATATTGGTATGTAGCAATTCCGAAGGAAGTTGATGCTACTGGCTACTCTGCAGGTGTTTGGCAGAACAATAATTGTACATGATGTAAAGATACTTAGCTCAACTTGTAAAAATCGTATCAATTATCTCAATTATCTTCTGCGGCATTATCAAAGCCCGTATTCTCCTCGACACTACTAGCAAAGGCCGTCCTGCCTGTAGCCTCGATTAGAGATTGCTCATACAATAGCCGTTCCAACTTTTCGACAGACTTACTAACCATGCCGACTTTCTTGCTAATATTCTTCGGGAGTCTCCCGAGCATTTTCAACGTCATGTAGATCGATTTATTAGCCTCAAGGCACATCTTCACGCCCTCCTTGTCCCTTGCTGTACCTCTAGCAACTGCATACCTTCCGATCTCCCCCGTCAGATCACACAAGCCACCTAAATAGTCTTCGGTTGAGATCTGATTTAGTTTGAAGTCATCAGGGAGAAGAATCTTTCCCACAGCCTTGTCCATCATTTTGGCTTCATTTCCTTCATCATCTCCATGCAACCAGGTGTAGAATAGTTTACCCTCAACATACTCTTCCAGAACGCCCGAGAAAGAACCATATCGAAGAGCTGGTTCCTGTTTCAGGATTGGTATTAGATCATTCTTAATACACTTCTCACAATCATTCAATAGCTTCGATGCCTTCGCTGCATCTCCCCTATGCATGGCAAAGATTGATTGTTTTGCTGCCTTCTGGCCATCACGACATTGCTTGATCAAACTCTCCCTTAGTTTGTCTCTGTGATCCAATCTTTCTCGGAGAGCTGTAATCTCCTCCGATGGCAGAATACCCGATGATGATTTATCCTCATCAACTTTAATCTTCTTTGCAGGAGGTTCACCCTCTTCCCCAACCAAACTCTTATGTCCGCCAACTGCACCTGCAACCGATAACTCATACAAAACAGTCTCAAGAGTCTTCAATGCATACTTTGTACTGTCATACTTACGACGTAATGGTCCATTTCTGAAGTCAAATTGTAATAACTCCTCCAAAATCAATGACACCACGTCCCTTGCCTTTTTAATAAATGGCACAGCTGTGGCATCATCCACTGCATTAGATGCCCGAGTAACTCCATACTTTGATAGATCATGACACAATCCGATACACGCACCACCGAGATACTCCTCGTCGGTCAAAATATTTCTGTGATGATCTTCTTCAGTTGTAAAGCATTCTGCGTTAGGAGACAAGAGCTTTTCTTCTGCCAGAAAGTGATGGAATGCTTTGTACTGATAGTTATGAGGTGATGATCATATGAAAGTGAAGATGAGATGAGAATGGAGATTGGTACAACCGAATTATATGTTCATATCACACGTTCATTTCACATGTTCATATCATAAGTATGTCCAGTCATATTAAGCAATAAATGTAACTCACCCGAGCATAATCTTCCATCTTGTTACTAAGTCCTCCAAGTCGAGGAGCTCTATCGTGTACCTTGATTACTTTTCCATCACCATTCTCATGAACGATATTGTTATACATATCAGTACATGAAACTGTATCTTTCACAAGTTTATCAAGCACCTCATCGGCAGTAGATTGAGAATCCAAATCACCGCTATCATATGCAAAATTACTCCGTACTAATGCCGAATTAATCTCCCATGATCGTTCACTAGCCTTACGATATCTATCATCCTCGAGTTTAATCGTTTCCTGAAGTTGACTGGTTAGTTGTTGCCAAAGTTGTTGTTGATGAGTGCTCATATTTCTTTGTGTATTCGTTGCCGGGAGCACTAATGCAGATCGTCGTTTAACAGCCGGCCGTAGTTGATATGAATGACCCACAAAGTCTACCAATAGCGTACGATAGCGCATATGAATCAATCAGCATTTTGTTGGATGCCGAAAAAAGATATCGTATTTAGGATACCATACCGATTTTGTGGATTGATGATGATTGAGTGGATTGCAAATAGCTATGTACATAATATTATATAACAACCTTGCAACGATGAAGTGGATCATCTACTTCTTTATAATATCAATATCTTTGTCGGTAGTTAATGGATTTGTTCCTCGGCGGCATCTCATCTTTGAAAGAAGACTAGTGAATAATTTTGTATATTATAAACATACCTTGACTACTACTATTGGAAAAAGACTGTATGCAGCACCTGATGGTTTACAGTGGTTTGTTAAAACTGAACAATTTAGTAAACCATTTCCAGAAGTGAAACCTCATTTAGAAGCACATAGAGTATGGGTAAGAAAAATAAGAGAGAGCAATCCACAAACTATCGCAAGTGGATATAGAGTAGATGAGAATGATAGACCAGGAGGCGGAGGATTGATGATATTTGCAGCTAAAGACTACGAAACTGCCGAGAAGCTGGTTAGAAATGACCCATTAGTTGCAAATGAATGTGTAGATTGGCAACTGAACAAATGGATAGCCGAGACGGGAGATATAAGTATAGAGTAGAGAAACTATGGGTTATTGGATAGGATATGGACTCGTGGACAACACACAAAGGATCAATGGTGTGATATATGGGTTAACAAGGATTATATATATATATATATATATAATATATATATATATATGCATTCTATCTTTACCCCGAACTCTTTACAAATGCACGGAAGACTAAAGCTCCTTTCTTCTCTATTGCTTTCAAATGTTCAACCAATTCGTTATCGGTATCTAATGTAGATATATCTCTTATCTTGCTGTCAATAATATACCAGGATGAATCATTTGTATCTTCTTTTCCCTTATTGGTATCATCATTCTTCTCAGAGGTTCTTATTTGTTGATACTGTACCCCTGTAATTGCATACCAATGTTGACCAATACCACAAAAGTTCTTTACAACTGGGATATGACTTCCTATCCGACTTAATACTGACAATGCACTTCTTTGATTCTCTTCCTTTTCATATATTACAAATCCAAGAAGGCATTTGTTGCATGATTTTGATGTTGGGGTATCGTCATTATGATCTCTGGTATCCTTCTCATTGATATCATTATATAATGTTGTAATATCAATCTCATCTGATACACGATAAAACTCCAACTCAACATCTCTACGCTTTAATGCTTCTTTTATGACATCTAATGAATAATTGCCAAAGTAAGGCGACCCATATGGACTCCTAATTTGTTGCATCAAAGATAAGTTGTTGAGTTTTGTTGCTTTTGATTGTCTAATAGTACTCGTCTCTTTGTTAATCGATATGTCCGATACGAGTGTAGACTCATCTCCGGACATTAACATTTGCTCTCGTATTGTTAACTCTTTTGCAATGTTGTCAAACTCTTCTTTTGTTGCAGCTTTCCATATAATGTTTTGTTTTGCATAATTTGTTGTGTCTATCCCTGCACTTTCATGTGGAGTCATATCAACTGAAGGAGAATTTATATCATCATCACTACTTTGTATGATCTGACGTATTATTCTACCATGACAAGCCCACTCATGTATTACTTTGTTTGTTTGTTTGCAACCATTCGTAACTTCATCATTGGTATCTTCTTTGCAAATTGAATCACTAATACCACAAGAATCATAATCCAAATCGGCAGGGAGTTGCAATAGATTATTCACTGTATGAATGGCACACAATTGCCGTACTTGCTCTTCGTGTATCATAGTAGAATTGGCACAGTTAGAGTTGAGAGTTGTGAAGTGAATTTCGAATTGGCTCCAGGGAAGTCGGTTGCCTCGCCAAAAAAGACTCATTATTTTTGTGCACTCTCCCTCCTATTACGACGGCAATTCATCCATCTATCACCATATGTAGCTTCATAATACTGCTAGGAGTATCTCTTATCGGTATCACATATGGCTTTACAGGTTTCAAGATACCAACACAGTATCGTCGAACAACAGCATCATCAATAACAAGGATATTTGGTGGCGACAATGATCAAACATCAACTACAATTAAACAAATCAATAAGGAAGAAATGGCCGATATCATTTCACTATTGGAGAGAGGGGAAAACGGGGATAGTTTTGTTGTTATTGATGTTAGGGGACAAGATGAAATTATGATGGGCACAGGTCTATGTCAGAAAAAGTTAATATACTACCACTTCCAGAATTAAGTATGATGGGTGCATTTGATCTGGACGAAAAGTTGTTTGAGGGACAATTTAACTTTCCAAAACCAAGTATGGAAGATGATACACTTGTCTTTACATGTAAGATGGGTGGACGTAGTCAACAGGCGGCACAGATTGCACAACAATCAGGATATAAGAAGATTATCAATTATATAGGAGGGGCGGACTATTGGTTTGGAGGGGAGTTTGTCTACACGTAGATAACACTTAAAGGAGTGGTATTCTAAGTTGATTGACTGAAATAGTTATATCAGAGGAAGATTAATAGCACAAAGTATGAATACTAAATACCCTAACCTTACTTTTAAACAACAAAAGAGATTCAATTTTACCTTCTACTACTATACCCCTTGCCTAATACTCTACTTATTTCTACTAATGCACTTTTAATCATATCCGATAATGCTAATTCCCCCCAACGAATTAATTCATTCAGTTGATACATGCAATGTTGACAGCATCAGGAATTACAAATTGATAACTTCCCGAGACTGTACTGCTTAAGCATTCATTATTTGGTAAATCCTCATCTGTAGCAATAGGATCGCCTTGACACTCTGGAAATATACTTCATCAGAGATTTCTCCAGTAGAACGGTTGATGGAAGTTATCCTGACAGAGAGAATATTGCCAGAAGGAACAAAGAAACTTGCGCACAAACCAACTGGATGTGCATACAGATTGCCTCCATTGTCATAGTAACAACTTGACAATCTAGTTATACCAAATTGAGAATACTTTCCACTCTTCACCTTGATAGGATCACAGAAATATCTATAATTGGCCTCGGGAGTATCAGGTTCGGCGTCTGGATTAATATAGTATCCGGTAAAGTTGGATCTCGTATCGAGTGTTGTACATGAATCATCTGAATAATGTAATACAGAAGCGATGGGTATTTGTTCTTCTCGTCCGCTGCAAACCTTTCCAGAGTTGCCTATGCCGTCTAACCATGGAACCTTCTTCTTCGTATTCTTGAGCCCTCGTAGATTCCAATCTTCGGTTAGCTCGATGGCGGCCACAGACGTGAGGAGAAGTATTAGACAGTAGACTTTCATAATGTAGAGCTGTGTATTGGTGATATCTTTGAGCAAATCGATTACAATGATTAACAACTGAACATCCTTACTAATTATGTATTACCTCCGCAACTCTTCACACACCCAATAACTAGTTCAAATCTCTCAATACTGCCCTGGAGATTGGCGGTAATCGTCCAATAAAATAAAAGAATGCCGACCTAACACCGACACTCCGCACGATGGCATTTTTTCCTGAAGATCAACTACAAAGGTAACTATTATCTTTTGTTACAGTACTATCCTCTTATATTCTCATGGTATCCTAATTAAATCTCGCACACAAGATATGATCATTGGCGGCTTCGTCGTACTAGCAATGATCTTCGGCTTGATGTACTATCTTCTTCCAACTAATACACTACTCTCACTATTATATCACCTTACTAACTGATATCGTGTGCAGTAAAGCGAAAGAGCTAACGATATAGATACTCGTAACGATATATCGATTGCAACCTAACTATCGACACAAGATGGCACAACAATCCTCAGTAGTGGCATCGATTGCTGCAACGCCGCCAGGAGTATATGTTGATAAACAAACCTCTCTCCTTCTAGCACCGCCAACAGAGTCTTTACCTTCTCGAGCAACAGCAATGTCTATTAATACTAACAATATAAACACTCCTCCATCTTGTCAATATCAAAATGAATATCTAGAAGAGGATATGAATACATTATTAAGTGATTGGATGGAGTATGATATGCAGGGTAGTAGTAGTAATTCTATATCGGATGGAGATAGTGTCGACAATGTTGAGGGTGAGCGCAACACTGATACTCCCAAGTCTACTACTGCAAACGAATCTACACCAACTCCGCCACAAAAAGACAACAAGAAGGATACTACTAAGAAGAAGAAGAAGAAAAAGATAAGATTGCAATGGCGTCCACCTGGTATGCAAAAGCCCAAGAAGTCAAGAGCTCGTACACGAAGTGCCTCGCCTCTTCCTAAAGGTTCTTCATCTACTTCAAGGAATAGTAAACGAGATTCTGCACCAAGTAAAAGTCGCTTGCCGCCCTCGTCATCTTTAACCAAGTCATCATCATCACTCCGAAGTAACAAACGCAACAACTCTACCAAACAAAAGAAGAAAAAGAAGAGTAACAAAGCAAGTTTTGATGATGATTCAATAGCTGGTGCATCAATATCAACATTCCGTTCATTAACTACCTTTAGATCAAGTGCATCAACAATTTTCACTACAAAGAGTAGTGCTACTGCCAAGGCATCTAATAAGGCTAATTCAAGGAATAAGAGGAGTAGTATGAGGGGTAATGATCCACCCGGAAGTGTCAAAGGGGGAAGTAGTATTATAATGACATCGGGTAGTAGTAGTGTATTGGATACAGTTGGTGAAAGTAAGCCACACTTTGATACCCGACCACCATTGTCATCGTATCGAAGGAGGAGACGAAGAGCAACTGCCTTGGCGGAAGCACAGAAGAAATCAGATAATCCATCAGATAGTAATCAAACATTGCCACAGAATGTTCAATCATCAACATCCTACTCATTTGCACAAACTATGGCAGTATTGAATGAACAAGCTGCACTTGAGGAACAGTACAATGCAGACAATGGTATAGCAAATAATGCAAATGATGATAAGACTCATGTATCATTTGGCAATGTTAAGATTAAAGTTACCAAGAATTACGAATCAGAGGAAGGAGAAGGCAATTGTAGTGGAGAGGGGATATTAGACAACATGTGCATACCGTCAGATGAAGCTCAGGCAACATTAGTAAAAGACTTTTCAGAAATAGTGATGGGAGGTGTGCAGTGTTCACCTACTTCAGTTCGAAAGTTTCAAGATGATGATGAAGGGGAAAGGTCAATTGGGGAATTTGCAAAAGTTAATGGGTCAATCGACGAGCAGTTGTCTCCCCGTAAGTTGTCGATGGGGAGTGGGGAGTCAACAGCACCATTGACAGCCGAAACTACAATTGGAGATGATGATACAGTTGCAACCATCAACTCCAATGAACGCCGACCAGGACCTATTGATATAGACACCTGTACACGACACTTGACATCTACAGAACGGAGACATTTGCGTGCCATGCATGAATTGGGCCACAAACAATTACAAAATGCCAATTATGTCCAAGCCATTGAGGTATTCTCTGAAATCTTACGTGGACAGAAGGAACGACATGGTAAGCGATCGTCACAATGTGCAGTAGCCATGCATAATCTTGGTGTGGTATGTATGAAGTGTAATAAGTACATTGAAACTGTCCGATTGTGTGATGGAGCGGCACGGATCCGAGTTGAAAAGCTTGGCCAAGACCATTTAGACGTGGCCAGCAGTCTATCTCAACAAGGTGTGGCATTAATGGAGTTGAAAGAGTTTCCTTTGGCATTAGCTAGCTTCCGGGAAGCGTTGCGTATACGTACCAAGGCTTGGACAAATGGATGGGGATTGGAGAATAGTGTTAATCATCCATTGATTGTTAGATTGTTGAATAATATTGGCTGTGCACTATTTGAAATGAATGAGTTGGATGAGAGTCAGGTAACATTTGAGAATGCCTTGGCTATGCAACGTGAGTTGATGAAGATGAAGAAGAGTCAAGCTGTGAAGAAGGAGGCTGGAGATGATAAGGATATCGACCCGAAGGATTCATATCATGCACCTCTTAGTATAGCTTTGACACTCACAAACCTTGGGTCGATTCATCTTCGATTGAGTGAGTTTGATAAGAGTCTCGTTTACTTTGAGGAGGCTGTGTTGATTCAAGAGTCTGTGTTGGGAGAGAATCACAAGATTGTCATGAATACTAAAGAAAGTATCAGCTTTGTTCTTCAGTCCCAAGAGAAGCAGAAGATCAGTTCTAAAAGTGTTGATCGTATCGGTGGCATCCTTCCAACTTATGAAGAGAGTAAGAAGATGTACAATAAAGTACAGAATGATATCTCAGCTGTCCTTGATGCTGTATCTTCCTCCACTGCATGCGGAAGTCAGCCAATTTGTGTTGGTGATGATCAAGAGAAAAAGTAGTTTTATATAGTGATGCATATAGCTGTACAACAATAATTTCTTTCTTTAAACTTTATATTCTCTAATCACAGCTTCTTGGGGGACTCTACAAAACATCGCCCCCAATTCAATCACTCAATATATTCTCTAATCACAACTTCATTACCTTCTTGGGGGACTCTACAAAACATCGCCCCCAATTCAATCACTACAAATTGTCAACCCTATCATTTCTTCCCATTGAACCCCCTTGTTTAGCATTTCTCTTATGACTGTTCATCAAGCCACGCACGTTCAAACGCCTCGATTTTATCCACGGTGAATTCATATTCACGAGCACTTCCGGCATACCTGCATTTCCTCCCTGTTGAGCGGTTAAACCAATAATGTAAGATATAGAAATAGAAGAAGTAAAGATTAGTGGTTTGCCAAATAAAGTGAAACATTGTAAAAGCCGGAAACGTACTATTGCTATCCATCACTTCAATGACTTCTACCTCGCGCCATTCCCCATTACGACGTGAGTTTTGGGGAATAAACTTGTGAAATGTCGTGCCAACTGGCGCTCTCGTACTTGTGCGTCGAGTGGCCAAGGTAGCCCGACTTGATGTGCGCCCTTTCTTGGTAGGCGACTCGAGGTCCTGGAGGCTCCCAGCCTCTAGGACTGATCGCCTATTGTTGTGTTTCTTTCGTTTACGATTGCTGCTTGCAGTCGGAGCGGTGGGGGAAGCAGCGTGCCCTGCAGTGGACTGGGCAGCCAGGGATTCTTCGGGGACAGAACCTTCTGGAGTGCTTGGTTGGGGTGATGCCAACTTTTTCTGTTGGATGGTTGCCTTGTTTCGCTTCCACTCATCCATCTTCCGCTCGTAGTCTTCCTTGTTTCGTTCTGCTTCCTGCTTGTATTCTTCCTTCTCATCGTCGGCCATATTACGCCAAAGATTACCCATCCTTTTGGATACTTCCGCAAAAGGAGTTCCGCGGGGAATTTGTAGCTTAGGACGTGTACTGATTACGAAAACGATGTACGCATTTAAAAACTTCTTTGGAGGAGCCCCGAATTCTGATTCAAGCTGCTTCTTGAGCTGCCTCTTAAATTTCTTTAACTCCTTGGCACCTTGTTGACATGCTTTATCTAGTGACTCGATTAGTTTTTCTTGCTCGGCATATCGCAAGAATTGCTCGGCATAACGCTTTTCTTGCTCGGAATGTCGCTTTTCTTGCTCGGAATATCGCAAGAGAAAGTCAGCTTGGAGTGCTTCAATTGCCAAACGATTGTCAGTTATGCGGCCAGAATCAGTTTCCGATTTTTCTCTTAGAACACTAATAGCCAATTTAATAGCTTTCCGTTCTTCTTCTTGGGCCTTCTCTCGTTCTTCTTGGGCCTGCTTTAGGGCCTTCTCTCGTTCTTCCTGGGCCTGCTTGCTATCGGCTGCTGTTTTGCTGCTCAAGTCAAATAATTCCTGAACTTGACTCATGCAACTATCGAAATCGTTCTTACGAGCAACTTCAGCTGATGCTACCTGACCCTGAAGCTGTTCGAGAGCATCCTGATTCTTGCGCAAGGTGGTTGCCATGTTGGCTTGATCCTTGTCGACTTTTTCCTTTAGTTGTTCGACAGTAATGTCATTCTGAGAAGAAGTCAACTGCAATGAAGTAACGTCTGAACGCAAGGAATTAAGTTCAGTGTCCCTATTACGTTGGATAGTGGGAACTGCTTGAGCACCATTTGAGTTCCTGGGGAGACCAATACTCTGTTTAGTGGCGGAAACAGATGGAGGCTTTTTCGGGTATTGAACTTGAGGTGGAGCTTGAGCGGCAGTGGATACTTGGGCTGGCATATTTTTACTTGCCGTACCAAGCGTCTGCTTTTCTTTCACGAGCTGTGTACGGGCAGCAGATTTGAGATGTTGACGACGTGTAGCATTATCAGCCTGTCCAGCGCCTCCTTTATTAGAAGCGCCCCGTCCTGCTGGTGCATCAATGCCACGACGATTGGTGGAGGAAGAGGTAGCGGTGTTATTCTTTGGGCGAGCATCCTGGTAATGACGGCTGTGTAAAGATATAGAAGGTAAGTTAGTAATCCATATCGAATAAAGAAAATGATCAGACTAGCATCGTCTTACCTTTTACCAGCGATACTGTCACTCTTCTTGGTATTACCACCTCGCTTCATAGAAAGAGACTTTTCATTTACCGATGCCCCAGCTTGGTCCCGATCAACAGTCTCAGGGCCACGTGTCTTCTTGTTATTACTTGTCATAGATGTCTTGCGGAGACCAATCATCTGCATATCAATCATAAGCTGTTCGTCAGCCAAAATATTTCTGGTGGATACAGAAGGAGACTTTGACCCTTGAGTGGCCTCAGCACCTCCTTTATTAGACGCACCTCCAACACCATCTTGATTTTCATGTGGAGCGAAGATAATAGGAGGTTGGGCCCTGGTATTAGCAGATGCAGAAAGAGACTGTCCAACACCTTTACGGTCAGAAGTGCTAGCAGGTTTAGATTTTCGAGGGTGGCGGGGGCGTTGGCTGTGTTGTAAAGGATGATGTAGAGGATAAGTTGTTAGTAAGATAAGATAATATCCTTTTTGAATAAACAAGATGATTCGGACACAATGTTACCTGCTTCCTACAGTCTTCTTGGTACTTGCAGCTGCCGCACCCCCGAATTGCTTGGCCCTATCGTTCCGTTGTTTGTTCTGTTGTTTGGCCTTATTATTCCACACCGCCTGATCTTCTTTCTGCCATAGCATGCTTCGCTCTTTACTAGTTAAAGGATCACCTCTCTTCAGCTTCGTCTCATTTGTCACGGATGTTTGAAACAAATTAAAACCGGTGATATTACCTTTAACGCCACCACTCTGCTTTTTAGGGTTGGCCTTTTTGCGGTTGGAAGCTCGAGTAGATTTCTTATTGAGGGTGGTGGAAGCATCGGGCTTTTGTAGCACCTTGTCAAGGTTGAATGCGGAATCGGGAGAGCCTTCTCCAATAGGTTCATCCGGCACTAATGCAAGGACATTTTGTAAACCAGCAATGGATGCATGTTTAACCGTAGAGGCTGAATTGGAATTCTTAAAGTTGGGAATGGTGGCATCATCCCCAGCAGGGCTGCTGCCCCTTATTGATGATAGGGATTGAGTTTTCATTTCACCCGATGTAGCGCTATTAATAATTGGCACCTTCGTAGCTGTAACCATATTAGGTTCACCCAATCCTAATGTTGGCATTGATTATTGAGATCTCTTAGGCTTGTAGTGATGTGATGTACTACAGTGTGCAGCTGAAAAATTGTGTTGAACATTCCTCAATACAAAAAAATCGGGACGTAGCACGATACCAGAAATTCGATGCTCATATCGATTAAGCGTTGGGCCTCTTTGCATTGCAACACGGGATGAGTTCACACTTCATAATTTGACCAACCAAAAGAATAATAATGGCCTCAACTGTAGAAGAGGACGATGGCATAGCGCCTAGTGAACCCGAGGAAGTTGACAAACATGCTCCCAAACAAATTGGCATACCTCCAAAACAATCATCCAAACATTTACATAATCCATCCGAAGCATCCAAACGTTCCCTACTTCGACAAGAACAGCGGAAGTTAGGGCATAAATTGAAAACTTGTAGCCCAGACGAAATAGACCCACTCCGCAAACAGAACAACAAACTTCTCAAGTATGTCGATCATCCTCGGGAATTACTTTTGGATGGACGTAATGTAGAGGTAATATCTAAAAAATGTTTAGAGAATGAAGAACGTATCATTGAGGTGAGTATAGAGATGGTTGTGTTTTGCACATTTACAGGAACAGATACATGAACACTTACATGACAATATCGCTATCAGGAATCACGTTATGACGCCGGACAACTGGCTATGGCTACCTCAAGTAAATGCAATAGAGGCACTGGTACTGTTTGGCAACATCTCCGTCGTGCAGTGGCCAAGTTATATAAGGGTGCTTTACCGACAAATGTTTCCTTTCTCAATGGCCCAATCAATGCAGAATATACACCAAAGGCTTCGGCAAAAAGGCTTGGGGGTCTAAAACGTAATTCGAGTGAGAGTGAAAGTGATGTTGAAACACCAGAAAAGGTTATCCAACTTTCAAAAGCAGACCTATCAAGTGATCCGAAGCGTCTCGTCATTGCCCTTAAATCGGATCTAAAAGAGAGATCTGTAGAGGGGGTTTCCCAGGCTAATACCCAGTTGTCCCAGCATATTAATTCCAAAGAAGCTGCATCGGCAGAATCGGAAGCCTCCTGTGTAAATTTGGAGGACATGTTTGTTGAATCCATCCTTTACTAGGACGGTTGAAAAAATGTACTTTCTCTCTCATTTATTGCACCATGATAACGTAGGAATCAAGAGGCGTAAACTTGATGAGTCAAATGAGATCAAGGAGAAGACAGGAGTCAGTCTCATGCCAGGCCCGGTCGTGTACCCCCGGTCTAATGAAGATGAGTCCACTAATAAAAACGGTCCGGCTCGGGCAAGCATTGTATCGTTTTCATATAAGGTATGTCAGAAAAGGTTGATATGGTTCTAAATTCGTGGATCTGTCTCACATTAAACTCTTCTGCATAGGACTATCAAGACTTGTGCAAGCTGAAAGAAGTATCTGAACGTCAGGGTTTTTTTTATCCCGGCAGTAATTCTGATGTAATCTCGTCAGTTGAAAAGGCTCCTGCTGCATTGGTGACACCTCAAAAGGGAGTGCACGGACGTCAGGATGATCCTTCTCTGGATAAATCCCTTTAAGGGTGCTTACTTCGTAGAGGGATCTTTAAGGAGGATTGATTAGATTTTTGGTAGCCAGTAAATGTAGAGGTTCTTTGTCTTGATAGCTTAACCCCCAAAGATGTCTTGATAAGGATGGAAACTCCAAGCACTAGCTTTTCCACATATCATTTCTATCTTTTCTTCTCGTGTACATCTGGTTGGTGTACATCTGGTTGGTATCTGTTAGGTGCAACCAACTCAATACGCACGATACGAATAGAACGAATGCAACCTCCGGGTATCCAGTATCTCTCTGAAGATTTCACAATCCAAAGCCGTATTGTAGAACTACACTCTTTCGAACTCTACCTCTCGGTTCGGTATCCAGCATCCTCTCTGAAAATTTCACCCTGACTGTGGCAATATCATTGATATCTCACAAAGATAAGAATCGATGGATGATCATCCTCCTCTCCCCATTGTGAGTGATCACAGTGATAGCGAAGACTCCGATGTAACTGTTCCATTTCAAATCCCCGAGGAAATTCTGAAATTTACAGTGGAATGGGACAGTGAAGATTCAGATTCTGACACTGACACCACCGAGCACAAAACAACTGGTGCAATTAATAGATCGGTGAATCAAGATCAAGACGAAGGACTTGATGCAGGGGCCAAGAGTTCGCCGCCAACGAAAGACTTGTGTGATCCCTCAAAACATTCATTGTGTATAACTTCTTCAAGGCCCTGTCAATCTTCAAACAGTACTTCGACAAATCAAACATGTATGGGGGGCGTTGAGGCCAAGGTACATAACCTGCCAACTTATAGAGAAAGCACCCTTAGCATCTTATCCACCACTCATTATCATCAATCCCCAAAAGTAGCCTTCCATTCCAAGAGATCCACCGGGAGTGATCTTTGTCAAATGGAGGCTTACCACAACAATACATACAATCAAAAGAGGTATCCATCGAATCAAGATCTGGTGAGCTGAAAGCTTGTATTGTACACTGTATTCATTATAAACAAAAGTCTAACATTTCCCCATTTATGCTCATACGAAGATCCAATCAAAGAAAGCTGGACCTTTCACAACCAACGATATAAGAACTCCTCCTAAATATTCCGCACGGCAAGGATTAGATTCCCTTTTAGGGGTATGTCGTGGTGGTGGAGAGTGTAGCATCATGCCGCCCTCACAAGTTCACACTCTACCCGAGAACCTAAACAATGAACAATTACTCAAGTGCCATCAATTGATCCGTGAAGACAATTTGTTTTTGTGGAATTTGTATCAACTACAGTGCCAAACAATAGTTGAATTGCAACAAACCCAGTTACTTATGTCTCAACGTGGACCTAGCCCTTCCTTAAGTCTCAACCAGGCTCTCCTCCGTCAGATGAATGTGTTAAATGAACTCCAAAAGGCTACACATACTGAACACCGTGTACTTCTATTAAAACAGTTCGAACTATTACAACATTATCGGCGTCAATTGCAATATAGATTATTGGCAGAATTATAATTGTACTGTATTTTTATTGGGGGGCTGGCGTAAATATAATTTTATCTCTCTCGTGGTAGAGAGTTGTTTCACGCCTATCCTATCAATTGTTTGGGAGCAGGTATGTAGAAGTAGATGAGGCAGGCGATGAGAGCATATCTTTGACTGTTAATAGTATGGTTATTTCTTTGTGGCTGTGTGTATAATGAATTATTAACTTGGTGGTGATGATTGTGGAAAAGGATGATGTTTTATTATTTGTGGATGGTTAATAACCGAACACTGAGAGAACCTGCGTGTATATTGAGAGTATACATCCACGGATAGAATACATCTTGTCCAATAATTTGCAGTTGCAATGATTGAGCTAATTATGTTCTATACAAATATTAAATCTCTACGAAAATGAAAGGATACCACTCATTAATTGCGCCGTACAACTAGATACAATACTATCTAAACCAAGTACTACTGTTACTACAACATTCTTTAGTTCAATATATTATAATACTATCCTATGTGATATCTCTCCATCGCCATGTGAAATGAGCAGCCGCGCCTCGAGGATATCTCTTCACATTTCAAATGCAAGCATGCATACTGCATAACAAAGGTGGCAATCAAATCTACAATACTATCTCACCTGCCTCGGCAATGATGTAACCCGAGTGAAGAAAACTAATACAATTAGATGTAACGCCCCAAACGGCAACACGAAAACATGTGTTACTTGCTATACTCCGAACTGAAAGTAGTTGTTGAGAATGTTCGTTATTGCAAGAGATGAGTTATTGCAATAGCGGACCATCATAGCTTGCAGAAGCTCTAGTACAATATGTATTGGGTTTGGTACTACTCTTCAGCAACGACACCTACAAACAAATTGGAAGTGGTGTAGAAATACAAAAGTTATTCAGGTTCGTGGGATATCAGCCAACATTAAACGATTAGAGATCCTCAAGCTATAGATATTTGCTTGGGAAATTACATAGCAACAGATATGTACATCCAATAATGTTTGTAACAACACCAAATAACTACTAAGCTGAGGGAAAGGCGGAAGTGGTAGTAGTATCTTCTTGTAAGTTATTGTTGAGATATCTCTTTCTCCATGTGAGATTTTTCGCCAGTTGAGTTGAAGTAGTAGCAAAGTGCGTCACTTCAGGATCTTTCACATGAAATTCTTTAGTACAGATGTTTTCCAAGTGGTTTACATGACATGGCGTTGAGATAATTAGAGCTGATACTAGTATCTAACCCCAACTATTTATAGTACATATCATCATAATCTCAAGTTTTGGGATTAGTTACTGCACATTCGCTGGGAGAAATACTAATGCAATATCAATAGATCAAATTCCAAAACAGAGAGCGAGTACTAAAATATCAAACCATCAACCATGGAGAATAAAGATATTCGAGAAGTGGAAGAGAAGGCGGAAATTGACAGAATTAATGCATTGAAAGTATTACCAAAGACACAGAGGCTCCAGTTTGACGACTATGGGAACAGTAAGTACCTTCTTTGTTTCTCCTGTGGCCTCAAACTCGAAAGCTCACACTCTCAATATCAACTCTTAGAATGTTGTAAAATTGAGGGGTGTACAAAGCAGGGACGAGGATCAACAAGAGATGATATGTGTAAAGGCCACTTTGCTCTATTCAAGAAGGCTGGTAGGAATACAAAAGAGACTGGCGAGGAGGAGAATGAAAAGGATAACGAGAAGAAGCGAGAAGGTGGCAAGTCAAAAGGTGGCAAGTCAAAACCGCTTGTATCTACATGTTCCTCCTCGACGATTGATCCATTAACCCTTCAAGTCGGTTCACGAATTGTAGTGGACTATAAAGGGACACTTTTCAAAGCCACCTTACTCAAACATCGCGAAAAGATGGGTGCACGTGAAGTATTAATTCATTATGATGGACAGAAGAAGACAACAAAGCATTGGGTATCAGTAGATAGAATTACAAAAGTATTATCAACGAGCACTACAAATAAACCAAAGGGGAAGAAGAGATCTCCTTTCATCGGAGCTTCCGCTACCCAAGATGAATCTCAAGATAGTGCTGGCACTTCCAAAAGAAAGAAGGCTGGACCATCACCATCTATCAACGAACAAGACTTTCTTGATCAACACAATGATTTATGTGAGGTGTGCAGCGCTCCTGGTGACGTGTTATGCTGTGCTACTTGTAACTTGGTATTTCATATGAGGTGTGTTCTTCCCAAGCTATATAAGGAGCCGTCTGACGACTGGAGGTGTGCATATTGCATTGCAGACGAAGTTGGGGGAGATGAAAAAGTGAAGAGTCGTGCTCTTCAGGCTTGTAAGGATATGGAAAAGATGAGAGGGATAGGAATAGTACATTCAGAGAAAGCGAAGAAGAAATCTCCTCTTGTGATTGGGGTTGAGAGTGATAAGGATGTCAACATTTCTAAGAAGACTGAGCATCGTTCTGTAACAACAACTAGTGTCAAGTCTGGCCTACAGGATTGCCCTGAGCTACTAGGTCCAGGCTGGAAGGTTGAGATGGTACCGCGAAAGAATGGTTCTGCAATTGATAAGTATTACTACTCATCGACCGGGGAGCGCTTTAGGAGTCTAGTTCAAGCTAGGGCTAGCATGGACAAAAGAACAGCTCCAGAGCAATTCGTTCCTCGACCGAGTGAAATGAGTATTGAGAAGAAAAAGAAGAAGCGAGAAGGTGGCAGGTCAAAACGTCTTGCCGCTGAGGTAGTAGAAGCGGTTGAAATGCCTACATGTTCCTCCTCAACGATTGATCCATCAACCCTTCAAGTCGGTTCACGAATCGAAGTGGACTATAAAGGCACACTTTTCAACGCCACCTTACTCAAACACCGCGAAAAGATGGGTGCACGTGAAGTATTAATTCATTATGATGGACAGAAGAAGACAATAAAGTATTGGGTATCAGTAGATAATATTACAAAAGTATTATCAGCAAGCACTACAAATAAACCAAAGAGTAAGAAGAGATCTCTTTTTGTCGGAGCTTCGACTACCCAAGATGAATCTCAAGATAGTGCTGGCACTTCCAAAAGAAAGAACATTGGAGCATCACCAAAGATAGCCCTCAACGAACAAGACTTTCTCGATCAACACAATGATTTATGTGAGGTGTGCAGCGCTCCTGGTGACGTGTTATGCTGTGCTACTTGTAACTTGGTATTTCATATGAGATGCGTTCTTCCCAAGCTATATAAGGAGCCGTCTGACGACTGGAGGTGTGCATATTGCATTGCTGATGAAGTTGGGGGAGATGAAAAAGTGAAGAGTCGTGCTCTTCAGGCTTGTAAGGATATGGAAAAGATGAGAGAGATAGGAATAGTACATTCAAAAAAGGCGAGAAAGCAATCTCCTTCCAATACGAAAACCGGAGAAATCTCCCGATCGACAAACTCACCTGCCTCTACTGCCAACGCCAACTCGCTTAATAGATCTCAAGAACCCTCAAGTCGTCCTGTCAGAGCAAGAACCAAACTTGAACAGTCCGTTGCTCGTCCGTCGAATTCTGGTGTAGGCGAGCAAAGTGTGGGTATTACATTGCCCACGATCTGTCCTGAGGTTGCTGAATTGAAAATTCTACCAAAGAAAGATAGGTTGAAGAAAGAAAGTGGCCATCCACTGTGCAAAGTTGAGGGGTGTACAAAGGTGGGACAAGGATCAATGAGAGATGATATGTGTAAAGGCCACTTTACTCTATTCAAGAAGGCTGGTAGGAATACAAAAGAGACTGGCGAGGAGGAAGACGAAAAGGATATTGTGGGAGATGAGGATGGTAGGGGTCGTCCAAAGAAGAATCCAATCGCGGAGAGACCTTCCTTTGAGGGCCAATGCCTCGGTCGCCCAAGAAGTCAACAAGCAACAGAGTTTAGAGATAGACTCGATATGGCCAAAGCCGACTCACTTGATAGAGCTCAAAAACCCTCAAGTCGTACTGTTGCTAGACCTTCGAAGTCTGGCGTTGGTGTTCAGGAAGGGGATGAGGAGTTCGTAGCTGGCACTTCTGCTGCTGCTGCAAGTAGTGGTAAGAGAAAGTCGTCGAGGAAGAAAACAAGGTTACGATCCTCAAAATTAGCCCCTCTCTCCAAGGAAGCCATCAAGAAAGATATATCTGAAATGGAGATGAGTACTTTTGCTACACCGGTAAGCTCATTACGTAATAATTTGTGTATTTATGGAACAATGTCTAATTTTTCCCCCGACGCATCTCATCATAGGAGGAGGGGCTACCGGAAGGTCATCATACGAAGCAGCTCCTAAGAACAACCGCGAGAAAGAAAGTTTCTTTCGTGATTGGGGTTGAGAGTGATAAGGATGTCAACATTTCTATGAAGACTGAGCATGCACCAGAGCAATTTGTTCCTCGATCGAGTCAGTCTCACATTGGGAAGAAGATACGCATCACCGCCGAGGCAGTAGAAGCGGTTGAAATATCTACATCTTCATTACTTGAGAATATTATTAAGGAAGAAAGTATTGATCTCAGTCGTCGATCTAAGTCTATTGAGGATGTTAAGGATGGGGATGGAGCAATATCTAACAAATCTGATGGGGATGAAATTGTATTTGATGATATTGACAGTGATGAACTTGATGATGAAGACTATTCTGATTTGATCGTTCCTTCTAAAGGAGGTCCTGCCATCGATCCATCAGTGCTTGAGAATAGAAAAGTTGCCAAAGAATTTCGCCCCCATCTACAGATGGTGCTGTTGTATGCTATCAACTCCCCCGAGGCTTTAACGGGCTCAAACTTTCTTCGTGATATGCTTTGTGCTCATGACTCAGTGCCTCCTCTATCCATGGTAACGAAGCTTATGGATTTTATGAAATATGGTCCAAAGGCTGAGGGAAGGAACGTTTACTTTAAGGATCCATATAAAACTGAGTTGGTATCTCAGTATGTCTATGGTCTCTTGTGGGCCTCTCGACGACTAGTAAGGAGAGATAAAGGTGCATTATTTGGTCCATCATCGTGGGATGACATTCAAGTATTATTAGAACAGTCTATCAAGCAGACTGAGAACATGGTCTTCGGTAGGAGGCTCGCCCAAGGGCTACAACTTGCAGCTCGTGGGGCGAAATTACTGTCGATGTTGCTACTCACTGAGCTTCAGGGGCATGATTTATATTCCACCGCACCCCCCGTTGCCCTTGATACAAGAAGTCTACCGTCTGTTCGAATTGTGAAATCATATGGTGTACGGAATGCACTAAAAGTGGCAGTTCAGCAAATGACAAAATGTCTTGTGAGGCATTCAAGATGGGTAATGGATTCTGGTGGCATTGAACTATCGACCACCAAGAGTACAAGTGACGAAAGTTGTTGTTTAGAAGCTAGGGAGTGTCTTGACAACTTGGGCAGTGTTGTATGTGCAATTGCATGGCTATTCTGTAATGAAGGGAGGGTTGGTATAGACGACAATTCTGTTGCCTTTGTGATTAAGGATTCCTTCTTGGTGGAGGTTGAAAGATCCCTAGAAAATTGTCCTGAAATGAATGAAAGGAATAAGAGAAGGTTTACGAAGAAATGTAAAATGTACTTCTTAATGTCGATGAAGGAAGAGTTTGCTGAACAAATGATTGTGACAGTAGGAGGTATGTTGGGTTGTAAAGATGACTTAAGGCTTGTTGGACTGGGGAAATTAGTAGAATCAAACAACCCAGAAATATACTTTGAAGATACAGAGGATATTAGATCGGATTTTTTTAATGCTGCCAATGCAGACATTGAAGCCGTTGGTAATAAAGAAGATTCGTCAGATCAACAACAACAAAAGGTTGCAATTTCGGAGAAGTCAGTTCAAGTGCAGCTAGCAGAAGCTTTTACTAGTATAGAGACAGCTTTTTCTCGTGCTTCTACTGTAATTCAGAAGAAATCCGATGATATATTACCGCCTCACTACATCCAGTGGCCTGGCAACATTCATTTCCAACGTGTCATAAAGCCATTAAAATCAATTTACCAACAATCGAATCAATCAAAACAAAGTGCAATTGTAGACATGGTTCTAAGCGGTTTGAATTCCCAGGGAAGAAGGTTTCTTACCCAAATAGAGGCTGATAGTTGGAAAGAACTCGATGCTGTTGCTGCCAAAGATAGATGTATAAGATCACTCGAGGATAAAATAGATAACCATTAGATGTTGTCTAAAGGGTATTCGTTTTTTTGCTTCGCCTACACCTAAGCCTTTACATGATAAACAGCCCTACAATCATGCTGGGAGTGCTCATCATTCTGTTATACACACAAACAATGCCAAACAAGCACTGGGAGTGTTCATCACCCTGTTATACATGTATACAATGCCAAACAAGCACTATAGTAGCAAGCCTACATCTCTGAGGTACCACTTGATGGCCAAACGTTGCCTGAAAGTCGGCAGGAAATCCAAAT
>Ga0214477_100551_pt1 | contig 25699 bp, 17 predicted proteins | sample M1_20Mar14CPVII9_FD_165058 | JGI IMG/M metagenome (GOLD analysis project Ga0214477, IMG submission 165058) | Marine eukaryotic communities from Monterey Bay, California, United States - M1_20Mar14CPVII9sort6BwellC16 | ecosystem: Environmental > Aquatic > Marine > Unclassified | place: USA...
CATTAGCAATAGCAAATTCATCCTCATTCATTATATCATCATACCATTCATGAACTAGTCCTAAATGAATATCATCTTGAGCAGTCTTAATCGGTTGTTTCCTATCTAATGGAAATGATATATTCTTTCCACCCGATACTGTATCGTCTCTAATAATAAACGTCCTATCTTCTTCTTCTTGATGTTTCTTTTCGTCTTCTAGATCATTAGTATTGGTAGTAACACGATATGCCCTACCAACAGCACATACATCAACTTCCACACTTGAAAATCCTCTATACCCAACTGAATTCATTACAAATGATTCTTCATTAATTTCACATAATATGACGAATGGTAATAAATCCATCATCGTCTAAGATTGATAATCCAACTACAGATTCATATGATGTTAATGCTTCATCTATAATGTCTATATATTTTCCTTGTTTGAATTGTAATTTGGTAGTAGTATTTGAGTTGGTTTGAATGGTAATAGTAACAAAGGGAGGGTATAGTCGTCTGGTATAGTTGAGGAGTTGTTGTTATTAGTTGATGTTGTTGTACTACTTGTTGTTGATGAGAATTTATCTCTCCATTCATTTATTCCGTATAATCTCGATACTGGGCAAAGTATCGTAGTTGTAGTTGGTATTTGATATGTATAAAAGGCATTTGCAATACTGTTTGTACCAATTAATAGAATCCAAACTAAAAGCATCATATATACTCATTTGCATATGCCGATTATATTTATGAGAGTTTTTAGGTAGATGATATCTTTGAAGATTAGAATGTTTGTATAACCGAGGTTTTTTACAACTGATTCTAATGAATAGCTTGACAGTATTATGGTCCTATATACATCACACAATAACATTATAATCGATGCGTATTGTAGGAGACAAGCCGCGAGCAACGTCCACAGTAACACCCTCTAGAGAAAGGGCAGCGAAAAGCCCAGGGGCAGAGTGAGAGTTGAAGAAGATCATAATTTGTTCGCCTTTGGCCTTTGATTAGTTGAGATTGAGGCGCATTGCAAATACACACAACCCAAACAATACGTTTGTTATTATCAATCCATTCGATTGTCAATTATATATTTCATCGTACCAATAAACAGGAGGCTTGATAGTATAATAATGTCAAGAAGAATAATACTATTATCAATTTGCTGCCTCTTACTAACAGATGGCAACCATTCATTACTACTACCACCAACTATACAACAATATCAATATAATAATTATAGAAGGTCAATAAAATCATGTCTAGCATCATCGTCCAAAGATGAGGAAATATTACCACCCCGACGTGTTAAGATACGTGCTCGACCTACTGCCACCTCTAAACTTAAAGGTGGTAGTAAGCAACAACAAATAAGCTCTGTCATATCAAAACCCCGTAAACGAAAGTCAGCCAAATCTACTACTGCATCTACTACTGCTGCCAAATCTACCACTGTCAAATCATCATCTAAAGCAGAGGCCGCAGTATCAAAATCTAAGACAATAAATTCCAATACTAAACTATACGCCAACACTAGAAATAGAGATGACAATAATGACAAGAAGAAACCCAAAAAAATGGATGTAGAACAAAAGTGGTATAAACCAACAATACATACAAAGTCAGGACAAGTATTTCAACATCAAGAAATGTTAGATCATACAATATTATCATTTAATGAAGAAATACAATATGGACGACAAATTGTTAAAGCACGACAAATTAAAGACAAGATACATAATATTATAGAAGAAAGAGAGGAACGGAGGGAATTAAACGAGTTGGAAATGTTAGTTGATGATGATAGTAGGAGTGATAATGTAGATAGAGAGTTGGGTGTTGGTTTAGATAATGAGGGTGTTAATAATGAGGAATCAGATGGATTGGATATGGAATTTTTAAGTTATGAATTGGAATATTTAAGTGTTTATGGCTTCCGACCTAATAAGGACTCCATTGCCGCCTCAACCACCAACCCCGGCTCCTCCGCCGAAGAGAATGACAACTCAATCGCAGGTCTAGACCTCGAGGATGATTTACTAATTAATCACGCCCAACATCGTTCACAACATTTGTCACAATTGACTTCTGATACTAATTACTTTACACCACCACCAAAATCCAATAATAACAACTCCAATAATAAAGGAATGAGACATAAACGAACAGGATACAGAAATTCATCAACCTCCTCAATAGCACAACGTAATTCCTACACATCATTATTACACTTACCTTTACAAGAATTGTCAAATTATGATATTAGTCATACACTGCAAATATCCGGTGGTCGTCAAGAATTAATTGATATATTATTAGACGGTGCATATGCACGTGAGGTATTAATGCGACGTAATGTCAAGTTAGTAATGTCAATTAGTAAAAATTGGATGAGGAATAGTTTTAGTACGGCTAGTTCGAATTTAAGTGGTGCTGGTGCCTCGGCTGGTGGTGGTGCCGGTGGCAATTCGAATGGTAACAAAAAGAGTAGTGACAAATCAACAAAGAAATATCTAAGTCAAATGTATGAAGGATCATGGGATCGTCCATCATTAGATGAGGCGGTACAAGAGGGTATGTTGGGATTAGCACGTGCCGTGGATAAGTATGATCCTGAACGTGGATTACGATTTAGTACCTATGCTACACATTGGATAACATCCTACGTACGTATATGTTTCCAACGTGCGGTCACAGGATGTCTACGTGTACCATCACAATTACATGATATTAAAAACAAATATAATAAGATAGTTAAAGATCATATACAAATTGGTGATGAGGTGCCGGAACAGGAATATATTGCCGAACAATTGGGTATATCTGAACAACGGTTAAGGACTGCCATACGAGCTACCGGGAGTTTAGTTAGTGTTGATGCACCTATTGGTAGTGGTAACGGGGGTAGTTATAAGGGTAGTATGGCGGGAGGGGATGGTAGTAATAGTCAGGAGCTTTTGATATTGGATACTTTGAAATGGTAAGTGTCGTGTGGGTTACAGTTTGCTTGTATTCGTATACCTGCCTTCTTTTCCCGGCACTTATGACCCCACCCACTCCACCTCTGTAGTGCCGAGCCAAGACCTGAAGATCAAGTAGAAATATCCTTCCTACGTCAATGTCTCGAGAATGCAATGGCAACAGAGTTAACACCATATGAACGTGACGTACTCCGATTACGATTAGGACTCGACAGTGGCGAAGGCAAGACTGTTCGTCAAATCGTCGAGATATCAGGTGGAAGTGTGACCATGTCAGATGTACGAAGTGCCGAACGACGTGCATTTAAGAAGTTACGTAGTCCAACGAGTGTTCATACTCGGACATTACTTTCATATTTAGATCAACACCCGTTCCGGAGATGATCGTAGTCCAAGGCTAGTCGATACTCTAAAAGTAAAAGAGGCTTAACTTTTATTTCCACTTTAAACTACTTTCGTAACAGATCATTGTGTGTCTATGCCATAGGAATAGCAGTCATCTTAATCTCCTTCTCTAAGCTATCCTGTGGGATGAATGCAATTGGTAATGATGACGGATCTTTCAATTGTGATATACCCTCTCGAATTACCATTATTATTGAGTAATGTTGCTTTATGGCCACCCGCGTTGGTCTATGAACCGGTGTCATATCATTAGCAAAACCCAAACTAAAAATGACAAGCGTTGTTCCTCAATTAATACCCGTCGACACAATCTAAAAGGTCAGCACGGTGCCAATACCCCACCCATACATACCACTACCACCGTGGACATGCTGCTGCTGTTGTTTGTTGAACGATCATATTTAGTTGGTATACCAATCCCATCCATTATTTATATCCACGTCTAGTATGTAACATACACACTGTGCATACCACCACTACTAGAACAACTCCTCACCAAGTATATTCTACTGCTGATGATGATTATAGACTATTAATACATTGTTATTCACCACCTTGCCATAACAATATTACTACCTCAACCATGACCATCTATCCGTGCGTGATTATACTATCCACCAACCATAATAAACTAGATGGACTAATCGTACTCCATTAACACCAATAGATTATTGTGTTGGTATACTATCTCCAATTGTCTACTACCAGTTGATGGTTGGCAATATAATTTAATACCCGTCCAATTACCATCTGTTACCTACCATTGCCTTCCATTTCAACTAATGAATACCTCGTCAATATTAACAATATGATACAACTATCACCTCCATCCACTATCCACACTGAGATATTACACTGTCGATAACGTTGGTATATTAATATGCATGTAAATGTAATGGTTATTAGTCTCTACCTCCTCCTCCCTCCTCCTCCAATCTACCATTAGAACCATATTTAACCATATGGAATAACTCACTACCACGCTGTGTACAATATTATCATCCATCATCATTGTTTGATATACATAGCTAAATATATGATGATAGGTGTGGTAGTGCTGTGTGGTTGGTCATTCTACTGCCTCCAATCTACCACTTTAAGCACTTCATATTACTACCAACCAAATAAACTAGATGAACTAACCATACTCATCATGATCCACCACCGACGATGATGAGTCTCTATTAATATACTGTATTGAATTACCATTGTATTACTATCCGTGGTGACTGTGTGGGGACGGCATGGTAACATTATCACTACCTCCACCAAGTCTCATCTTCTTCTCCTTCTTCACCTTTCCTAACAACAGCATTACCAGTAATCTTTCTCCACCAATATTGATGATACGACTACCGGAGAACTTGCATTATGTCAATGCTATTAATATGCACCATCTCTCCAAATATGGTGGTGATAGCTCACGTATTAGTCAACCGGTGACGATAGGAAGAAGTAAATCAACAACAACTACTACTTCCTCAACTTCTACTACATGGAATGTGCATGGTATTTCTGTATTTCAATCAAATTAACTGTATTAATTAAAGTATTAATTGATATTAATGATGTAATTGATGATAATTAATATATAATTGATAATAATTAGTGCGACAGCACTAATATGAATCAATAGAGAATTTAATTGTGATCCGATGACTGGTCTCATCACTTTTTGACGTTCATTGCAATTTAACTGGCACCAAATTGTTTATTAGCGTTGATAATACCATTATTGTAATCATCATGAGAAGAGGATTCTTTAGAGCTACTTGCCGTCCAATTTAGGTGACATTAAAATTTTGACACATATTTTGTGTGGTGTTGATTATATCACCCTCTCTCTTGCCTGCAACTTTGACACTTTTTGATGATTATCTACTAAACTAATGGGAATTAGAGGCTATTAATACCCCCGTTGTATAGCCCTGATCCTCCTCTACCGATTGATACCCTAATCTTTTGATTTACCCAACCTTTTCATTTTGTGTTTTACCACCACCTCACGTGTTATTTTGCAGTGTTTGTACAATATTATAGTAGCCCCAGAGTAGTCCACTGGATTAATAACCGCATTACTATTAACAGGAGACTATTTAGAGGGTATTAACGTGCTTTATTTGATTGCCGTGGCCGTCCTCTTCTTCCTAATTATTAAACCACCACTACCATTAATCTCTACTCTTCGAAACAATAGCTTTTTTCACGTAGAAAACTCCTTAGAGATTTGGTATTCATTCTTTCTCTGCTCTCACTTTTTGCTCTCTCTCTCTCTCTCCCTCTTCTCTCTCTTTGTCACTTAGTTGCTCTTGTGTGTGTATCAACTATTCTATCATCACCTCCATCTCTCATATTGATTATTCAGCAGTATTGGTATTGTGAGCTTACTTAGAGAGAGACTGTACTGTCACTGTGAGCTGTGAGTGTCACTCTTTCTCATCTCTCTTTCATCACCTTTCTTCACTTGTTGTCAGCCATCAACTGTACATACCTCACTTACTGCTAACACCTAATTTATGATCTGTATTATGACATTCTTACTCTTTGTCCACCACTTCTCAACTCAAAATTGTATCCATCCCCAAAGATCAGAGGCGAAGCCGAATGATTGGGGAGGATACAATTTTGCCCTTGCAGGGGGCTCTTAAGAGGTAGAATATTATAAATTGCAGGATCTAAGATTAAGATAACTGAAACCTTTCTCACTTATGTAATATAGCATCTCATCTCCTGGCTACTCATGCTTACAAACTTCTCACACCTCTCAGCTGTGATCATCATTCACTCTCTCCTCTCTTGCAGCTGTACTATATATGTACTTCTTTCATGCATCATGATATCTGCACACAAAAAATTACATGCTACATTATCAACAACTAAACAAAGCTTAAAAATTGTAGCCATCCCCAAACAATCAAGGTGTAGCCGCAGATTGGGGGGTGGCTACAATTTTTTCCCCTGCGGGAGGCCTTCCAGAGATCACCACAGCCAAGCTAAAAGTACACAGGTGACACTGAAGTGTAATAACATGTAGTATATTGCATGTAGTTTAGGTAGATGGTGTTGAGAGGGGGTGTTGTTGAAAGGTAGCAAGAAGGGGGGCTGGTAAAATCATTAGATATTCCACTTGTAAGCATCTCAGCGCAAAACCCAAATCATCACTTTTTTGAGTTGAACAATGGTGGCCTCTTCTCTTCTCTCTACCTCTCTCTATCAATTTAACAATAATGATTTAATATCATCATTAACAGAATAATAATAATGTAGTACGTTAGATATTCCTGCTGCCGTCGTCGGTAGAACGATAGATAGCAAATACCAAACAACCGCCTAACAAATTGCATATATCGGCAGCAATCCATTCAGTCTTCTTCAACCATCAATTAATATTTCGTACCATTACATCACAGGACGCTCGATAGTATAAAAATGTCAAGAAGAATAATACTATTATCAATTTGCTGCCTCTTACCAACAGATGGCAACCATTCATTACTACTACCACCAACTATACAACATCATCAATATAATAATTATAGACGGTCAATAACATGTCAAGCATCATCTTCGAATGATGAGGAAGTATTGCCACCCCGTCGCGTTAAGATACGTGCTCGAACGACTACTGCCACCTCTAAACTTAAAGGTGGTAATAATAGTAAGCAACAAATAAGCTCTGTCATATCAAAACCCCGTAAACAAAAGTCCAAATCTACTGTTGCATCTACTACTGCTACCAAATCTACCACCACTGTCAAATCACCATCTAAAGCAGAGGCCGCAGTATCAAAATCTAAGACAATAAACTCCAATACTAAACTATACGCCAACACTAGAAATAGAGATGACAATAATGACAAGAAGAAGAAACCCAAAATGGATGTAGAACAAAAGTGGTATAAACCAACAATACATACAAAGTCAGGACAAGCATTTCAACATCAAGAAATGTTAGATCATACAATATTATCATTTAATGAAGAAATACAATATGGACGACAAATTGTGAAAGCACGTCAATTAAAAGAGAAAATACATAATATTATAGATGAAAGAGAGGAACGGAGGGAATTAAACGAGTTGGAAATGTTAAATGATGATGATAGTAGTGGTGATTTAAATGGCGAGTTGGGTGTCGGTTTAGATAATGAGGGTGTTAATAATGAGGAATCAGATGGATTGGATATGGAGTTTTTAAGCTATGAATTGGAATATTTAAGTGTTTATGGCTTCCGACCTAATAAGGACTCCAATGCGGCCTCGAACAGCCGCCCGAACTCCATGGAGGAAGAGAATGGCAACTCAATCGCAGGTCTAGACCTCGAGGATGATTTACTAATTAATCACGCCCAACATCGTTCACAACATTTGTCACAATTAACGTCGGATACTAATTACTTTACACCACCACCAAAATCCAACTCCAACAATAATAATAAGGGAATGGGACAACATAAACGAACAGGATACAGAAATTCATCAACATCCTCAATAGCACAACGTAATTCCTACACATCATTATTACACTTACCACTACAAGAATTGTCAAATTATGATATTAGTCATACCCTACAAATATCCGGTGGTCGTCAAGAATTGATTGATATATTATTAGACGGCGCGTATGCACGTGAGGTATTAATGCGACGTAATGTCAAATTAGTAATGTCCATTAGTAAAAATTGGATGAGGAATAGTTTTAGTACGGCTAATTCGAATTTAAGTGGTGCTGGTGCCTCGGCTGGGGGTGGTGCCGGTGGCAATAGTGGAGGTGGCAATAAAAAGAGTACAGACAAATCAACGAAGAAATATCTAAGTCAAATGTATGAAGGATCATGGGATCGACCATCATTAGATGAGGCGGTACAAGAGGGTATGTTGGGATTAGCACGTGCCGTGGATAAATACGATCCTGAACGTGGATTACGATTTAGTACCTATGCCACACATTGGATAACATCCTACGTACGTATATGTTTCCAACGTGCCGTAACAGGATGTCTACGTGTACCATCACAATTACATGATATAAAAAACAAATATAATAAGATAGTGAAAGATCATATACAAATTGGTGAGGAGGTGCCGGAACAGGAATATATTGCCGAACAATTGGGTATATCTGAACAACGATTAAGGACAGCTATTCGTGCTACCGGGAGTTTAGTTAGTGTTGATGCACCCATTGGTAGTGGTAATGGTGGGAGTTATAAGGGTAGTATGGCGGGAGGGGATGGTAGTAATAGTCAGGAACTTTTGATATTGGATACTTTGAAATGGTAAGTGTCTGTATGTGTGTGTACTGGGTATAGTTTGTTTATGTCTACCTTCTCTTCCTCGTCTAACTCAAATAACCAACCATAACGATATTTAGTGCTGAGCCAAGACCTGAAGATCAAGTAGAAATATCTTTTCTTAGACAATGTCTTGAGAATGCCATGGCCACAGAGTTAACACCATATGAACGTGACGTACTCCGATTACGATTAGGACTCGACAGTGGCGAAGGCAAGACTGTTCGTCAAATCGTTGAGATATCAGGGGGAAGTGTGACCATGTCAGATGTACGAAGTGCCGAACGACGTGCATTTAAGAAGTTACGTAGTCCAACGAGTGTTCATACTCGGACATTACTTTCATACTTGGATCAACACCCGTTCCGGAGATGATGTTAGGTCATAACTAGTTGATACTCTACACAAGTAAAAGAGGCTTAATTAGACAGATTAGTAACTTCCTTCTATTTCCACTTTAAACTACTCTTCATAACAGATCATTATGTCTATGAATTCGGAATAGCAGTCATCTTAATTTCCTTCTCCAAGGCATCCTGTGGGATGAATGCAATTGGTAATGATGAGGGATCTTTTAATTGTGGTTCCAAGTCATTTGCACCGCTTCCGCCACTACTCTCATCACTACCCTCTGGAGGAGCATATACAACATTTAATGATCTAACAACTGGATTTGGAACTACTGCTTTTTTACGTTGCTTATTCTGCAAAAGAAGTATACCCATTGAGTTTGGTGATGGTGCTAGATAGACCGATTTGGGAGGTTGGGGCGGTTCGAATTGTCCTTGACCTTCGTTAAGTCTAGCATATGGATATGCCTTTATGAGACGATGTACATTGATTAATCGAATTTTTGAGTTAAAGATGTATACAGAATGAGAAGACAGCTTTTTTGTCAAATGAACACACATGTGCAAAGATTACAATACCACTACTCACCTGTCTAACAAATCCCAACTTGTTATAAAACTCCTCACTCATAGCAACATCCACACAATTTACAGCCAGAAACATAATAGGGTCAGGACTAATACCAATAATAGATCGAACAGGTAAACCCGCCGGACAAACAACATTAACCCAACCATAGGCATCAATTACATTCCCTCCACTCTTAACCATTTGACTTACACGATATTGAGGCACACCTAATTGTAAGTATGCTATTGAATTACCATTCGTTGGTTCGGAATTGATTTCACCTGATGAACGTTTGTATAATGGTGTTGTTGATAATGGATCATATCGTATATGGATTGAGGCATGTCCTCCGTATTGAGAGGGGGATGATACTGGTATTTCAAAGCTGGATGGGATTGATAATTGTTCTGGACCAAATCCTATCCACTATTATGTTGTTCGTTTGTTTTTGTTTGTATGTGTTTGATGAAGTTGTATTCACGGTCGATGTAAGGTAGGTATTAGACATGAGACATACTCAAAGAAATAAAATAGTCAAATTGCATAAAACATCATAAAGTATATTATGTAACATACCGTATCTTTAACACCACCTCCACTATTATTCCGTTGTCGTAACACCTTGCACCCGTCAAATGATTTCGTAAAGAAATCAATAGTTTCATCATACTGTGTCTTATCTGTAACATCAATTGTTATTGATTGCAATATAGCATTTGTATCACTAAATTCTGGTAGAGTACCGATTGCTGCGTTTGCCATCGATGATGATGTTAGTTGTGCTGTTGTTGAAGTTAGTATTGATGTTGCTAGTAGAGATTGTTGCAATAGTGTTCGTCTAGTTGTTATTTGTTCCACAGTTGATGTAGTTGTAAGTTGATGTTCATCATGTTGATGTGATGAGTCATCAACATCATTTTGACTATTAATTGATGAGTAATGGGTGCTTTGTTGAGCATACAATCGCGGTTTTAGCGTAGACGATGAAACTATAGAGAAGGAGTATATATTATAAGGAAGGCAGCTGAAGAACAGTGCAGTTATAATAGTAATTGTCGTCATCATGGTCAGTATGTAGATATACGATGAGTGTTGAAAAAATAAGAGAGGTATCCTACAGTTACTTAGGTACCCACAGACGAAGGTATCATCGTCGGTAACACAGTCGGCCGTCCTCAATACAGGCTGTCATCTCCCAATGTTTAACCTACTCTGGCATCTGTCCTTCCCATGAGCTTGATAAGATGAGGCAGATGACATGCAGTGTTCGGCTGAGCCTCGGCCTTAGACTTGGATACTCGTCTTATCTCCCCTAAGGTACTTGCCGACTCAAAAGGTTGCACCTATTACAGTATAAGAATACATCTCTACTACTATAGGTCTATAATACAATATCACTTATTCTTTTTATATGCACTATGAATATCTTTGAATACTAATAACAAACAAAATCCCCTTTCTCTCTTTTCTTGGATACCCCCACAAGATAAGCATATCATTGAACCCACACTCTTCGTCTCTCCCCCCACATAACGTCTTACGAGTTACATCAATCTACACACAAGATGTACAGCAATCACATGAAATAGTATTCATACTGCTACCTCCTCCACTCTCGTCACTATTACAATCAGTAGCAACCAACATTTCCAAACTACCACTAGTAGTCAATTCACATAAACTATCATCAACACTCCCTGTCAAATCATTACCATGTACTTCCAAACGTTCCAAGTAAATTAATCGTTCACCATACGATTCAGGTATACTACCACTTAATTCATTATCATTAACCAATAATGTTTGTAAACTCGTCACTTTACTCAATTCATTGGGCAATGTATTACTTAATTCATTCTTTGATAAATCCAACCATGTAAGGTTTGATAATTGACCAAACTTTTTAGGTATAGGACCTGACAATGATAGGTCATTCAATCCCAACTTTTGCAACTTGGATAAGTTATGTATACTGTTAGGTATACGTCCATTAATATCCTTATTAAGACCTAAGAATAAGGTAGTTAATTCATTTAAATCACCCAATTCATGTGGTATACTTCCTGATAGATCATTATCATCTAATAATATACTTGATAATCTTGATAGTTTACCAATTGAACTTGGTATTTGACCTGTTAATTCATTTGACCATAATCCTAATCTTTCAAGGTATGGTAAGGCAACTAACTCTTGTGGAATATTACCTTGTAAATTATTCTTGGGTAAATCAATTGATGTAATCATTCTTTCCATTGTTACATCCATATTACTACTACTATCGTCAGTTGTTGTTGTTGGTAAGTCAGTAGGATCAACCAATGCATCCTTTAATGAGATACTGGGAATTTCCACCAATTCACAGGTAACACCCACCCAATCACATTCATGTACACCAGGTTCCAACCATCGATTATTACTACTCCATTCATTTCCATTTGTACCATAATATAATACTAAGGCAGCATATCGCTGTGCTACACGATAGGCTGGAGTGTCAATTGTTAAATATGGACGTGTTACTAATACATCTTTATCGTTTGTAGATCCGAATACATCATCGGTATTACCTTCATCATTCTTGGCATCTAATACTTCTACTGGTAGTGTATCTTTTGATACTAGGAAGTCAATTGCTAATTCTTGTGGTGTCTTACTTCCTTCGTCACTGTCATTATTAGTATTTTCGTCAGTACCAATAATGTCGTCAGTAGTGTTGTCGGGAGGCTCTCCAAACGATAACAAGTTGGATATACCCTGTTGTAAAACATGTAATTGAATAGCCCCACCTAAATCACTTGGCAGTCCAGGCGTAGTCTCAGGTAAGGTACCATTCGTCGGCATTGACGTTGGACTTCCCGTAGGAGAAGTCGTAACAATAACTGGAGGAACACTCTTATCAGTATCATCATCATTAGTTAAATGTCGAACTAAGAAATAAACACCCACACCCACACCCGCGGCTATTAACAATATACATAATATAGCTAATAGTACTATACACCATTCTCTACGATTACGTGGTAATACTTCCTCTTCGCGAACTACCTCCATTCGTGTTAAAATTGGTACTTCTGGATCACTGTTTGTGCCATCGTCTGTTACCTCCGAGGAGACTGCGGAGTCGTCATCGGCGTAGAGGGATGTGTTTTGTGTACGGGCTGATGTTGGTGTGTCTCCCTCTTGCTGCTGTTGTTGTGATGTACTACTATTGCTATTGATATTGGTTGAGGCTGATTGAGGATCAGCAGTGGTAGAAGCGTCAATGAAGAGACGTTGATTCGATGCAGCTGACGATGACATGATATTGTTATTTTGTGTTTTGTTATTACTATCGGGGGAAGACGAGGATGAGGACGACGATGCAGTATATATCCGATTTGATTCTATTGTTTCACCTAATATATCATCTACCATCGTAGAGTTATTAGTTTGCAAAGAGGGTATTTTCACTAGTTGGATTGCCGTTCGTGTAAAAGTAGTGAAGGAGAGAGAGAGCAAATTTTGATTGCAAGAAAAATGACTATCGCCAAACGCCGCTCTTTATTCGTTCTCCCCGCGAGAAGGTGAAGAGCTCTCTCTCTAGTAGTAGGCGACTACTAAATCAATATGGAAGAGGAAAGTATCACCGTAGAGGGTAGCTGCCATTGCAAAGCAATCACATTCAAATGTACAGGGATTCCTAAAGTTATATCAGTCTACTGTTGCAACTGTTCAATATGCATAATGAAGCAAAATCATCACTTCATCGTTCAAAAGAAAGACTTTCAATTATCAACTGGTCAAGATCAACTATCAACATATCAATTCAATGAAAAGATTGCAATACATATGTTTTGTAAAATTTGTGGTGTACAGGCTTATTATCAACCACGGTCCAATCCAAATTGTTATGCTGTGACAATATATTGTATTAAAGATTGGGAGACTATATTTGATAAGATTGAATGGAAGAATTTTGATGGTGTGAATTGGAAAGAACAGATTAAGACGAGTGATATTACAAAATGGTCAAAGTAGTAGTTTTTATATTATATATCAACATATTCTACGCTGCCGCCATTTATCCTGTGAGTTATTGCAAGGAATTAGAAGATATATGAAACGCTGTTATGAAGTATTACAAAGATTAACACAAGTTATGAGTGAAAGCAAGTAGTTGACATGTGGCGACGACATTTGAGGATTATAATATGAGTCCAAGAGATGAAGAGAAAGAAATGAGTCTTGGGATATTGATTAAGACAACAGTTTAGATGAAAAGTTGGTTCAAGTTCAAACAAAGTCTAGATTATGGTCAAACAGGTTTCTATACAGAATTCATTCATCAATACCTCAATATCGGCATACACGACACACGCCTGGTGGATTGAGAATGAGAAGATAAACTTTACATGATACTCGCCACAATTAATGCAGATAGAGATGGAAATAAGAATGATACCCCTAACCAACCAGCACTGCTATCCTCGTCCTCCATATCTTCTGGATCGACAACAATAATGCCAGGCTCTTCTTGAGGGTCAGATGTCGTGGGTTCATCAACATCATTATCAGAGGTAGATGAATCAGCTGTGCATTGATTAGAAGAAGATTCACCAAAACTTCTTCCCAACTCGTTAATATCATTTAGTTCAGTATGTTCGAGTTCCGTGGCACAAGTTAAAGTTGTATCGACACCAAACTCTGTCCAAAACGGCTGGAAAGGGCAAGTCCAAGGAATATCTCCCATTAATGTCTTGGCAGGGTAGTAGTAAAAGAAGGAAATGCACATTTCTTCCGAAGATGATAGACCAAATGCGGTACCGTCCTTGTATGAGCATGTCACCTTAAAACTATCTCCAGGCAAAACCTCATATGAATTCTGTGGATGGTGATAGGCTCCTTGCTGTTCGAAGTCATATACTTCCGATGTGGCAGTATGGATGATTTCCTCTCCACGAATGACTTCATTCTTCATATGAATTCCACTTTGATGCATGTGAAGAACTGATTAAGATTGAAACAATGGCAAGAGAAGTATTAGTATAGATATTGGAGATATTGGATAGTACAGATCGGAGAGAGTGAAGACACATTGGACACTTACATTCCGAAAACACGGTTACGGCTTGGTTATCTCCGCTTCTCTCTTTGGCTAGTATGGAACTTGAGCATGTTCCGGGACAAGTAAACTCATATTGAGTTAGTCCATCCTTGATGTCTTGTCCATTTAAAGCCAGAAAGGGATCGCCAACTTGGAGGATACCAGCACGATGAGTCCTTTCTTCCAATGAATAGAAGAATCTTAAACCACTCGAGTCCTTCCTTCCTTCAATGAGTGATGGATTATCATAGTGAATCTCGAGATGAATTGCTTGGTTGTTGACATTATCAAACATGGAGAAGCCAACATTATCAGGTAACGCCCATCCCTCGTCACCTGGTGCCCAAGCATACACCATAGTCCTTGTTAGAAAGCTCTCCTGGGTACAGTCCTTCTGGAGAGAAACGATGAAGTGATGAACAAACTGAGCAGATTCGTCATCAATAAGCGGAACAACTGAATGTCGTTGAACAAAGATATGACATTAGTATACATATGGATGGGGAGTAGACCAAACTATACAATGAGACACACTCACCTCCAACCATCGTTATAATATCCTGCCCTTCTGGCAAGTTCAAATCGAACTGATCAAACTCCTTACAGACATCTTCATAATGAGTATCCACTGCGGGGATAGTAAAGTTATCTTCTGTAAAGTCAAAGTATCCATCAGAGACGTTGGGGTCCATAAGAGTTTCAAGTTGGGCTTCCATCTCTGATAGTTCATTGGAATGAATAGCAAACAAACGAACAGAACCACGAGCCTTCTTCTGTCCATGATAGGAGATATCATCACTATCTCCCCATGCTGCAATGATACGTGTTGCTGGAGACCATAAGTTTACATCATTATTAATGGAAAGATCTTGGTTATCTTTTGTATCGAGTAGACGACTAAACTCGACAATCATCCAACCATCAGCTACGGTTGTTTCCTTTAATGTCCAGTCTTGACAGTCATCCTCCAATCTGTTGTGTATTTGAAAGGAAGTATAGACAAGATGTTGGTATTGGTATTCAATTACTCAAAGATAAGATGGCAAGAGATTTGTCTGACGAGAAAGAATACCATATGCACTACTTACGGCATAGAACGATCGTCAACAACATATGCGTCGATGATATCATTGGGATTTGAGTTGCTAAACAGTGCCATGTCACTACCCATCATCCCTCCAGCCTCACTTAGTCCAAAGCCTATCCATCCTTCCGATCGAACTGCAATTGCAAAGTCAATAGTATCAGTATCATCATTGTTGATATTCCAAAAGATTGCTGCTCCATCGTCGTCATCATTGTCATTATCATTGGAAGATGGCATGAATGTATGACGAGGATACAATGAGGAATGAGTAGCTACCCAGTTGGTATAGATTTCTTTCTCATCAGTTGATACAGTTGAAAAGTAGGATGATGCCAATGAGTCAGCGTTTACAATGACATTTAGTGAGAGGAGGAGAAGAAGAACTAGTAGACTTCCAATTGAAGTCAATGTTGGAGAACATTTCATGTCAGGGTTTAATTGTCCTTGTTGTTCTGCTTTGCAATTGGAGATTTATTTTTATGAGCAGAGTATGTAAAGTAAATGAAAATGGTACATAAAGCCAATCGTGCAGTTGTTGAGCTTTGGTGCACGGCACAAAAGATTTGTCCTATTCTTTCTCTTTACCTAGCCAAGAATCTAATTAGCTTCCATGCTGATCCAAGATCTAAATCCTATGCATTTTTTTAATGTCTATGCAGTTTTGAGGTAAAGATTTGTCTCTTCCCTAGACGGGTTGATGACAGACAAAGCGCTGAGACCGGTACGGCTGCTTTATTATGTGTTACGGTCACTAGTCGACTCTCGCACAAGATGCTCTCGCATTAAAACGCAACACAGACCAATGCTGACTACTCTCATAAATCCTAATACTACAGCCGCCGACAACCCTGATGGACATACTTAACATATTGACCATTTATTGCAAATATCTATAGTAAATACTAATCTCAAGTATCCTAAAACTATCTTTTGTAGAATTCATCGATTCAGAAGAGATAACCATTATTTCTTTGATCTCCTGATACATCAACCATTGCAACTGCTATCAATACATCAGTATACTACCATGTCGTCGAATAATCAACAAATGGATCAAATTAACGATGATAATATACCATCATATAAAAAGTCAATCAATACCAACATGCCATCATCAATGATAAACATCAACACAAACCAACCTCCTACTACTATAAGCCAACCTCCAACCAAACCAACAACACAGCAATACAACTTATTCCCCGAACAGCAACAATTATACATATTACAACAAGAATTATCAAAGCAAGAAACTATACTATCATCCTTTAAAAATGATTCACCCGAACATCATCGTACTGCAAATAAGGAATTAACTACATGGCAACAAACTCAAGTAAATGAAATGAATGAAAGTATTAATGTTATTAAGAGGGAGAATGAGGAACGTAAGCAGAAGTTGTTTGATGATAGTAGTAGTACCATGGGTGTTAGTGGTAATAATAAAGAAGAGGTTATGTTATGCGGTGCAGCTTATGACCACTACTTAACCACTAACAATAATAATAGCAACAACAACAACAACCACAATATGATGATGAGTGTACAACAACAACAACAGCAGTTTATACCCGAACCATTGAAATTACCAAGTAAACGTCATCCAATCTCATCACGTCGGGGTGGTGGTAAAGTTTCCAACAATGGTGGTAGATTGACACAATCATTAAACAACGAGCAGCAACAAAACTATACTAAATCATATGAACAACGTCCTTATTCATCTTCATTTACATATGGTCAAGCTCCTTTTACATATGATCAAAATCAGGGTTATGGATATGGAGGTTTAGATCTAACAAACAGTGATACATTTGGTAGACCGTTTGGTCAAGGAGGATATGAAATGTCAAATCCACAGAATATGAACAACCTATTCAATGGTCAGGATTATATGGGTATGGAACAGTACAACATTAACAATGAAAGTAAAATGACACGAAGGAATTCAATCTACAAACCAAACCAAAGTAATAACATCATGATGTCTACCAACGACATGGTAGAAGAAGTAGTACCAACCATAAACTTTGGCAACATATCGAAACCAAAGAAGCGACGATTAAATTCCAATGAAATGTTATTGGCTATGTTGACTGATACAATTGTCAGTCCGGGTAGAGGTAGTAGCGGTGATAAGGATAAGGTTACCTTACCGCCACCACCACCGACGCCGACTGCTGGTAGTATTGGTACCCAAAATAATGGTAATGGACGACGTGAATCTACATTGTCACCACCCACAAACTTGGACAAGGTTACGATTGGTGATGTTAATACACCAACCATGTTTGCTAATTACTTCCTTAGTAATATTGGTATTAAGGAATGTAAGGAGGATGAAGGAGGGGATGTAATTGATACCATGCCCCCTCCACCGTTATTGGTTGCTAACAATAACGAAAGTGATGATGTTCAAATGAATGAGGAGTCGAAGAAGAAGAAGGTGAATCAAATTAAGAAGAAGAAGAAACTACCAGCAGTGGTATGGCAGCCAAGTTCCAATAGTAGTCCCAAACCAACAAAGTCCATCAAGGATAATAATCATCCAACAAAGCCTAGTTCATACAATGAAACACCATCGTCTGAAATAATCAAGGCACTATCAAACCAAATTAAATCCAACCTCTCGTCATCTCTTGCTTCTTCATCGTCATCTTTATACCAAACAGCAACAAATACTACCACTGGTGGTGATGAGGGTAGTACCGCATCAATGTCAACGGCAACACAACCACAATTTGCCTTATCAATGGAGGCATCACAGGCAAGTCAACAAAGTATACATGATTGGGATAAGAAGTTTGGTTTAAGGAGGGCTCATTCTAAGACTATGAGGGGTAAGTACTGTTGTTTCGTGTTGAATATGAATAAAGGTGGAGAGCTCGTTTGACTTTATGCTGACGGTCTACTAACCCTACTACTTCTTCGTCGTCCATTTCCAAAACCTCATCATCACCTTCTAGAATCATGCCGATCACGAAAACGTGTACTAGACTTCCTCAAGGGTGAAGGGTCGAACTTGTTACTCCTCAAGCAACAGATGATGGAGAGGACACAACATCAACAGGGACAAGGAGATGATACCATCTTGCCAAGTTTACTACGAGCTAGTACTGCTAGTACAAGTACTATATCCCTTCCTCTTCAGAGAGGGCAAGGTGAAGAAGCAGTTATTGAAAGTGATGCTGATGCTGATATCCACATGCAAGATCAAGAAGTTGGTATGAGTTATGAAGTTCAACAAGTTGGAAGAAACGAACAGTCGCTTCTCCAAGAAGAAGAGGTACAAGGACAAGAGCCCATATCATTACCAAGGCAGACATTGTTGGGCTCTACATCTCAGTCTACCAAGAAGGATGATCAGACCTCTGATTCGAATGAGATACTAAAGACTCATAGCCATAGTAGCAGTGATTGTAGTAAGGAACTTGAACAAATGTTCCGCCGGGCAAGTTTGGATTGTACTCAGGTTATAACTGGATTAGCAAGACCGGTACAAGACTCTGATTGTAAGTCATACATTGCCAAGTCTGCCTAAAAGATATGAGTATGGATGTATATAGTGTAAACAGTAGTAACAGAATTTAAAGAAGATAGTAGATACAGGAAGCTCGTACGACACATTCTTTCTTTAAAGGATTGCACAAGATATACTTGATACTACTTCCCTAGAACACTCTCCATTATTATTATGTACCCCGGCAAAAGAGAGGAGGTTATTGTTATCCGTCACATAATACAAAGAGAACATATTTGATTGCTCTGTCTCTCGGCTCCAATCATCCTCCTTATCTTCGTACAACATCGGCTGAAAACTCGCATTCAAGGTTCAATAAAAGTAGAAGCTAGCAAACCCTAGCCAACTAACTGCACACATGGACTAGTCATTTTGCTTGAGAAGCCCTATGACTCCAGGCAATATTCATGTCACATTGAAAATCGATTAGACCTACCTCACGTACTCCTTCGCCAAAAAACATCTGCAGCAACACTATTTTAGTAGTAATTGAATATCAGGCACTCTTCAATACTCCACAACTCGATATTGTTCAAGTTTGATGAAATAGGTAAGCATATGTGGCAATCGTTTATGATTATAATTATGACACGACGACACTGACATTTTGTGTTGTGTTGATTATTATTATTATCAATGGGCCGTGTAGGGCGACGGAGATATTGATAGTGGATATCGATGATAATGAATGCTGTGTATATGTATCATGGGGGTGTGTAACATCTTCTCATTCTCTATTATGACTATGACACACATGGACATGGAGCATGGTGTGGCCAACTGATATATTATATCGATTTATATATTGGACTCTATCGACATACTTGAATTGCAATTAATTAATATTAGATGGGGTAATATTAATTGATTGCAATATTGACCACTGACCAGCCACTCTAACATTAAATCTCTCTATCTTCTCTTAGAGATCTAAACACAGTAGTACTGAAGTAGAGCAACGCTATCGGAACCTATTCATTAGATAAATAATAATAATATAAATATAGGTGAGAGGGTTGTATTCTTTTCTTGTTTTAAAGAGTCAGAGAGGGTATTGCAATTACAATCAGTGTATTGATTTATATCTTTGGTTTTTGGGATATTATTGTAGTCTAAACTGTGTGCCTCTAATACTCTATTAACTCCTCTTTCTTTCTCGTAATTGCAATATCCTAATCTCTATCTTTTATACTTACACTCAATCAATCAATCCATCGCTATCATACTTACGCTCTCCCAAATCAACGTATGTTTCTTTGATATTACATACTCAATATCAGACACGATATTTTGATAAAGAATTGAGAGAAGAGATGAAGTGGTTAGCAGTTGCTTTAGCTACCAGCCCAAGTGCAAGAGGGCAACATAATATCATTCCTCGTAGTAAAGGCAGTCGTAGGGTAAGTTTAATTTGTGTATTTGGCAATTAAACTATTCTCTCTTTCCCCCTGATCATACCTTTCCACATAACATTGCCCCAAAGGGAAAGGATGATGAACAGGAGTTCTTCTTGACGAAGGAGATGACTCGCCAGGAGCCCCAAAAGCCAAGTATGTCAAAGTCGAATGAAGAAGTACTTGTAGATAGTACCCCCTCAATTCTACCCAAGAAGACGCTAATTGAAAAGCCTGAAAGTGTTGGTGTTCTCTCTCATGACAAGAAGAGTGCTTCTGTTGATCCTCAAGATCAGGAAGTGGTAGTGTTGAGTGTGCCTCAGCGTCAAGATGCTGTTGACCGTCAAGTCCAGTATCAAGGACGTAGGCTAGATGCCCTCCAAGAATTCAAGGATCGTTGTTATGAGACATCTGGTTTATCAGGCAGTGATGCTTATGTTGATTGTTGGCGTGGCTTTGTTAGAGATGATTACGGTGGTCAAACTTGTGCCGATGCATGTGGTGGTAAATGTTGCACTGGAGAAGGTGCATGCGGGTATTTCAATTCTGATGGCTCAATCAAACGGCAGCCTGTCACTTGGTTTATAGGTAAAGGTGAGGCAATCGTCCATTCATGTAGTATTTGGTTGACAATTGTGTTGGGCGTGAATCAATCATTACACTTACACTAGCGCCCTTCTTCTTCTCTTTTCTCTTTCTTGTTTAGTTTGTAAGGATGGATCTTGTGGTGATGCTTATTCTTGCTATGGTGCTACTATTCCATATGTTGTAGGCCCATCTTGCACTGGAGGTAATTCATGTGATAGTGCTACAATTGGTAGTGTTGATTCGTCTTGTAATGAAGAAGATTCGTGCTGGGGAGCTCAATTAAGTGGTGTTGATTTGATCAACTCGTGTAACAAAGAAAAGTCTTGCAAGGATACCAACGTAAAGGGGGCTTTTACTGAATTGATTGACTGCTGCAATGATGAGGTTGAACAATGCAGGGCTGAATATGGAAATGATATTGTTGCGGATGGTTGTGTAAGTCGTCGTATATCATATGAATACTGTGATTGCCCTTCATATGTCAAATGACTCACTTTTCTTTCCAATTCTATCATACTGACACAGCCTGCACCAACAAGTATGCCCTCTCAGTCCTCTGCGCCAAGTGACGTGCCTTCCGAAGTGCCCTCAAGTTCAAGTGCACCAAGTCAACTGCCTTCCGAGAGTAGTCGACCCTCCTCAGCTCCAAGTAACTCACCTCGTGTGACAAGTGTGACTGTTGTTGAACCTGATGGATTGTCCAAGACTGTGGAATGCTGTGATGATGGAGAAGACAATAATGACTGCCAAGGTTTACTGGCAATGTCAAAGTTAGGCGATGAAGAGTGTTCAAGTGTAAACCCAACTAAATCGCCGTCAAAAGAGGTAAGTAAGAAGAGGTCAGGGGAGATGAAGATCTGCTTGTGCTCTCTTTTCACACCTCGTGTTAGTAGGATACCCAAGGATCCGTTGGCTATTTCAACAAACTCACTCTCTTTCTTCTTCTCATCATTAATCTCACAGCCGACACCCAGTCCAAGCTTATCTCCCTCAAGAACTCCGAGCACAGCTCCGACAAAGAAGGTAAGCGGTTTTCTGTGTGCATTCTTCACATCATCATAATCATACAGCCAACACAGGATCCAAGGGACCGTCTGTTTCACCTTCGACTAATCCATCAACAGTTCCGACTGGATCACCGTCAAAGGAGGTAAGTGTTGTTAGACGTATCTTGATCTGTTCCTGAAAAAGGATACCGCAATGAAAGATATTTTCTAAACTCTCTCTATCTCTTTCATGTATATGTATTCACTCACAGCCGACAACAACTCCAAGCCAATCGCCCTCAAAGAGACCGTCTGTTTCGCCATCAACAGTCCCGACTGGATCGCCGTCAAAAGAGGTGAGCTTTATCCTTGCATTTTAGACATATCTTGTGCACATATCTGAAGAAATACTCGATTAGACTCGATCATATTCAAACTCACTCGCAAACACTGCTCTTTCTCTCTATCTCTCTTTCTATATCTTTCAGCCCTCATCGAATCCAAGCCGTTTACCCTCGCAGGGGCCGAGTAAAGAGCCCTCCGTATCGCCGTCGAAGAGTCCGTCTGTTTCTCCATCGGCCAGTCCAACAACAATCCCCACAGGATCTCCGTCAAAAGAGGTAAAGCTTCATGTTCTGTGTCTGCCTTGTGTATTGATCTTTGGAAGGATAGCAAGAGCTCTACAATTTCCACATGTATTACTCATATGTCATATGATATGTTCACTCTCTACTCTCTACTCTTCAATCTTGCATATTATCTCATAGCCAACATCAGTGCCAAGTCGTTCACCCTCACAGGGGCCTTCTATATCACCAACAAAGGGGCCTACTAAGCCAACAAGTCCGAATTCTACAACTGTAAAAGATGTTGAGCTTGTATTGAACTTTGGAAGCGGTCGCCGTCAATTGACGACTTCTAATCGGCTACTCCAAGCATGTCTTACTCAGGCTGACATTGATTTACTTGAAACTCAGCTTCAAAGCCAAGCTGATGCTGTGTATGCTGACTCCGATCTTGATCTAATATCCAACAGTATCACAATCACAAACATCAAGGAAGAATCTGATTGTTCCAAAATTACTATCTTATATGATCAAGAGATTGTGTATGCCGCAGAAGATGATATTCCGACTTCTTCAATATCTGAAATCATTCAACTGCCATTGGAGTCCGATAAAAATCGTCAAACATTTGTGGACAACTTAGTGGAGAATGCCAGTGTTGGTAGTATTCTAAAGACTGATGAAGGATATACTACAGAGAAGAGTGAGGTTACAGAATCTTTGCAATGCACTTGTGAACAGACTGCCACTTTCACAGATGGTCCGACTTCCAGTCCTTCTATTGGCCCCACGTCCTCTCCAACGAAGGCCAAGGTGAGTGGTATATACTTGGCTGAATATCCTCATTTCCTTTCCTCTTTTTACCATCACGTTCTCCTTCTTCTATGCACAGACTGGCAAGGATTACTTGAGAGAGGCATTGGCATCAAGCATCTTTTCTCGCTACCCTTGGAGGCCCAAAGCCTCAAAAGATATACTGGATAAGGTGAAGAAGGCCAAAAAGAGTATCCGGAAGGCTCTAAACACTAGCAATGTTTTTGTCCAGATCAGGGAAACCTCAAAGGCTAGTGAAGTATTGGGGTGTGATGACGACCCAACCGTAAACTACAAGCCTGTTTGTGGTCTACTTTCTCAGTCTATGGCCGCAAATGTAGGTACATTGAATTGAGTGCTGCCATAGATATATCGTATCAAATCTACTGATCTTTAAGCGCCATCTTTGGGGCATAGGTGATCAATGTACAAAGAATCCAATCATTGTCCAGTGTAACGAAGAGTTAATTGTTTTATCCAAAAGAGAAGTTATTATTGAATGTGAAAGAAAAGAGTATGCATGAAGACGACTCTGTGTATTGGTGTGTCGAATATATACACTCCTATCAAGCATGTAACAGAATAAAGAAATTTTTGATGGGAAATACATACTTCTTATATTCATTTAGTCTTTCTTTGGAACTGGTTGTAACAAGCCAATAGCAACACGTTCACCTCTAGTAACAGTCTTCATACCATGATCATAATCACCTTCTTTACTAGCCTGGAAGAGTATCAAATCACCGGCATTTAACTTTGGACTGCACATTCGAATCACCGACGGTCGTTGCTTCTTCTTCTTGCCATTCGTATCATTACATCGTTTAGCTACATAGAATTCACCACCGTCATAATCTGTAATGTTTGATAACATTAATAATCCTTGATATGGAAAGTAATCATCATCCTTGATACTATCCCGATGTGCCCAATTCTCACCACCCTCTGAGTAGTTGAGTAGTATATACTTTCGTTTGTCAGATGTGTTGTTTATTGTTTCTTTCATACCTTTTAGTGAGCTCATGATCACATTTTGTAGTCGGTTTAGATATGTATTATCTTGAATGTCATTATAACGTCCTTCTTTCCCATTACCTGATGTATATGCTAGCTTATTAATCTTTGGTTGTACTTTAATCTGTGTTGCATCGGAATGACTATTGGACGTTGTTTCACCTGTTAGTAGTTTTTGTATGGTTGATTCGTCAACTGCATTGGGTATAATTGCCATACCCGTTTCGTCTATCGATGCTTTGACAGTGTCCAATAATTGTTTTGAGAAGATGCATTCATTGGTACGTCCGGTCTTGATAATACCATCTTCCAACTCTACATTACTGTCGAAGTTAGATGCTTTCCATTCTACATCCTCAACTTTAATCTTTGTAATTTTAGGTAATGTGTGTTTTGACATACTATTCCAATCATTACGCTCATATATCTTGACAGCCTCATCGAATAATGCACCAACTGCCTTTCTATATGGAGTTTCATTTGTTGCAACCCATCCCATACCGATTATATTTAACGCCTCGCGGATTGCAACTTGCTTACGTTTGTTCTTTGTATTGAATAATTGTGGATCGATATGTGCTAATGCATCCCATACATATTGATCTAGGTTGTGTAATAGACCTTCTGGGAAGTATATAGGTTTACCTCTCTTATCGAATAATTCAGGTTTATTCTTTGGCCATAATAATGATTGTTGCAATGATGTTTGTGGTTGTGATGATGAGTCTTTACTGACCGATGTTGTTGTAGTTGAGGACAATAAAGAAGTCTTTTGCCTCTTGTTTCTTTTAGTTGTATCAGTACTCATCATTGATCGGCTGTTTAGATACACCGCCTCTGTTTACTTACTGTAGTTTAGAGTTATTGGTGGTGGTCAATAGAAGCGATGGAGTAGGAGTTTAGGTTGTTCTTTGCAAAGATATACCAAAGATATATTCATATTGAGATTGAAATTAGGTGTATATATTTGCTGACGATCCCAACAACACTGACAACGGCTAATTTCCGCCGTCAATATCTAACAGAGGAGGCGGCGCGGCTGATAATATGAGCCTA
>Ga0214477_100553_pt1 | contig 25566 bp, 18 predicted proteins | sample M1_20Mar14CPVII9_FD_165058 | JGI IMG/M metagenome (GOLD analysis project Ga0214477, IMG submission 165058) | Marine eukaryotic communities from Monterey Bay, California, United States - M1_20Mar14CPVII9sort6BwellC16 | ecosystem: Environmental > Aquatic > Marine > Unclassified | place: USA...
CCAACTTATCAAAGTTACTATCAAATGATAATATTGGACGTGAACCCTTCATACAATTACCAGTCATTTTCAATTCATCCATGGTATGGATATTGGTGATATGAAATTTAATCGATGGTCCACCGGTGTTCATTAAATGTTTATTATCTTGTTGTTGTTGACCGGCGGCGTCGGTGGGAGCGTTGTTATTACTTGTAGCAGTGGAAGTACGACCTAGCCATAAATAACCATCTTGACCATGCTTACGACATTCTAGGAATAGTACAGTATGGCATCCACGTACCTCGGCAATTTCATTAATGGCGGCGCCATATCCACCACCGGCAGAACTTCCTGAATAGTTCTTACCTATCGCATACATGTTGATGTTTACAGTTTACGATTTAGAAATGAGAAACATTAAGAAAGCAACAATACATGCATAGATATATAATATAGTACAACAACAAAACTTACCAACATCCAACTTGCTCTCCTTCTTACTATGTGGAATTAATGTACGTAAATCTTCCAGTAAGTGACGATACCTAGCAGTAATACCCCTTGATGATAATACCAATAAACGTTGTTTGTTGTGATATCTACCATCTGATTTAAAACTACTTTGTACTGGTACTGGTGGAGGTTGTTGTACAGAAGTTGGTTGTTGTTCATCATCCTCAGATTCAGAGGAAAGTTCATCATCATTAGCGTTTGTTAGTTTGGTCGCGATTTCGGCCGCGGTATCACTTCCGACAGAGGACTCATCGGAACTATTACCACTATCCTCCTCTGCGGTACTTTTGGCATTTGGTTGTTCAGGTTCTTGCTTCCTCTTCTTTGCCATGGTTGACTTGTTGTTGATTATGATATTAGAGATTTTATTCGATTGATCGCTGTAATTGCAAAAAGGAGAGATATTTGAAAGAGAGAGAATGATTGTGAGATACAGTGTGTTCATAATATTCCAGAACATCAACAAACACATACAAGTGGCTTGGTATCAAGTAGTATACAACTGCAACTCCTTATCAAATACACATCAACAACTCGTCACAAACATGTAAAGAGAGGCGGGTACATGAAGCTCTATACACCGCCCCAAACAAAGAGAATCAAAGCAAGAGACGACTAACGCCGTATAACTAACACCACTCATTCCGCCGATTGATAGTTAGCCGCTGCCGACACACTACATCATACTCACCACAAATACAACGAGTAGTAGTAGTTGAAATTATTATTATTTGAATGGAGAGATCAATGAAAAAATGAGGACATTTTTTACTCAGTTTTGTAATTGTACTCTTTGGAAATAAATATGCGTGAGAAAACATAGTTTTAGTAAAAGATACCAACATAACTACAGACAATTGTTACTCAACCCAGCTCATCCACAAAAAAAATCTATTCTCCCACCCCCGCTTTTCAACAACAAATACAATACCTATCAACCTCCTCATATCGATATCTCAGCACTTAATAGGATTCGTATACCAACAGTACACTCACTAGATCAGTTTTTCGCGATCTTTCCATTGATAGTACTTTAAAGACTTCAATCCATCTAGATCGATACTTACAATCAAAGATACCCCAGACCGTTATATTCTATCAATCATACAATTATAAAACCATGATGGAGAAACCTCAAACCACCAACCACAACAACAACAAACAAAGGAAGAAGAAGAAAACATCAGATCCAAATACACTATTCGTGAAATTCACACCCCCGTCACCATATATAACACGACATCATTTATCAAACTATTTTAGTAATTGGGGTCCAGTCAATAAATGTTCTGTCATTCGTAACAAGGCAATTGCTGGCAACAATAAAGCTCAGGAGGAAGGTGATGGTGGAGAAGATAAAACAGAAAATCAAGGAGATAGAGGAACAAAGGGATATGGCTTTGTACGATTTGTGAATGTTGATGATGCCATTTCAGCTGCACAAGCAATTAAAGAACAGAATAGTAATAGTCAATTAAAGAAAGGTATGACTGTTGATGGTATATTATATAAGATTCATGCTGAACGTGCCGTGGATGCTGTTGGTAATAATACAAACAATGTGCAGAAGAAGAAGGAGAACATTTCAAAGGATACCGATAAGAAGAAGGAGGAGAATAACAAAGTAACTCCACCACCATCATCAAACAAAACTTCAACTACACCAACAATAAGTAAAGAAGAAGAACAAACAAAATACAAAACAGAATCAAAACGTAAACGCACGTCACGTGTAATAATACGTAATTTATCATTCTACGCTAATCAATCTAACATTATACAAGTTATGGAAACTTTATTTGGACCTGTTAGTGTTGTTGATTTACCATTGGTTCCCAATACATCAAGAGGTGTAGATGATAACAATAATAATAATACTTCAAGAGGAGCATTATCACGTCATCGTGGATTTGCATTTGTTACATTTACAAATTTAAATGCAGCAAAAATGGCTGTTGAATATGATAAGGAAGTTCGTATTAAGAATAGAGTAGTTGCGGTGGATTTTAGTATTAGTAAAGTTGAACATCAACGTTTGTTGAAAGAGGAGAAAGATAAGAGTAAGAGTAAGGAGGAGAGTAGTGATAGTAGTGATGGTAGCAGTAGCAGTGAGAGTGAGGAAGAAAGTGATGGAGAGGAGTCTAATAGTAATAGCAGCAGTGATGATGGAGATGATAGCAGTAGCAGTAGTGAAGAAGAGAGTGATAGCGACTCAGACTCAGAGGATGAAAAGGCCAGTGATGACGACAAGAAAGATGTAGAACAAGATACAGAGGAAGACGCCGATAAACCACCACCAGAAGATCAATTCACAACATCAAATGAATCCAAACGTACATTATTCTTACGTAACATACCATTCGATGCTACACGTCATGATGTATTTGAATTATTTCGTAAGTTTGGTCGAATTGAGGGTGTATATCTTGTCAAAGATAAGGTTACTGGTGTTTTTAAAGGTACTGCATTTGTACGATTTGAGAATGAAGAAGGTTGTATGAATGCCATGGATGAGGCTACTGGTGGTGGTGGTGGTGGAGGTCAGAATGAAGATGGTACTTCACAGTTTGTTAGTAGTAAGAATATGACAATGTCTGGAGAGAGTGAATCATCATCTTTAACACTCAAGGGACGGACCATACTACTTGATCTAGCTGTGGATCGTACCACGGCATCATCACTAGCAATTCAACGTGATGAAGATGGTAAACCAATCAAGAAAATGGTTGGCAAAGATAAGCGTAATCTATATCTTAAGAATGAAGGACGTGTATCAAGTTCAACCGATTCCGGTCATGCCCAGGAGGCAAGTGCGAAACATGGCGGGTTGTGGGAAGATTTGCCAATGAGTGATCGGGCGAAACGTGAACGTGCATTTGCAGATAAGAGTACCAAGTTACGCAGTCCATTATTCTTTATTAATCCGAATAGGATTAGTATACGTAATTTGAATAAGGAGGTGAATGAAAGTCAGTTGAAGTCGTTGGGTAAGTTTTATGTGTTATTGCTTTGGTTTACTGACGTCTGATGCACATTCTGCTAACATCCACTCACATCCTTCTACGCCTCTTATCATCACACAGTATTTGGTGCATTAAAGTTAGGCATCGAGGAGGGACTGGTAACACCCAAAGATGCCGTATCACATTGGCGCGCTGGCGGTGAATTACCACATGCCGAGGTGATGCGACGAGCAACTGATCCAAAGTTGGTAACACCACCAATTGATGAGAAGAATATGAAAGAATCGGTAGTATCCGTCTTTATTGATCGGGATGTTAGCGGTGGGAAGAAGACTGCTGATGCTCCTAGCAGAGGATTTGGGTTTGTAGAGTTTACACATCATACACATGCCTTGGCTGTGTTACGTCAATTGAATAATAATCCAATGTACTCGAGAGAATATGTAGCAGGTGGTAAACATGCCGGTGAAATGTCAAAGCAGAAACGTAAGAAGGGTAAGGGTAAGAAGAATATTGATAACACTGGTGATGAGTTCATGAATGATGACGGCAAGGGTCTTGTGTCGCGTTTGATTGTAGAGTTTGCTGTAAGTATCTGTCGTTTGTGTTGCAACTTGATACAATGTGAATCATACCTCAACTTATTTATATGATTCTTATATTGATAATCACACAGGTTGAAAACAAGGTCAAGGCTAGACAACAGGCTGAGAAAGTAGCACAAAAGAAGGCCAACAAGATTAAGCAAAGGATTGAAAAGAAGGAGAAACAACAGGAACAAAAGGCATCAGATGATAAGAAGGAGAAGAAGAAGGGCCGTGGAGCGTTACAGCGCGAGAAGAAGCGTAAACGAAAGGAGGCAGGCGAAGATAATGATAAGGCCAAAGCAGATGAAGATACAGCTTTGAAGAAGAAACAAAAGCTAGCAAGTGATAAAAACATAGAGGTGACTAAGGAGAAGAAGCAGAAGTTAGTAAAACCAAAGAAGAAGAGGAAGATAGACAAAAGGGAAGAAGATCTAGAGGATATGATTAGATCTTACAAGTCAACCTTTTCTCAAGGGGGAGAGCTCGGTAAAGGGAACTTGGCTGGAGAAAGTAAAGCAAGTGAACCAAAGACAAAATCAAGAGAAGAAGTTGTTAAGAAGAGATGGTTTGAATAGATAAAGAAGTAATTGAGTACAATATACCCAGATTAGAAATGTATCTTACTTTATCACTTATCACTTCTCAACCAACTAACATATAGTAATGTCAAAATCACTTGTTCAGCTCCTTTTCTGACTTTCTTGTTGCCTTAGTGAAGGCTTTGAGAAGCTGACTACGTCGAGAATGTGTCTTCTTTTGGGAAGATGATTGAACATATGATGATGTTGGTATAGAATGATCAATATGAACGGCATCTTCTTGTGTTTGAGGTGTTCCAGGAGTTGCAGGTCTTTGCAGAGGAGAGCCAGGCACAAAAGATACCAAAGGCTCCTTGTGGGTCGATGAGATGTCCATGGCTGCATTTGGAGTCATGGGTGCCGTAGTTGTTATCGCAGACATTGCAAGTGTTTTATTGGGATCCGTCCTCTCCACGGCAGTATTGTCAACAGCGGCATCAAATGATCGTTTATCCAGCTTGACACAACGACATCCCCCAGAGCTATTTTGATTTGGAAGTACCCATGCAGAGAAGTCTGGCACATACTCAGGATCTGTCAACGCTCGACTGGCAAGTACACCCCAATTAGATACATCTGATCGAAACTTGTCCGCACCTGATAGCACGACAATCTTTCCTGATAACACGACAGTACAGAAGTCAGCTTTGACGCCTCGCTCGTATATAAGTTCAGAAGAATCCAATGGCACACCACTGCCGTCATTACCAGGACCATCTTCAGTTGCACATGATGAAGCAGGGCAAATTTCAGTCACTGGAACTAAAGATAAGAGTTCCTTCAACTGCTTATCTGATATCAAATCAACAGCTTTTGCATAATTCGTCTTGAGGTGAGCGGCTACTGCTCTGACCTCCTCAGGTGCTAGATGTTCATCAACCAGACGTTCATCCAATAGTCTTAACCTCGATTCCCAATCGATTGCACGTGCAGAGCCACGATCACTAACTCCTCCTCCTACAAGAACGGGAGAGTCTCTTCCTCCAATGCCCTTTTCGACAGACCCTACGATATATTCACCAGTATCATTTCGTTCAACCGCAGAATTGGGGTCATTTACATCGATTAGTTCATCAGTCTCGTCAACAATCTCATCTCCAAGAATCATCTCAATGATATCTTCCAATGTAATTATACCCTTGATTTCATAATACGGATCTACTTTCCCATCCCCGTCATTTACATCTCTGACTAGTGCCATATGACTTCTTCCGCTTTTTAACAATTTGAGTACTCCACCTAATTTGTCATCTGGCCATACAACATGCAACCCCCTACCAAAGATCTGGACAAAGTTCTTCACTGGAATCTCATCTTCAGGATCAAGAAAGATGAGATCCTTAACAAACAACAATCCAATGATATTACTATGTGATACTTCATACACTGGGATACGAGAATAACCAGTTTTGAATATCTTGGCAACAGTATCAAAGCCTAGTCGTTCATCTGCACTGAGCATAAATGTATTGACCAATGGTGTCATGACTTCATTGACAGATGCAGTACGATAACGTAGTGCTCCCGTCATGGCTGCACCCGTCGCGCTTTCCAAATGTCCCATAGAAACATGCATTTCAATCAACTTTGCCATCTCCGAAGTAGAGTATGTCGTACCAATCTCATGCCCTAAAACCTTGTTGAGTATCATTGATAATGGTTTGCAAATGAGATATAGCAAAACAATAATAACTTTCACCAACGGTACAGTCTGCTTTCCAATTTGTAAGGCATATCGAGAACAGATTGCCTGTGGAATGATCTCTCCGAATATTACAATAACAGCGGTTGATACAATGAAACCTACTAATCCACTTGTCAAGTCGGCCATTAAAATTGATAACAAGGAGTTCACCCCGACATTACCCAATAGTAACGTACATAACAGTAAATTACCATTAAGACGGACAGGATATATCGCCTTGGCAGCAGCTGCTAATTTAGGATCATCACTATTCGCCATGACAATTTCTAATCCAGAAGGATCTAAACTCATCAGTCCAAGTGTTAATCCCGAAAACAAGGCTGAGAAGGCAACTAATATAACAATAAATAAATATTGTAACCACATTGGAAGACCAACCTTCTTGGGAGTGGGACATGGTGCTGGCGCATCTGGCATGAATGGTTCTTGAAGTAATCTTGGAGATGGTACATAATTTATCATGTGTCCAACATGATTGTCTTGATGATTGTATTGGTCCATAATATCAACAAATGATAAACAGCACTCATAATTGCAATTACCAATAGTATGTGGCGAGGAATGTAAAGTAATGGTACCTCGTATATTACCCACATGATATGTATCAGCTCCTTGACACTGAGACATAATGCAGAGTAAAATCATAATTGCAAATTTGATATTACCCAGCACTTTTATGCCCTCTGTCATCTTAGACCCGTAGTATTTATTATTAAACAAACGTATATTGGGTGGCTCTCCACCTTCCTCATCACAATCACATCCTGCTCCAGCAGTCCCATCATGATTGTTGGCGCTTGAACCAGTTGATGTTTTAGATATTTTGTTGAGAGTATCCATTCAAATTAATATAAAAGATGGAATACACACAAAACGTCTCAAGGCGCATCTATCTCTAAACTACAAAAGACTAGTATAGAAGCGGAGAATGTGGTTATTACGCGGGGGTTGTTTGAAATACTTCTTTAACTCTCTCACTTCTTTTGCTTTGTATTTGTTTTGTGTTAGAGGCTAGGTAGATTCTTAGAACATTAATTTGGAAAGAAGTATGTACTGACCTTCAGCCTTCAATCATTGGCTAATGATAATAATATGCTGGTTAGTTTTTGCTAGAGTAGAGGGGGCATCAGTCAAGGAAGAATAGATACTATCGCCTGTAAGACGTAGAGTAGTGACTTTGCAATCGCAGTGGTTTAGTTTTCGGTTGTCAAGTTTATATTGCAAGTGAAAGTAAGAAAAATTACAAGACAGTCCATCAATTTGAAAATTCAGTAAGTCAATATATACACGATAGTCCGGAGCTGTCGGCATTAGAAGTGTTTTTATTGTTAGTACTATGTCAGTATCATTACCAGCAAGGCTGGCACTCTTAGTAGTAGTACTGGCTGCATCATTAATGGCAATGTTATATAAAGTACATAAAGCTACACAATTTCACACAGTTATTGATAGAGGTGAATTGGCAGATCTGCCTGCAGAGAATACAGCTTTACATCATAAGAAGGGTATGAAACATAAAGATGCAAAAGATAAAAACTTGGCAGCTATTAAATCTCTTGAAGGTAGACGTAAGATGATGAAGAAAGAAGAGCACATAGACAATGTGCACAATACTACACATCAAAAAGAAGAAGAGGATAAACCAATGAATATTATATTATTCTATGCAGATGATTGGCGTCATGATACATTAGGTGCTGCTGGAAATCCAATAGTGAAGACTCCTGTATTAGATGCCTTGGCAGAGGAGGGTATTCGATTTACTGAGAATTGTGTAACAACGAGTATATGTTGGGTATCAAGAGTAACATTATATAGTGGACAATATCTAGCTCGGCATCACTTTGAAATGCTTGGCAGGGGAAGAACTATCACATTACCGAACGGTACCAGAGTTGAAATGAAGTTTGAGGTATCTCAGAATGAAACTATATATAGTCTACTAAAACAAAAAGCTGGATATGCAGTTGGACATGCAGGCAAATTAGGGATATGGGTTGAAATGGATCGAGCATTAAACTTTGATTTCATGGTCGAGGAGGATGGATGGCACTGGCGTAAGATTGGAGATAGAATGTGGCACATTACACAGAAGAATACTGCAGATGCACTGCGCTTTTTAATGACAAGGAACAAGAAGAAACCCTTCTTCTTAAATGTTGCATACTTTGCTACACATGCAGTTGATGGGGATACAAGACAATACTTGCCTCAGAATGAGAGTCTGCCAATGTATGAGAATGATACAATACCAATGCCTGCTGATACGTATGATAAGATGCCACCTTTTTTTGGAGAGTACAATGAAGGTAGAACTCGTTGGCGATGGAGGTTTGACAATGAAAGTAAACATCAATCAATGATGAAGAATTACTACCGCATGGCTACTGAAGTTGATACTTCAGTTGGTATCATTTTGAAGCAACTAGAAATGGAGGGTGTACTCGACAATACACTCATTATATTCACAACCGACAATGGGAACTTCCATGCAGAACACGGCTTAGCTGATAAATGGTACCCACATCAAGAAAGTATTCGTGTTCCACTGATAATTAAAGATCCAAGAATGGATGAAGAATTCACAGGTACATTGAATGATGAATTCACTCTCAACATTGATCTAACTGCAACTATACTTAAGGCTGCAGGTCTCGAGCCACTGCCTTCAATGATGGGTAGAGATATGAGTGAATTATATACGAACGGGGGCTTGAAAGCAGCATCAACAGTTACTGCACAATCTCGACGCAAAGAATCTGTCTCTGTTGATAAACGTCAGTATCCAGATCCTGCATCAGATGGAGAAGGGAAGTATCATTCAGGGCACGAAACAGCATGGAGAACCGAGTTCTTCTATGAGCACCCAATGCATACTAATCCAGATTACATTCCCGCATCTGAGGCCCTCGTTCGGAAAGACTGGAAATATTTCTACTGGCCAAACCACAAATATGAGCAATTATTTGATATGAAGAATGATCCGGGTGAGTTAAACGATTTGTTCAATTCAACAGATCCGATGCACCAGACGAAATTAAAGTGGATGCGCAAGAGGTTCATCGAGCTGAAACTTTTGGCACACTCTGACTTGTCGATTGTCCTATAAATGGATATACTAAATATTCTAGACATATTATTGAGAAGCTAAACACCGTGTTTATCTAGCAAATAACACATTTAACATTATACTTTTAGGTATACTTTATATCAGTGGAGCTCTTTCTAAGAATTCTAAACGCCCACATGATATACACTCCACCTCTCTCCTTCTCTTCATTTCCTTATTTACTCAGCCTTGATTGCATTCAGAGCTTGGTTTGTGACACTGGCAATTGCTGAGCCATCAGCCTTGGCAATCTGATGATATTTACCCATAGCTGCATCGGCAATATCCTTTGCAACTCCGGTGGAAATAAACTTATTCTCTGTATCAATACATAATAAGTTGAATCCTGGCAATACACCCAGTTGTTTTGCACATGCCAATACTTCATCCTTCAAATATTTACGTGATGGCTTGCCGTCCTTGGAATCCTCATCTGCCTCTGGATCAAACTCCTCACCCTTGGATACACAAAGTGGAACATTGGCACGTCCATCGGAGATACATACCACAACAACCTTACCAACATCACCAGTCTTTTGGGCATTCAACCCTGTTAACATGGCTCTTTGCAATGCATCCGCAAGAGGAGATCCTCCACCACAGGGCATAACCTCCAATCGTTTCTTAGCCTGTGCAATTGATCGAGTGGGGGGTAACAATACATCAGCCATATCACCCTGGAAGGGGATTAGACAAATCTGATCACGAGATTGGTATGCCTCAGTTAGTAAACTCATGGCAGCACCCTTGGCGGCATTCATACGATTTAAGGCCATTGATCCGGAAGCATCTACGACGAAAATAATAAGTGACCCTGCCTTCCTTGCCATCTTCTTCGTTCGGACATCACTCTGTTCAATGAATACACCACGTCCCTCATCCTTGGTACCCTGAGCACGCTGTCTACGTCCACGTTGGTAGGGAGCAGAGGCACGTAATGTAGCATCGACTGCCAAACGCACAACCTTACCCTTGGGTAACATGGGCTTGATGTATCGACCACGATCTTGGGAGAAGATGAGACCTCGTCCACCACCCTTACCAGAACGTTCACGTGATGAGAATTCAATTAGATCAGGGTCCATGGGTGTGGAATCGACATCGAACATGAACTCTTGGGGAATGTCCGGTACGTCCGGTTGATCATCTTCTTGTTCATTATCCTCATCAGGTTCATCTTGTTCATCCTCTTCCTCCTCTTCATTGTCATTCTCTGAATCTTCTTGTTCCTGATCCATTGGTGGCGGTGGTGGAGGCGGAGGAGGTGGTGGCATCATCTCATCTTCATCCATGGGTGTATTGATGAATGTACCACGGGGTGCAATGGCAAGTTTCACAGCCAATCTTAAATCCTCAGCATTAATCTGTCGTCCTTCTAACGCAGCCGAGGCACGTGCCACCTCACAGGCAAAGATCTCGGCACGGTGTCCCTGACATCCAGCACGGATAGCCTCCTCACATAGATATTGAGTCTGTGATGGAGCAATCTGTACATCCTTTAAGAATTCACGTGCAAATACAATAGCTGTCTTAAGATCATCTTCATTCTCAATCGCTTCATCAAGTGCCTTCTCAGCCTCGGGTGAACCCTGCTTGGAACCAGGATTGAAACCCAATACGGCATCAACAGCCTCTACACGACTTTTAATCTCCATAACATCCGCATCGGCACTCAATGCTACCGCAATACGATCTAACAAATGATCACGTAACTCACCCTCATCAGGATTAAACGTTGCAATCATTAATGGTTTGCATGGATATGTCAATGAAATACCCTCACGTTCAACGATTACCTTACCCTCGGTAACAACATTTAATAATATATTGGCAGTTTCTTCATCCAATAAATTGATATCATCAACATACAATACACCACGATGTGCCTTGGCTAATAATCCTGGACTGAATACTGATTTACCAGTTTTTACACTCTCTTCGAGGTCAGCTGATCCGATTAATCGATCTTCCATAACATTTAATGGTACTTGGACGAATGGTGCGGGTATAACTTCCGTTTCGCGTTCACCCAATGGTACACCACCATTATCCAAATCAGTACGTAAGAAATCATCAATACCAAATTCACCCTCTGGATCAATATTGAATGGATTATCTTTAATAATTTCAATGGGTGGTAATAATTGATGTAGAGCGCGTGCCATGACAGATTTGGCAGTACCTTTGCCACCTGATATGACCACGCCTCCCATACGATTATTGATAGATGATAGTAGTAATGCCTGTTTAATTGGTTCTTGTCCGACAACCATTGATAATGGGAAGGGCCGTCCACCTGACATCATTTGATCTGCCTGTTTACCGACCTGTACTTGTTGCTTTGATGCTGATTCTTCTGCTTCGATTGCGGCTTTGGCACGTTGTTCTGCTTCTGACATTGTTGTTGATTGTAATCTAGTATTTTGTATTCTGGAAGTAGAATGTTGTGAAGGTGTAAAAGCTATTGTTGTACTAATCATTGCAGCTGCGGCTATTACTGCCGCTGCTGTTATTCTTGGACGAGCCATTATATATAATATATATCTATTGATTGTATATCTATATAGTCTATACCGCTTACTATATCTTTTGATATCCTACCTATTGCAATCGTCAGTCGACTTCAATAAAAAATGAAGAAGAAAAATGAAATTATTTGAGTTCCACTTGTATCCTCCAAGATCTCTGCAACTGTGGGCAAAATACGTTCACACTACGATAACTTGATACGAAATTAGAGTGTTTCAATAGTTCGACGACATGTCAAGTAGCGTTAAGTTACATACTTCGCCATAAGTACAGCTTAATCATATTGCAATATAGCATAGGATAGATTCAATCGTCAGATGTGAACATCGACGCGGTGAAATTACGAAGCAACCACTTCACACTGTTTATTAAATGTCAAAATATAAACCAGCCACATGCACCATCACATCACAATCAATAAATAAATTCAGCTTGTACAATATACAAATAAAGATGCACTGTTAAATTGTTGTTCCTTTTACGGAACGGCACTATTGTATAGGAAATCAAGTTTAGTATAATAGCAGTATATATACAAAAGATATTGTAATGTATTAATAAAAATTGGGAACATAAACAATGGCAACAACAACAGCAGCAACAGGATATATTGATAAATATTTAATTAGCGTTGGTGGTAGTGAAACAATATTATGTCCAGAGATAATACCATCAGAGGCATCATGTTATATATGTCAACAAGAGACATACCAAGGTGCCACAACCGACCATCTTGTACGTGACTGTTCATGTAGAGGAGATTCGGGGTTTGCTCACACCCGATGTATTGTTGAGTCTGCAATAACGCATAGTAATAATAATAGGGGTGATTGGTTACAATGTAGGAAAGGGTGGACGGAATGTCCGAATTGCAATGAGGGGTATAAGAATCAGCTTGGTCTGGATTTATCATTTCGATTTATTGGTTATTTACAAAGTAAACGTGCATCACTTGAACACCTAATTTATGCACGTACATTAACTCTTCGTATACTTACAGATATGTTTGCAATAATACCACATAATCCACGTTACTATCTATTGGGTAATAAAGCGGTACACGAAATTATACACAGTATGGATGGATTGAATGAGAATGATATGAATATGCAAAGTTACATATTTGCCAAAGCGGCTGTATCTTACAACGCCGGTCAGCTTGCTCTGATTGAAGGTACGGAGAAAAGCGTGCATATTGCAAAACGTAACTTCATGGCATGTTTAGATTTAGTTAAATCAATTGGGTTAGTAGAAAATAATGATGATGGTGTTATCAAGTTTGCATCCAGAGGATTAAACGCTGCCAACACTTTTCTAAATAGTATATCAAATGTTGCAGATGATGAAATTATGAATAGTTTATTACAGAAATTATCAATTGGTGATACAAATAAATTGGAATATAAATCATTGGATATAGGATATACATGCGCTACAACATCAATAGAAGCGGACAACAAATCTAATTGGAGCATGTTGGATTCAATTAATGAAGAGTGGACAAGCACTGACAAAGAAGACAAGTTAGTTCATGATAGCTCTAAAATTACTCCTAAAAAACGCCGGGTCGAGTCCAATGATAGTGCAGACACCTCTCAAGATGATACAACAACTAATCCAACTACAAATACACATGCACCACCCCGAGGTGAGGTCGCTGTGATGGATATTGATGCACCCACGTCCTCTCAAGATTTGGAAAATACCCCTGATGGTTCCGCCACTTCCAATACTACTGCCAAGGAAGAGGTCCCCGAAACGAATGTAATAATGTCAACCAATCCTCCTTCTATTAACTCAACGGCGGAAGAGCTAGTGGATTATTGTATGGAAGTGGTAGATTGTGACACACTCACAGTCTTGAAATTATCAAGCCAGCCAACTAGTGAGCTATCAAGTCAGCCATTACCAGATGACAGTGAGTGTACCAGTACCAGCAGTGAAGAGGATGACAGCAGTGAAGAGGATGATGAGAGTTACTCTACAGGTAAGTCAATCTGTGGTTCATATTTAATCACATCTATTCTTCTCCTACTCCAACCTAACACAACTCTGTTATCTGTTTCATGTATAGACACTGATGACGATTCAAGTTTAGAATCGAGTCTGTCGTATGATTCTGATCAGAGTTCAGTATCCTATGATTCTGATACTGATGCTGGAGATGATGATTCGGTTGGTGACGAGCCGCTCGGAGGATGGAATGGTTGTGGCTGTACCAAGGGGAAACTCTTTGCCCAGCCGGTGCAGCAAACTAAATCCATGGTTGAAGTTGTTGATACATCACCTTTCGCCACGGAGAGATTGGGTGATATATTTAAATCTCAATTTTGGAAAGTTCAAGATGCTATGAAGGAGTATAATGCCACAAAGGGTGATAACTCTCCTGAGTTCATCGACACGCCCGAGTTCAAGTCGATCTGTGAGGAAACGGCACGACTAATCAAGCGTGAGTTTCCTGGGTACAACGGTGATTTACGTGACTTTGTCGAGTTATTACTTCTTGGACGTGTGTCAAAAGGCACAGAACATCGCAACACTGGCAAGACACAAGGAGCTCGAATGTTGGTAGATGCCAAGCTTCGTGAGGAGAAGGATCACTTCAATCATCATGTATTATTAAACCCAAAGTTCTTCCTTGAAATAGCTCATGATCGTCGGCTCATGGAAGAGTGCCCATCATTACACGAAGCCATCAAGGCCGCCCACTACAGTAGTAGCAAGGAAGTTCATCTCTTCGTTAACGACTCACTTCGTTCATTTTATGAGTCTATACAACACCGCTTTCTTCTAGAGGTACTCAAGGCACTCAATCCTAATAAAGTTATTGTTATTAGGCTATGTCGGAATGGTCTTATGTCACCAGATAAGAATGAGAAAGTTATTAATATCAACAACACACGTGAATTAGGCCTCAAGGCACTTGAATCAAAACTATCACGTGTATCTCCATCCAAAGATGTTCCTGTCACCAAATCAGAAGATCCTAAACAAGCAGATATTAATAAGCGTGCCAATGAGCGTCAAGCCGAATGGGAAGCTGCCAATCGATATTCCGATGAGGTTAAAAATGCCTTTATGGCAGGACAAGGTTATACACTTTCCAAGAATAATGGTCCTGAGTTTAGAAAGATGATAAAGGATACCAAGTCTGAGCTTCAATTGGTTGCCCCAGAAATGCCTTTGTATTATGATAAATCGATCACCGAGAAAGGCAGCAATATTGTACATAATAGGCGTCTCGACTTCTTTGGTCGACAGACCGCGGGCCAACAAGTTAGTGATGATATGGCAGCCCTTATACGTAAATCACCTGGTACTACGAAGGTAGCAAAAGTAGATAAGGATGGCATGCCAGTTGAATGTATTGCAAGTGTTGCTTCAATCGTTGCCTGTATTGAATTACGTAAGGAACAAGGCCTCCTTTCCAAGAAGGCCAAACTCAAGTACATCATCTACGGTAGAGACAAAAGTAGGTCCGCTATTGTCTCAGATCATGACAACAAACTCTTAGATATCATCCGTACCTGTCAAATAGGACATTTATTCACCACATCACCAAATAGAATCAATGAAGACCCAACCGTTGCCCAAACCTACATTGGGCCTGTTGAATTGCAGTGTTCAAAAGAAAGTGGCAAGGAGATCGGGCCTATTCTAAGAAACGAGGAAGAGCGTAAGGGTCGTCGTCAAGCAATCGTCGACACTTGCAATAAAGGACAAGAGAGAGTCGAGTCCTCTTGCAAGGAGGTCAATGAAGATCCAAGTTTCCACAATCTATTGAAGAAAGTTAGTTCTGTGCGTATGCCAAAGGGATTTCACAAGCAAGTTGATGAACATAATAGTACAACATCATATGCGGCACCCCTCTTTTCATTATCAAGTTTAGATTTACGACACCAGAAACAATTGGAATTATGTAATGATAAGGCGAAGAGATATCTCGAGCTACATCCCAAGCCAAAGAAGAAGAAGAAGAAGAAGAAGGCAGAAATCAGCAGTGAGGCCCGAAAGGTATGCATTATCAATGAATTGAGATACCAGCAGCTTCGTTACATGCTGGCAATAGCTGGCAATTTGAAGCAAGATGATACTACTGCTGTTGTTAATCCACCACAGATTACAGAGCTACTGAAAAGGAGATCTCTGGACAACATACTTTGTATTGACAAATCTAAATTAACACCAATGCCCGCATCAGGTACAGGTAATATACGAGAACGAAACCGAATCTCCGCAAAACGTTTACGAGAGAAGAAGAAGATGAAAGAGAAAAAGATGATGGAATTGATAGAACAGCTTGAAAGAGAGAATGCACTACTATCAGATCATGCTAAGGACCGGAATATCCCCGTGAGGAATATCCCCGTGAGTGAATTAAAAGACATATCCTGGACTCGATCTGCTGCAACTGACGAGGAAGCAAATATACATCATCGAGTGCAAGCTGTGGTATCGAAGGAGAAGAAACGATTTGAAGAGAAGAGGGAAGCTGAGAAGGCTTTAGAAGACGAGAGGCTAAAGCAAGCTGTGGTATCGAAGGAGAAGAAACGACTTGAACAGGAGAAGAAGGAAGTTGAGAAGGCTTTAGAAGAGGAGAGGTTAAAGCAAGCTAAGGAGCGAACTGCCTTCTTCTCAGACTTACAGCAGTATGTGATGTATGAAGTAGCCGTACCCGAGGGGACTTCCCCTGGGAGCAACTTTTCTGTTTTGGTTGATGGACAAAGTACTATGGTAACTTGTCCAAGCGATCACCAAACTGGTATGAAGGTGCTTATTCGTCTGCCAAAGAAGCCAAGCTAAGTAAACAAGTAATTCTATGTACGACAATACAGAGCTTATGTATACTTGCTCGATATGTAATGGCAGTACACTCAGATGCTGCATATTTAGTTGAACCAAAAGCAAGAAGTCGAGCAGGTGGACACTTCTAAGATACGCTCCAATTGTAATGTCATCAAATGGCTCATCAGTACAAATGCCTCTTTGTATCCGATCTTTCAGATCGGATACTTCAAGTGAGACTTCAATACCATTTAGCGATCGGCGGTTAAGGCGTGAGTAAATGAAAGAAATCTAGCGATTGTGTTTCTTCTCCTTCTGAGAGTTGTTGGTTGAGAGCAATCAAAGATTATTGCAATCATCATGGCGAGGACAACCTATTATGATGTACTGGAAATCAGTAAAGATGCAAAGCTTATTGACATTAAGAAGGCTTATCGCAGACTGGCGTTGAAGTAAGTACCTATGATTTCAAAGTTTGAGCATATGATATGAACAAAGATATATGATATGAAAATAAAGCGTTGGGGGTGTTATATACATGAGATATGAACATTGATGTGAATGAGGCGTTGAAGGTCTATACATGTGATTTGTATTTGCTGTTTTACGGTGTATAACTTTGGCTTGATGTGTTGCAAAAAAAAAAAGAGCTTATAGAAGTTTGAAGAAAATAGATGTGATATGATGGTAATCTATCTAACGCCTAACATATCTCCTTTCATCTACCATTCTTATAGACACCATCCAGATAGAAATAATGGCAGTGCCGAATCGACAGAGAGGTTTAAGGAAATAAGTCAAGCATATACAATACTATCAGATACAGCAAAGCGAAGAAACTACGATACATCATTAGAATCTCCAATTACACATGTTTCAACTACTACAACTTCTTCACCTTATAATAGTCCAGGAAGGTCTAGTAGAGGTATGCGAGATGCATTTCAACAATTTGATGACTTATTTAGAAATGATCCCTTCTTTCAGGAGGGATTTCAAGATATGGATGATGCGTTTGCAAAACGTTTTAATATTAATAAACATGATGATGAAACGAATAGTACTGCAGAAGATGATAGCGGTGGAGTAGGACCAGTGCCCTTTTGTGGAATGGGAAGTCCAAGAAGTAATCAAAATAATGTTGTTGCAAAGCCAAAGGTGTCTTGGGGTCAATGGTTAATAAATAAGCTTGGTATTGAGATATCAGTAACATCTGTTTCGCATAATGCCGATGGTAGTGTAATGAAATCGGCGTACACATCCAAGAAGACTGGATATACAAATAAAAAATCTAGAACATATACTGAATCCAATGGTCGTCAAGTAACTGTAATGAGCATGGAGAAGGATGGTAATAAAATTGAAGATAAACTGATTAGAGGAAAGTTAGTAGAAAGGAAGGTGAATGGTATAGTAGAGATACTTCCTGGTGATAAGAAGAAGGAGATACCTTGGTGATGCTTGACTATTCTACTCTTCTTTTGCCACTATCATACGTCGTGCGGGCTTTATATTTATTTATACCAGTAGAAAGTTGAAGACAAAGCTTAATAGAGTATTTTGCTATTCGATTTCTTAACTCCTTGCTAGTAAGTTTTAAAGACTAGTGAAATCAGTTTGGTACACATAAACTTAGCGTTAGTATCATATTACATCTTTTTGTATACATGCAACCATCAACTAGGCTAAGCTACCACATAAACAGCCTTGCATAACCAACAAGAACAACAACTTAAAAGAAATCATCTTCATAGTCATTACCGTATTCATCATATTCATCAAACTGATCATTATCACCAAATACATCATTATGTGTATCCAATGCCTTCTTCTTAGCTGCCTTATCCTGCTTCTTACTCTTCTGTGCCTGTCCCTTAACCTTTCGCTTTGCCTGTTGTACCTTCTCATTCTTAATGACGTTGCATGATTTAATAATATCGGTAATTGCTTCATCATCAAGTTGATCTTTACATTGTTCGATAACTTCCTTCAAAAATGCTGCACATAGGTTTATTTTACCATGACCCTTTTATGTTATTATTAATTCGAGTGATTGTTTTGTTGACATATGTATTAGAACTTGTTCGATGTACACATAACACATACGCAGATAAATATCACTCACCTGGATACATTCTCCAATCTTCTTAGCGTGTCTTAAATGATCCTTTAAATCTTTCAAAACGACCTGTAGAATACGAAGTAATGAGTTTATTAAAATAATAAGGTGCACTAACATATCATATGCACACTTTTATTCTTACCTTATCACCACTCTGCATTGCCTTGCCTGGTCCGCCAACACCACTATCCCCTCTAGCTGGACCATCATCAACGCCACCAAATAAATCATCAGCCATAGCCTTAGCATCATCATCCTCGCGTTGTTTTTCCATTAATCTACGTTCTTCGGGTGTCATATTGGCTTCCATCTCTGCCTCCATTGCCATTGCTTTATGAGCTAGTTCTAATTCATCCTTCTGGGCTTTGGCGGCTGCCTTTTTATTGGCTAATGCTGATCCTTTTTGTTTATTGAGCTTTGCATTGGCTTTTTCATCTGCTATTTTATCCTTTATTGTTAAGTCCTCTTCTTCATCGTCAAATGTTGGTACTGCTGACTTTTTATCATCGAGTGTTGCAAGGCCGAGCTTCTTGTCGAGATCATCGTCGCTCTGGTCCCAATCATCATCACTATCGTCCCAGTCTGCCATTGTATCTGTTTATATTATAGTAAATATGTACTTTGTTTGTTGAATACCTCTAGATGCACCTCTTACATACACCTTCCGTCAGAAAAGTGGTGGCTTGAAAAATTATTTTTTTTCATTTATTACAAGTGGAGGTTCACCTTTTTCATTTATTTATTTCAAAGTAAATAAAACAATCATGTTATCAATCATCACCATATGTTGCGTGCTAGCCGCCGTATCGGCAGCTCGATACTTTCCTCAGAGGTATGGTGTTGGCGCTGATATGTTTGGCGGCAGTTTTTATTGCAACTCTAACAATTTTGTTTTATATCACACTCACAAAATTTGATGTTTCATAATATCTTACTTACACTCAACCATATAGAACCTCTGAAGAGGCGGCTGTTATTGAATGGGGTCACTCTGCTATTATATCAGCACTTGATGGGGCCGTTGCGGCTTTTGGACCGCAGACTTCTCAGGGTGTAAGTTTTTATTCATATCTCTTCATATCTTATGCATTTTTTTATGGTACTGATGTATTATGTCTCTCTAATATCAAATTATATTATACAGGCCAACTTTGAGGTTGAAACGGCACCAGTATTAGCAAATCCAATTGATGGTGTGGGCGCTGCTCGAAAAGGTACAAAAGAGGATGAACAAGAACCACCAAACGATATGGAGTTACCCAAACTTAATAATGCTGATCAAGTAGAGGGCAACATGGTAATAATGACAGATGCTGCAGGTTTATCCGGCGTGGCCATGGCTCGTCTAGCCAAGATTAGTGGTGCTGCTGCATTAATGGTAGTTAATACCGATCAAGATGCAGGCGATTACATTTACAGTCTAGAACCAGAAAATGATGAAGAACGTGAATATGCCGAAGAACATATCGATATCCCAATTATTATGGTTAGTTTACAGGCTGGGAATGTTATTACTACTGCATTGGCTACAGATGATATGGATCCCAAAATTGTTAATGCTGGAGGTGCATTGCCTGATCGTATCCGATTATATGCAGGTGGCGATCGTCCATTCTTTGAGGATGCAGTGTCGAAAACACCAGTAGTGTATTTGATTCATAACATGTTAACGAATGAAGAGTGTGATGAACTCGTTACTTTGACAGATGGAAAGTACGAACGTGTTGATGATACCACAGGAGTTAACAACTATCTTGAGAATATCATGTCATCTGAGGATGGAAAGCCTACTGCCAAGAATATTGACAGAGTAACACTTTGGAAGGGCGGAATTGCTAGCAAGTTGTTCAAAGATATTGATGAACGTATTTCACAAGTTACTGGTTTTCCTCCGGAACACTTTTCAGACTTCCAAGTAAACAAATATGAAAAAGGATCGGCATATGATGAACACTTTGATATCAATCCAGCAAATGGTATCATGGCAAGTATTACCATTTTTCTCAATGACGTACCACAAGATGATGGGGGAGAGTTTATCTTTACAAAGCCAGAGGATGGAAATGGTGAACCAGTCATTATCTCTCCAACTAAAGGTATTGCTATTGTACATCATAATACTGATGAGAAGTATAACTTTGATAGGGCAACTGTTCACTCGGAGGCCGAGCTACTGAGTGGCTACAAGTATGTTGCCAAAAAGTATGTCTACCTCAATCCTCAAGAAAAGCATATGAGAATAGTCTTACCACTCATTGCCATGCCATTTGGTGGGAAGCTTCCTCGTGTATTCATCACATTGCAAAATCTATTGATTGATAACTTTGGCTTTGAATCAGCAGAAACTTACTTCAGGAAGATTATCACCATGATACCTGTACTACTTTTGATTGGCATTGCTAGCGCAGTTAGTAACTTTGTTACAAACAAACTTAAAAGCAATGATGATAGTAGTAGCAGTGGCACAACGAAGAAGAAGACAAAGGAAGTACCCAAGAAGGATGGCAAAGTTGTAAAGAAGATGAAAAAATCGAGTTCAAAGTCAAAGAAGGCATAAGCTAATGAAGCGGTCTCTTATCCATATCATACCTTGACATGAAATCACTATGTAATTAGTAAAGCTGCAAGTTGGTAACAGAGCACTAACTTTCTCTATCTCGCCTATATATATATATATATATATGTACTACTCAGATGTATCCGTATCCTAGGATACCCCGCCGGACCGAATCAGCAAAATGACAATCTCGCTCCCCCATCCATCAACTCTCTCAATACTAGCAGTATGAGATCAATATAATACGATGGTAAACCGCCATTATACTCTCTAAACCCCCCTTTACTATGGAGAATAAAGAACAAGAGTGGATTGAAGCACCAGACGGCTGGGGAAGCACAAAAGAAGAGGAAGAGGAAGAAGCAGCATTTGATTTGTTTGGGAGTGATGATAAAAGCGAGATCTTTACATATGATATACAACTCGACGACAAAGACAGTTGCACAAAGAAGAGAATTACATTATCAGGATATAAATTAGATAGTGATGAAACAGACCATTCGACAGGTGCTACATTATGGCAAGCTGCACCAAGATTAGCTGATTGTTTACAACAAAACTCAGATATGTTATGTAAAGGGAAATCTGTGCTTGAATTGGGAGCTGGATTGGGTTTGTGCGGTACCGTTGCATGCTATATTGGTGCAAAGAGTGTGACTATGACTGATGGAGATACCAAAACATTGAAAGGAATGCGAGCAAATGTGAAACATAACTGTGATAATGATGTAGGTGATAGAATACAATGCAATCAATTGTTGTGGGGATCACCTCATATGAACATATTCTTAGAAGAGAATGGACAATATGACACAATCATTGCAGCAGATGTAATATATACAAAAGACAGTATAGTGCCATTGATGCAAACTGTAGCTTGTTTACTTGAGAAGTCAGGACAGTTTGTATTAAGCAGATACACAAAGTGGCACAGTATAGAAGATGAGACAGTGATTGAATTGGCCAAGCAACAAGGGTTGGAATGCACACAACCATCAAAAGGTATATTCATCTTTCGACACTCTAATATATAACTTGAATGCATAATCTATTTGCTGTGTGTATCTTTAGTATATATATTTGCATGTTATGTATCTTAGAGAGATTCGTTAATCAATGATTTGTATATTGCTGCCTCGTCTGCCATTTCCTTCTCTGTTCTATCTCTTCGTTGATTGTCATCGGGTACATCTAGCTTTGGCCTTATTCTCTTTTCGCCGTCTCTTGGTGCCCAGTTCTCTAACTTATTGTATATCTCATCACCTTCTGTATCCACATTGTATCTTGGCAGTATATGGACATGAACATGAGGAACTGACTGACCTGCTCCCTCTCCATCCTGGACCGCGACGTTGAATGCATCACATTTATATTGCTGTTTCAATACTTTTTGTACTACTCGTACGCTTCTAAACAAGTCATCATATTCATCATCTTTTAGATCCGATAACAGTGGTGCCACTCGATTAGATACTACAAGAACATGCCCTGGCACCAGAGGTCTGAGGTTAACTAGAGCAAAACTCAAGTCTGTTTTGTGAAATATTTGATTGGGCGATATCTTAAATCTGCCAAAGAGTTGTTGTTGTGTATCTGAGCTACTCATACTTCTCGTAACAGTTCTGGATTGTGCAATTCTGGTTATTGATTTGTGTTGCAAATATCCTTTTGTAGAGATATATAATCTACTAAATGCTAGTGCAGATGAAGGTTTGCTTTGCTGAAATGAAGATTGCAATGCCAATGTACTCAATAAGATTTGTCTCCGACAGAGCATTCTTCGTTTATCCTTACTTCTAATGTCGTACGTATCTGATGTATAAAAGTTCTCCTCGAAATGTAAGGTTGTACAACTTTATGAAACGATTTATAATATATTTTAAGCAGGTACAATAATACTAACGCCTAATCTGTGTTCTATTGTCGGTCACTGCAAATAATATGATCATTGACCGACAGACAGTGCCGACTTGCCGACTGCCGACTGCCGACGGAATGGTGGTCCTTTAACGACGACATAAAATTGACTAAGTTAGTAAGATTTCTCTTCAAGGATACCGAGCAATACGTTTGCAAAACAACAACTAACTACTAACTAAACAAATCAACATGGCGCCTCTACGAACACTCTCTCTATTCCTAGCTGCTACTTCTTGTGCGGCATTTGCTCCTGCTCCTGTATCCAAGGTTTCCAGGTGCGATATAATTTGTAATTTGATTTACTCGAGGAGATATTATATCTTGAAAAATAGATACCCAAAAATTATTGCAATATCTAATATTTCCTTACCCTATCCCTCCCATTTAGACCTAATACCCAGGTTGCTAGTTCAGTATTCGATGATGCCGTAAAGGATTGGAGTGATGAATACCCTCAATTTGCAGAATGGGGATGGGGACCATCCGTCCAGGCAGAAATCTGGAATGGACGACATGCCATGTTTGGATGGGTTGTTATGTGTGCATGTGCCTATGCCAAGGGACATGATCTTTTCCCCAATGGTGATGCTGCATTAAACTTAAAGGAATGGGGTACTCTTTCCACCATTACTGACTTTACAAGCAAGGGAAAGGCTACCATCAGTAATGAACGTGCTATTATCCTAATTGCCAATGTACATGCCTTCTTTGTTGGAATTTGTGCAACAATTGCTCCCACACCTTTCTCGGATACTCTCCTTCTTGATCCTAACCACCCAATGTATGAATGGCAAGTTGAGAGGAACTCCAAGCTTGGTGGAGTTATGCCTGATATGAAACAAATGGGAATTAACCCCCATGCTGAGCTAATGAATGGACGTATGGCCATGATGGGACTTATTACTCTTCTTGGATATTCTGGAATTCAGGGACAAAGTATGATTGATACCATCAACGAATGGGTTGGAGGTGCTTACTTCTAAATCAATGAATCATATCTATCTTATAAAACAGATTGACAAAACTATGAAATAATGAAATGAATATAAGCAGATGTGATGATCTAGCCTCCTTCCATATGAAGGATGCTAGGAAGCAACTGAATAACTGGTACTATCATATCAGTATAGCCCTCTTTTAGAGAATTGGGTGGTCGTGTGGTGATCTCACAACAAAATATTATGTGTAGCTAAGTAAATTTATATAAATGAGACTCGCCACAAAACTATCTACACACTTGCTACTCAGTTTTGGCTTCAGCGGTATCACGACCATCTTGCTCAGCTTTGGCATCTCCTTTCGTCTCATCGAGACAACTCTCGCCAGCAGTCGCATCTGAGACTCCACCTTCCTTTGTGAGCTTATCGACTTGACCTTTCAACCAAGTGACCTCCTGTTGACTGCTCTCGAGTTTAGATGCCAACTCCTTCATCTTTGCATTTTCCTTTTCTAAAGTTTCATCAAGATGAAGAGCTTCCTTCTTGTACCAGTCTCTCTCTGTCTCTAGCTGATTTGCTCTCTCGTTCGTAGCTATCGAATCTTGGAGTTGGATCTTCTCCTTAGTCAACTCATCAACGGATACTTGAACCTTTCGCAGTTCCTCAGCATGTGTTCGTTCGAGCTCATGCTTTTGCTCGTCAAGAGTACTCCCGATACTAGTTCCTAGGTCATCAATAGCGGTGTTTAACTGGTCATACTCTGAAGTGACAAGTTTCAGGCTAGTGTTTGTGAACAGGTGTGTGGTTAGTCGCAGTTGTGTGCAGAGATTAATATAAAAATGTCTTTCGCACATGAAATGACATTGTCTTACCATTCTGAATCAATTGTGGTGGGTACGAACGACGTCATTTTCCCTTGGACGATACAGATGCTAGTAATAAAGTCTGAGGCGTGTGAATGATGTTACTCTCGTTACTATTGTTGAAATTATAAGTAAAAAATAACGAATGAGAAGCAGGTACATGTAGGTACCTATCATTGACTCGCTGCCCTTCATTTTCATTCATCTTCATCGATTCAAATGTATAACGAACGAATACTCTCGTCACTGCCCTTACAGGTATTATTATACTTTAACAGCCTATTCACAAAGCTTTGGTTCTTCCTTTCTTTGTGTATATTTATTTACAAATCGTGAGTCTTCGCAAGTTTAACATTAAGCATTGCTACACATGCACGTTATTTAACATATATCACATACACTTATATCCAATCCT
>Ga0214477_100554_pt1 | contig 25531 bp, 14 predicted proteins | sample M1_20Mar14CPVII9_FD_165058 | JGI IMG/M metagenome (GOLD analysis project Ga0214477, IMG submission 165058) | Marine eukaryotic communities from Monterey Bay, California, United States - M1_20Mar14CPVII9sort6BwellC16 | ecosystem: Environmental > Aquatic > Marine > Unclassified | place: USA...
TGCCTCATGGTCGAGCGTGGAAGCTTAAGAACAAGGCCGTATTTGTATCTTTCATACTCCCTCGACACTTCCAACATAGCAACTATCAAAGTTTCAACAGGTCTGTCAACGGTTGGGGTATGAAGGTCAGTAATATATTATTGTATATAGAGTTTGATCATCTCACACGATATACTCCTATGGCATAGAGCCATAGGAGAGTATCATAGAGTATCCGATCATTTTTTTGACACATGATATGTCCTTTTTTATCATACCCTCAACATCTCTCTCATACTCTCTCTCCCTCAGCGACTACATCAAGATGGGCCCGATCATAACGGATACTATCATGAGATGTTCTTACGTGGCAAGCTAGAACTAACAGCTGCAATGTCGAGGTTGAGAGATCCAGGGATGAGGTTGCCAAAGTAAGTAGTAGAGAAGAAGATGCCTGACACATCTCTTGTTAGGGTTAGGGTCAAAGCATGTGTTCATATCTAATACCATCATCCTCTATATGTTACACATTACACATCTGCAGCAAAGAAGGAGAACCTGACTTCTATGATATCTCTAGAAGATATCCTCTCCAGTCTCCGCCGCCACCAACAATGTCCGATTCGTACATCAATGTTCAAGTAGGGGATACTCAGCCTCAGCCTCAGCCTAATCATCAAGCCCCGGCATTCTATACTACACATACTCAAGATGGAAAGAGAGAGAAGAGACACAAAACATCTCCTCCTCAGGCTCAATCGTATCCGTATCATCACCAGGAATGCCATCCATATCACATGCACAACGATCCTCGGACTCATCATATGCATCACGATCCTCGGACACATCATGTGTCCTGTTCCCATCCGTCGGCAGAGCATCATTATTATCCCCATCATGGTCAATATCTGACCCAGCCTTATCACGCTGGACATTATCCTGGGTATCCATCCGAGCATCATTATCAGCCTCATCATGGTCAATATCCGACTCAGCCTTATCACCACTATCCCCCTCCAGCTCCTAATGCTTATGGCTACTATCCCCATGATCGAGCCTTGGTGCGTGTGCCACATCCTCGACATCATCCGCCCCCACCACCACCATCATCAGTTCATGAGACCAGTAATGATGAAGTGAAGCCTGCAGCCTTGGCTCCCAACAACGAGGCAAAGCAGAATGAAACTGAAGAAGTCAACGAGACAAAGCAGAATGACACGACGCTTGAGACCGATTCGGAACAGGTCACAAAAACTAGAAGTCTTAGTACCCAGTTTGTTGAGGAGTACCTCCATTCAAATCAAGACAATTTAGTTACATTGGATAGGGATCCGTCATCAATGTCAAGACAGACGTAGTTAGGACCACCGATCAACAACAGCAACAGAGTGGTGATGATAAAGTTGAGGAAGAATTCAATCCGTTGGATATTGATAACTCCTATGAGCCACCCAAAAGAGACAAAGACAAGAAATAACGTGGTGTGGTAATATGTACTCGTCGCCGTCAAAGAAGAAGAAGCAACCCAAAAATAAAGAAGCCAAATCATAAGCTAATAAGTGGATGGGGATCAAAGTTTAGCAATCATAGCAGCAGCTATTTCAATAAAGATAATGTATATGTAAACTATTTCCATTTTAACTTTACTCTAAAGCTAATGACATGTGATTCTAAGCATACTGTAATGATTCCCGACTTACTCAAGTTCAAGGTATGATACCCTTGTGTGTAAACCCTCTTCAAAGCTCTGACAGGTATGCACAAAGTCTCGCCTCTATTCATCCTGACATTCCACAAATATATCACAATGTTTCTTATGCTCTGGCCAGGCCGCAAATTGACACTCTCTCGAACAATACTGCTCAACCATACATTTATTACAGACAGATAGCAATGCCCGCTCCTTCACTACTTTACAGTGGAAGCATTTGCCCACCTTTGGGATTGTCTTCCTCGCCTCTAAGTGCATCTTCTTTAGGCATTTACACGACGTTCTTTTGCGGAAAAACTTCAATGCATCACGTCTACCACTACTACTAGAATTAAGATCCCTTAATTTTGTAGCTGTTGCTTTGCCACAAAAGGTTAACTCAATGCTGCTCGTCCGACCATACTGCTCCAATAGAGCAATAGTTTCGGCCATGGCCAAAGCACTATCGGTATTGCCATCATCTTCACTCAACAGCATATTTGACCCAATTCTTAACAGAGTGTGTACCAATACTTCCCGATTACTTTCATTCATCCATACTTCTTGGTGAGTTTTGAATGTAGTCAATAATAGAGAAGAAAGTTTAGAATTGTATGTGATCCAATTTATGTAAAACTCATCCATGAATGTAGCAACAGGATGATCATCTGGTATTAAACCACTACACCCATGATCACAATTGATATTTGTAATAACATTGTTCTTTGTTAAAGACGTCGCCCTTGTCCGCCATTCTACCCGCATTATTGCTCTCTCGATCTTCTCCTTCTTGGCTAGCTGCTTTGCTTTTCTTTCCTTTCCTTTGTTTCTTTTTCTAGACGACGGCGGCATTGTTATTATGTATCAAACTATATGATGATAATAGTGAGGGATTATTGGCATATAGCTCTGTCAGAAGTATTACTCATAAATGTGCATTAAATGTATATTAATCATCGTATCATATATCAAATCAACATACGTATATACACCAACTGCAGAACTGCAACTCACTTCTAATTTTGCAATTGCAACAATTCTATTACTCAAATTCATGTAAACTCGTGCCGCTCGGTACAAACGATATCTTTATCAACTAAGTACGATAATCATACATTTTCATTTACAATCACACTCTACTATATACAAAAGGCTATACATATCAGGAGACAATCGACTGCCTCCAGCTAGCCACAATAATCAATAATTGAATAAAAGCGAAATCTGGCGATACAACCACTACTATCATATCGTATAGTATCATAAATATCGATTATTGGTATTAGGATTATTGGTATTAGATATATATAAGGATGAACCTATACAATTGCAAATACACCACATAAAGTCTCTCTCTATTCTCAGTTTGAAAAATATGCCATCGTCGAGGAAAAGAAACAAAGGGCGAAGAATAGAAAGGCCAAGAAGGAGGAGATTGAGAAAGCAAAGATACGTGAGAATTGGCTATTAATATATACCATAAATGATGAATGTGACCATGGATGTGGTGAGAATATACTATACAATCATCCTGCTATGAGGGTCATGGATTCACTTTTCATAAATATCAGGAACAATATGGATTTGTTCGATAATATACGGGGTACACTCCAAAAATACCCAGAAGTATGGAATGATAATAGTCATCACAAATGGTAATAAATGCAATGGTTAGAATTGGGACGAATATGCTGTTAAGAGGAGATAATGATTTTACTTGCTGGGCGGTATGTATTGCCCCAGGCATTATGACTTTAGAGCATTACAACGGCACACTTGACATTGATTCAGTCATCAATAGCCGTGCAGTTTCAATAAAAAGAAGAGATTTTGACCCAGATTGTAGTAGTATTCTACGTGATATTCTCAAGTTTATCGCAAAAGATCAACTTGCAAATTGCTTGAAGAGGATGCATTTGGATGAAAGGAAAACTGTGCCAAAGGCTGGCATCTGCTACCATTGTAGAGAAGTAAAAGAGCGTTCAACTCTATCTGTCTGCAGTAGGTGCATGATTTATCAATACTGTTCACGGGAGTGTCAAATTGCTGACTGGTCTGAGCATAAGAATAACGAGGAATGTGAGCTGTATGTCCGTGCTCATCGCGAGCAGATTGATTGGTAAAATCGAGTCATTGCATAATGGGTAACAAAATATCGTGAAACTACGATGTAAGATAAAGCCTAAAGCGTTTGTTTATTTCAAAGTGTCGATATTTTAACTTTTGATTATAGTTATACCAATGCTCCAATGAATGGGCACTTTATTGCAGCATTTTGTTGCTGTGGCACCCATCAATCCCAAGCATAATTATTTGCAACAACAAGTCAATGTACATCTCTACATCATACCATATGTTTCCATCATACTTATGCACCTTCCACTTCTGATGAATTCTTGGGTGAGATTGTCCTCTGTACCTTCTTCTCTGGTTCACCTTCCAATGCCTTACTAACACCAGTACTACCAAATCCACCAACACCTCTTTCCGTCTCAGTTAATTCCTCAACCTGTACAGCTGGTACCATACTAATCTGTTCTAATATTAACTGTGCAATACGATCACCTACATTAACTTCAAAGTCAGTTTGGCCAAAGTTAAATAGGACGACTCCGACATTACCACGATAATCGGCATCGACTACTCCAGCGCCACAGTCGATCATTTTCTTAACTGCTAATCCACTATATTGTTGTTTAGTGTGTTGTATAATTGATTATATATTGCAATACATAAATATATAGTTGACCAATGACACATAATATGTGCATTTTTAGATTTTGTTTGATATGTTATTGGTTTAGTATTGCAGAACGGCAGTTGATGATAATTTAATAGAACAGTAATAGAGTAGATAGCAGAGTGAGATATGATATTACGTCCGCCGCGGCATACAGCAGTTGATCAAACATCTAAAGAAGGTGCACCTTAATTTCAAAACTTACCTCCTAGGAGCAATTCGAGCATACGTCCCATCAGGACAGGCAATACTTAAATCAGTCTTCACAACGGCACGTCCACCACTGGGCACCACAGTCTTTTCAGCAGATGATAAATCAAATCCAGCCGATTGAGGTGAACCTCTGACAGGCATTTTAGCTTTGTCGGATAGAAATTTTACTTGTAGCATTTCATTTGGTTTGAGATTTGATGATGACATGGCGGCTGCGGCGTAGTAGATTGATGAAATAGATAATATTATAGAGCGTGTTGTAAAGAGGCACGTATAGGATAGGATTGCCGTGCGGTGGAGTAGGTTATATGGAGAGAGAATGGTTAAAGTTTATGATTTGTTGAGGTGCAATGAATGCAAGTTTGCACCAAGTGCGGAATATTGTAATTATTTTAGCAATTTGACACTACTAGTAAAACCAAGTTAATGATCTTCCTTTGTGCACGTAAATAGTGTCAAAAAGGTAAAGATACCAAATTTGCACTTAAATTTGTACTCTTTATGAACATTTTTTTAGATCGGCCACTGACACTGAGCATGGTAGAGTAATCGAAACTATTGCAATAAGCTACTCCGTATGTCGATGGTATAGCCTGTCTATTCCGTTTTTTACGCTCTTTCTACTAATGTTGGTTTGGAGACTATAGTATCAATATTCATTCAATAAGAACGATTTTATTACTTGATCACATTTTGTGCATATCTTGTGTTCTGATACTCCGATAGAACAAGGAGCAAGACGATACATCATTCAAGAACTCATCGCGCATAATATAGCAAAAGATTATACAATACAATGTCTAATGAATCAATCACAATCCGGGTGGCAAATAAGTATCTGCCGCCTTCAGAAGAAGTACAGTTTAAGATTAGGCCATCTACACCATTGAAAAAAGTGTTTGTGGCATATAAATCACGAATTGGAAGCGAAAGCAACAATAGCACCTTTTACTTCACATTCAATGATAAACGTATCTCTGAAGATGATACAGCCCAGCAATTGCAAATCGAGGATGGGGGCCAGATTGACTGCGTCTTGCCCACTAACTCAGAGATTGTTTCAGCTAAACTGCTTGATATTTGCAATTCTGATGAGCTTACATTGGATGCTCTGCAAGAGAGAATCAACAGCCTTGAGCCGAGTACAATCCATGATGCATGTAACGAGAAGAGTCCACATCTTTATACTTTCTTCCATCGGGCTTGTTTGAACAAGAGAATTACATTAGATATTATCAGTTATCTATTAGAAATCTTTCCCGAAGCTGTTAGTTCATTTGTGAAGAGCCCATCAAGACAAGGTCCTCTATCCATTACATATCCATTACATTTGGCATGTTTCAATCGGCACTGTCCAAGTTCCGTAATAGAACTTTTAGTAAAGAGAAATCCCGAATTGTGCAAGGTTAAGAGTAACTTTACTCTGGATTACTTATTCGCTCCAGCTCGATTACCGGTTTGTTACTATTTGTCACGAAATGTTAATGTTGACATTGGTACTGTAAAACTATTTGTTAATGCTGAAGAACAAGGAACCGGTTACTATCCAATCCATTCGCTTCTATCCAACTCCAATATCAATAAGATGCAAGATATTCTTGAGTATTTGGTGAATGCTGAACCGTCTTCTCTGCTCGAGACTGATCAAGGTAGACTACCGCTGAACATTGCCTGCGGGAACAAGGCAGTGAATCTAGCTATCATGGAGTTCTTATTCAATTCAATACCAGAGGGGAGTGATTTGATTGACGGCCACAATAAACATCCCATTCATGATCTCTGTGGCAACAAAATGCTAGATGATGATGTATCGCTTGAGATTTTGCGGTTCATGCTTGATATTGATCCCACTTTACCACAGATGAGGGATACTATTAAGATTCCGATACATTACGCTGTTGGACACGGAAACAAATCATTGGAATTTTGTAAAGTACTCATCGATGCCTATCCTGAATCTCTGAAGATAGAGGCACTTTTCAACGGTTCACTCCCAATCCATGAAGCATGTGGACACGGAGATGGATTCTGGAGAGTTGACACTGTTGATACAATTCAGTATATGCTAGATCTTTATCCAGACATTATCAATGCTCGGGATAGTCAGAGGGACTTGCCCATTCACCATGCAGCAAATTTAGGAAATGCTAAAACGATTGAGTTACTGCTGAAGCATGATCCTGATGCGGCATCAAAGATGACTATTGAAAGCGAAGACTCTATTAAACAATTACCATTGCATATAGCCATTCGTGCTGCTGAACACCACAATGCCATAGACGGCATTATTAGTAATGATTTAAAGGCAGTTCAAGTTCTTTATGATGCATACCCCGAGGCCATTAATATACGTGATGGAGATGGGGATACTCCACTCGATATAGCAAGAGGGGAGGGGATGAACAGAGAAGATATTGTCGACTTTCTCCAGATGCAAGTTGCCTATGCCCAGCAAGCACAAGATACCACAGCGTTATCAACACCAGATGAAGAAGGATACCTCCCACTCCATCGTGCTTTGTTACAAGGTAATGCATCTCTCGGGTCAATCAAACTATTAGTTAGAGGGAATACAGAAGCACTGCAATTGGCTGATCAAAAGGGAGTACTTCCATTACATACTGCTTGCCGTAAAGCTACGGCTGACATTGTTAAGTTTTTGGTTGATTCGTATAATAATGGGTTGGATGTCTGTGATATAAACCAAGATTATCCATTACACTATGCATGCCGAGCGGCTAACTTGGATGTTATTAAGTACTTGATGAGAAGAAGTACTTCGAGGGTATCAACAACAAATAATGATAATAAGCTTCCTTTCCATTTGTTAATTGAGAGTGATAATGAGCAAGTTCGTGATAGTCTCGAGTTTACTGAAGCTTGCTTTCTATTACTTCGAGCCCATCCCGAGGCTGTCATGATGGAATCAACTAGTAATATTAAGAAACGGAAAAGAGAGTAATAGCAGTGTACGTTTAAATGTAAATCCTTCATGTGATATGAATTGGATAATCTATACTTAAAAATCTATCTCCTTCCAAATCCACTTCCCGCAGAGCCTCGTCCTCGACCTCTTCCGTGAGCTGCAGAAGAAGAACCAAATCCACCACTAGATGGTCCTGTAGTACCTCCAAGAACGTGTCCACTGCCGGCAAATGATGCTGCTGCCGAAGGGTAAGCCCCGCCGACCGCATGTCCACTAGTACTACCAAATACTGGTGCTCCATGCATACTCGTACTACCTCTCCCAAAACCACCACCGCCAAGAGCATGCCCACTGCCAGCAAACGGGACGACCGAAGGAGCAGCTCCATATGAGGAACCAACACCAAATGGAGCTGGCGGCATTCCCATTCCAGGGCCAGGAGGCAATCCATAAGGCATACTCCCAGCGGCCATACGATGACGAGAAGAGTCATGCCCAAGAAGATCAGCTTGCCACAGTATCGTACAATTTGATTTCTTTTGAAACCTCTCCACCTTGCTCATCAAGTCTCTCGACGCATCAACCTCCCGTCCAGGTATAGACAATGCCTCAACATCCGTAGCAAGACAAACTGGGCCGTGGATTTGAACTTCCTTGTAGTTCATACACTTAGATTGCCCGCCTCCAATCTTATTCAGTGCAAGGATGGAATGCAATTCGGCATCGGAGTACTTCTCTAGAATGTGACAGTAATTGCGTGCCGTGGCAAGAGTATCTTTTTGATGACTTCTTCCAGCACCACTAGCTCCATAACTACCCATAATCCCAGAGAGTTCAGGTGCCAATCCGCTTAATCCACTTCCTCCTCCGCTGAAGGCGGCCGTATCCATATTGAAGAAGGTACATCTATGCCTCACAGATTGTTTTAATGTAATGAATAACTGCCCATAGCATCTTGCAGGGGACACACCCTCTATATCTCCAGTAAAGTTTAAACAGCCATACTTGACTCTTTGAAATGGTTTTGCCCTATCATACGATGATCCAAACATACTCCGTTCCCATTGACGTCGTGGCGTATGAGCTGGACTACCACCACTAGTATTAACCTCGAATAGATTCCGATAATGTGTCTCTCCCGGTGCCGCTAGGAATGATAGACATTGTTCATTCAAATGGATAATAATTGGTGCTTCATTTCGAATGTATGATAAACAGTTATCAAGATCTTGATGTTTGTATCCTAGTGATGTTATACGTTTTTGTACTTTGGGATATGCAGCCTCATGACGAATCCTTGCCTGTCGTTCGACAGCAATCAATGCATCTCTTTGGCATCTATCAAGTGATTGAAGTAAATCTTCCATTGATGATATAGATTCATACCCATTGGTACTTTTTGCCCTTTCAGCGGCATGCATACGCCGAGCTAATGAACGATCATTCTCACCCATAATCTTGCTAGTTGATTTAGCAGCCTCATCTTCTTGTTGTAACTTTTGTATTAACGCCCTAGACGCTGGATCCATTCCTGCATATATTGCATTATCACTACTCTTACCATCCGATAGAACTGATCCAGTCTTTGTAACCAGATGTTTTGATCTTTGTTTGAGAGATTCACTGTCCACATGGTCATTCCGACTTTTGGGTTTACGTTTGTGACGCTTCTTTCTACTACCTGAATCCATCTTCGGATGCGGATCACCGCTATCATCCGAATCGAGTAAATCTATACATGGTATATTGCTGTTGTCCTTCATCGTCTTTTGCTTTATGGATGGTACAGCAACCTCTTCTTTATCTTCTTCCAAACATGCATGTTTGCTTTTTGTTTCTTGTGTATCAATTTGTGTATCTTCTCTATGAGATTCAGTATCCACCTTCCTATTGATACTCCGATCATCCTCGTCATTCTCATCATGACTTAATGCACTTCTATTCATATTCTCTGCAACTGTATCATTACCAGAAGTACAGCAATCTGTAGTTTTGGGCGGTACATTCTTCTTATATTTATGAGATTTGGCTGATATTTTCTTTCTAAGTGCTATCCGTTGTTTCCGTACCTCAAATGATTCATCGTCACTACTACTACTACTTGAACTATCAAATCTATTCTTCTTCTTTGTTTTAGTTGTTGTTGTTTTATTGTTAATGTTTGATTTCATATTGATCTCCAACTTCTTACTTTCATGGCTAATGTTGTGTGTATTGCCAAATTTACTTGTAGATTTAGTTTGTACCTTATTACTTACATCATCATCATCTGATAAAGTTTGCGTTCTCGTCGAAGGGTCTCTCCATGGTCTCTTTCTATCATTCTTATTGGACCGATTTGATATCAGTGGAGTTGGTGGTGATGCTGTATTTGCCATAGATGAATATCTCGAGAGCAACTATAAGAAAAGAAAAGCACTCTCTAAGCCTCCTGTCCTTCTTTTCCCAGCCCAAGAGTATAGCTATGGTATTAATACTGCAGGAGAATGCTGGCCGCTATCCAATCGGCTCCAATCGGCATGATCAATGCGACACGAAAAAAATAAGCGAAATCCCCCACTCCCCGCTCGCTGTGCCCACTTTTATTTAGACTCTGAGTGTCTGAGTGTAATTATTAATGATTGTCAATAGTATCGAATTAGGGCACTTCGTAAACTGTGGTATAGACAATTATACAAGATTTTAGCACTCTTTCGATTACTGTTGGTTTGGATTCGGTAGTATCAATATTGATTGAGCAATAAAGCTTTTATTAATAAGTGCACATCTTGACATAAATTATATTTGATCTGAATTGGAGCAATATACAACTACATATATACAACGCAGGCATACTATATTTGTATCAGATATTGATTTACCAACATTATATTGAGAAGAATGAGTGACAACGAATCTACTACAAAGACCAGTGACGATAGAGGAGAAGTACCTTCTATTGCTGAAGCATTATTTGATGTGTGCACATCAGATCAACTTTCCATCACCACACTACATGAAACGATTAACAACCCTGGGCTAAGTGTCAACTACAAAAACAGTTTCAATCGTTCATATGATGCGTATAATAGAGACAAGACATTATCAGTCCTACATCATGTCTGCTATAATAAGAATGTGACGTTGGAAATTATAGAATTTCTATTAAACAACGGAGTTAAATGCTTTCCTGATGCAGCGCAAGTATTGAGTACAGAATTTCTTACTAGGCAAGGAGATGAGACTTCTATTTCTGAGACGTACCCGCTACATGTAGCATGCTCTAATGAACACTGTCCCAATGACGTGATAAGATTGCTAATTGAGCAATACTCCCCGGCACTAAAACATTTATCGGATATAAATGGAGGAGTGCATTATGATGCCTATCAGGCTGCTGGATTGCCACTTCACTATTATTTGGCACGAAATAGAAATGTTGATATTAATACGGTTAAGTTGTTGGTTGAGGCATATCCCCAATCTATATTGATTACAGATGAGGAAGATGACGACGAGGAGGAGGCCTGCTATCCGATCCATGCGCTCCTTTCCAATGAAAAGACCAACAATATACATGAGATTCTTACTTATATGCTTGAATTAGAACCTTCGTCTATACAATTGTTGGATGGTCGTGGTAGAACACCGCTTCATTTGGCATGTGGAAACAATAGAGTGAATTTAGACGTTTTCAAGCTGCTATTCAACTCATGGCCAGAAGCAATTCGGATTAGATCGAACGATAGTGATTGGCTTCCTATACATGATCTGTGCCACAATATAGATATCGAAATGACTCAGTTAGGAAAGATTGCATTGTATGAGATATTGCAGTTTATGCTTGATTTTGACCCAGCTCTGGCAAGAGAAAGAGATGAATCCGGTTATCTGCCACTTCATCATGCAGTTGATGGAATGTCAACTGAATTCTGTAAAGTTCTTATCAAAGCATACCCCGAATCAGTGGGGATCGAATCAAACGACGAGACTTTGCCAATCCATGAAGCATGCGGTGGCTGTAAGACAAGAGATGATTTGGTTGATACGATTCAGCATCTATTAGAACTTTATCCAGAAAGTATTAACGCTCGGGACGAAAGGGGACTATTACCTTTTCACTATGCAGCTAGTAAAGCTGGGCACGGCAGAATAGATATCATGGAATTGCTGTTGAAACACGATCCTGATGCGGCATCGAAGAAGACAACCGACGGAAAAGGCCAATTACCATTGCATTTAGCTTGTCGATATTGCAAACGTCAAGAGGCGATTCAAGTGTTATACGATGCCTTTCCAGAGGCAACTTTTGTTTTGGATGCAGATAGGAAGATCCCACTTCAGCTCATAAAGAAGGGTAGATCAAAAGTGGTCAAGTTCTTTAGTGCTCAATTCGAGTATGTTAAGAAATTAAACGATATGAAATTCATGATGACTCCAAACGAGAATGGATGGTTACCACTTCATCGTGCATTGAAGGATAATGTATCTCTTGGAACTATAAATCTGATGGTAAAGGGATGCCCAGCTGCCGTGCGGATGGCTGACGATAAATTGGCATTTCCAATACATATTGCTTGTGAGTTTAGTTCGGTTCAAGTTGTCAAGTTCTTAGTTGAGCATGATGATATCCCATTGAGGCATTTGGATTTAAATAAAGATTCTATTCTTCATTATGCATGCCGAGGGGGCAACTTGGATGTAGTGAAGTACCTGATAACAAATCATGCCTCATCGGCAGTGTTAGCTGAGACGAATGAAGCAGGGGAGCTACCTTTACACTTGTTATGTGAGGCTGGGAAAGATAAGGTTGACAGTGAAAGTGCAAAGTATATTGAGACTATCTGGCTAATGCTACTATCTAATCCAGAAGCAGTAAAGAGTTGATTTTGATAGATGGAATTCTTATGACGATCTACCTACATGAACTCTAAGCATATAAATTAGAGCTCATCTTTGTTCCCTAATTGAGTATCTTGACACCGTTGGTATGGACTAATCTCCAACAACATCTTTTGCCATTCATCAACTGCCTTTTGTTGTTCAAACAAATTCGATGATGATGCCAGAATATCTGCCTCGACATACTTCCGCAATTCGATATCATTTGCCAGTGTAACGGCTAGATTGATATATTCCTCAGCATTACTAGCAATAAGTGCCTTTTTCGTGGCTTCCTTAAGTCCGATGCTATTCAAATACCCAACTGTCCAACGTCCACCAAGCAGCCTTGCAGGCAACGTGACCAAGGCCTTTCCCATTTCTATTACCTCACGAGTTGTTGTATCCCCTCCGGCGGGATAAGAATCCAGTATGACAGTGGCTTCTTTATACAATGCAAGGAGTCGGTGATGAGGCTGTTGGTCAAAGAATTTGACACGAGACATGTCACACCCTGCCTTGGCTAACCTTCCTTCGAATACGTTCTGGTTCGCTTGACTATCTGCTCGATGGAGAACGAGTAATCCGTCTTGGTCCTTCTTTATTATACCACAAGCAAGCTTATCAAACTCGGTAGTGATCTTGAAAGGTTTCTGCATTGACAGGTAGATGTTCTTATCATCTGGTAGGTCAAAGTCAGATCGTGTAAGGTGACCAAACTGTTGAAAATCCATTCTCGACATCTGTGAGCCTGGCACTATCCGACGTTTATAATACTGATAGACGCAATTGGAGGGTATCAACTTCAGCTCTTCCGTGTAATGATTCTGTGCCTCCTCTAATGGTAACTCAGCAGCTTCCCAAGCGATGAAGTATTGAATAACTGATCGATCATGACCACTCGTAACAGGGTGACCGTTCGTGTTAACTTGTACCGGTGCTAGACGCATCATACCCAATCGACGCGCTAGGTTGGACATTGTCAAATCTGGATACAGGATAATATCCAACTCCCATTTCTCTATATCTTTACCCCATCGTAATGGCCAAGCTCCACCGTTTGCCGCATCTAGATGTTCATTCTTTGCCCATGAATACACCTTGTCCTGTGGATGTGACTTAGTAAAATGAGCTATGCCTTGATGCGCATAGGTCGGTTCAACCAAGAGGAGATATGTCACCTCAAAGATGTTACGATCTAGATGAGATAACATACCACCAAAGCTCTCCGAATTACTATGACCTTCTGTCAGTACACCCGATATGACAGCTAATCGTATCTTTCGATTAATACATGGATGTTCATCGCCACTATCCTTGATGGCATCATACTCCTTCACAAAGTCTGCCGTGTAACTTAATGCCGGCCAACCTTTCTTACTCATTTGATAATGACTATTGGCAATAGATGCTATGTCCGATCTATAATAAAATGACAATGAGAATAAACTTAGTACACAATGTGCAAATGGATCTGGTGCGGCTCCCTTATTGTTTGTTAAGCACAGAGAAGAGAGTGCAATTGTGGGTTAGAGGAGAGATAGACAGGAGAAGATACGATACTACATATGCCTTACACTTACAGGAAACTTCATCAAATCACCATCCTTAATCGGCCAATATTCATTATCCCATCCAGTTAATATCCGATCTGAATACTTTTCAATACTTGCAATTGCTCTATCTTGATCTGCTTCCGATGCAGGGAAGTAATCAAACATACTTGCTAATTGTACTAATATACAACTAACTTCCGATTGTGTAGTAGAGGTATGTTTTGAACTTAATTGTAATGCCAATTCAGTAAATTTCTTTGCATTTGTATATTCCTTCTTTTGGGCACGATATCTACCAATAGTGGCTGCAATTAAATATGCTTGTGGAAATGATAAATCGATTGTTGGATTGACATATTGAGGATCAAAAGATTGTTCAAGTAATTGTATTCCGTACTCTTGATTGTTGGGTGTTAATATTATACTCCAACCTAACATTACATGTGCTTCTAAGTTTGTGGGTTGTAGAACTAATATCTGTTGCCAGGCATCCATGAATGGTTGCGACTTTTCAGGATTTGAATAGGCTATTCGTTTGAATTTGTTAACTTGTGTTTCTATTGATCTAGTTGGTTGATTATTATTAGGTTGTTGTTTTGGTTTCATAGTTTGTTTGGGTACTTGTTGTGATTTGGTGGGTGATATATGATGATCAAATGTATCATCTACCTTCCTTCCAATCCACAGATAGGCTCTATATTGCAAATAAGGTATTAGAATTAGTGCGAAAATTAGAACACATATTGCGGAAGTTGAGATGGCCATGGTTTGATGTAGAGTGATATATCGAGCGGAGTGTATACGTTGTTAGGAGTGTTGTCTTCCAATCTGGATAGAAAAGTGCAGGAGTATAAACACCTGTTTATAATACCGACCTTAGTGATTCCTTAAAATTATTGATGTGGACACAAGATATAAACTAAGAATAAAACCTTTCGATTGATACTACAGTCTCCAAACCAACTTTAATGGAAAGAGCATGAACTTGTTATCAATTATTACCCCTTATACCGCAGTATATTAGTAGCTTATTGCAATAGTAATTGCTATTTAAAGTTTTGCCATGGCAGCAGATAAAAAAGTGATGAGATTGGTTTTGCTGAGATGCTTACATGTGGAATGACCTTTTTCTTTGCAAATGCAATGCAAGTACGATACATACGATATTCATTTGTACTCAACTGTTGTTGCATAGAAGTAAGTACAAAGGCCGCCGTGGATGTATATTCTTTGTGTATAAAGGTCTACAGCAGTTGTGCTGTCTGTCAGTGTACTTTGGCAGTGTATCATTTAGAAAAGAGTTGTTATGTTTCCGTCATTTTTTTTTAGTTATCGGTGCACCCTCATAGACTCATCTAACTTTCTTACTTATCCATCCATATGTTATTCAACTCTGCAGATCTTATGTGATAGTAAAATGGCAAAGCGATATTAAATTGCAATAAGATTACCGATTGACAGCACATCGGAGGAAAGAGAGAGAAAGATGCATATGATGTGTTAAAAGTTATTTGCAAATTGCAATCGCAACTCTTTCGAGGTAAGTGTTGTATACTAATAATCTTTCATATACACCTATTTTGCATCGATTAATATACATATATAACTGATAGTATATGCCTATATATCTCTTTAGTCATAGTTACTGAATACGAATAATAACAATGCCGCCGTCAAGTAGAAAAAGAAACAAAGGGAAGGAAAGAAAAGCAAAGCGGGAGGCAAAGGAGGAGGCCAAGAAGGAGGAGAGTGATAGAGCGGATGTTAATGCCTTTTGGCGGAGTTTTTGTATCAGCAATAAGGGATGTAATCGGGGACATGCAATACTCATACGAGACGATGATCCTATCTCAAACTTTATGGATCAATTTTGTTTGAATTTTCGGGTGAAAGAAATGACATCATCACAGAATGTGAGGGAGTTATTCAAATCACACACACAGGTATGGAATAATGACACTTACAGGAAATCAGCCATTCTTTTATTGGTTATAATTGGGACTAATATGCTAGTGAATGTCAAGGAAGAAAATTGGGATATGGAAGGTTACAATAACTGGCTGATATGTATTGCTCAAGCTATTGTGGTTCTTGAACAGTACAATGGCGCAGATGATATTGATGAAGTCCTCAACAAACAGGTAGTAGCATCAAAGGGGAGAGATCTCGATCCTATTGTCAGTAGTGAAAGGCGGGATGTTTTAAAGTTTTTCCGCAAAAGAACGCCTTGCAAGAAATGCGTAAAGAAGATGCACTTGGAGGCGAGGAAGAAAACTTCTTCCAAGATGGGAAAGTGTCATAATTGTGAGGAAGTAAAGGAACGTGTTGCTTTATCTGTATGTGGTAGATGTAAAATTGCTCATTACTGTTCGAGGGAGTGTCAAATTTCGGCCTGGCCTGAACATGAGAGGAGATGTGATGAGTACGTCAAAGCAAATAGAACGGGGTAAAAGCTGCCAACCTAGAGATTAGAAGATAAAGAATTTATAAATGACAAACATATCATATCAAAATACAAATCATTAGTAAATTAGCACTGCAATCACCCCTTCTCTTACACCACCAATTGAAAGATTGTTATCAACTGAAGTTAAATACGCATATTCAACGTTGCATTATGTTGTTGATGCAATTAATCTATATCGAAGGACTGCACACAACTTTATAAAGTACCAAATCGATGGTGTGTAAGTCTTCCGTGTATATACGAGTAACAAGTATGAAGGATACCGTCGCCCAACTCTCATAAAATCCAAGCATGACGCCTAAATAACGCCCCCGCGGATCGGAGTTGTGTTCCGCATGTAAGTACAAAGGCCGCCGGGGTATTATATTGTATATTCTTTGTGTATAAATGTCTACAGTTGCGCTGTCTGTTGTTAGGGCGTACCTCGGCAGTATATCATTAAAAGAGTTATCATCTTTCTGTCATTTTTTTTTAGTTGTCGGTGCACCTACTAACATCTAATACCTTCTTACTTTTATCCATCCATGTGTTAATTAACTCTGCAGATCTTATGTAATAGTGAAATGGTAAAACAGTATTAAATTGCAATAAGCTGCAATAAGATTACCGATTTGACACTACATCGGAGAAAAAAGAGAGAAAGTGCATATGATGTGTTAAACGCAACATCTCAAGGTAGTTATTGAGTGTTGGTTTGATAAAAGTTATTTGCAATCGTAACTTTCAATTTCAAGGTAAGTGCTGTATAAATTGATAATCTTTCATGTACACATCTTTATACTGATGATTGATACACAAACAACTGATGACATATATGATATGTCTCTCTACTCTCATAGATACTGAATACGGACAACAATGCCGCCATCGTCTAGAAAAAGAAATAAAGGGAAGGAAAGAAAGGCCAAGCAACTTGCCAGGAAAGAGGAGAACGAGAGAGTGGAAGCAAATAGAATATGGCGGAGATGTTGTAGCATCAATAGCACGGGATGCGATCATGGATGTGTTATAATACAGTCAGATGATCATCCTGTTTCTAGTTTCATGGATCAATTTTACATAAATTTATATCACAGAGAAATGACAGTGGGACGAACTTTGAGGGAGATATTCAAAACACATAAGCACATATTATGGAACAATGAAAGTTACAGGAAGTTAGCTATAGATATATTGATACACATTGGGACGAATATGCTGTTGTGCGACGAAGGTTCTCCATTGGGTTGGCCTGTGTGTGTTGCCCAATCTATTATGGTTCTTGAACATTTTAATGATGCAGATGATGTCGATGTAGTCATTAATAAACGGGCGGTAAAATCGAAGTGGAGAGATCTCAAAAATGGCTCCGGTAGTATTAGACGCGATACACTAAACTTCTACCGCAAAAGAACAACTTGCAAGTGCCTAAAGAAGAAGCATTTGGAGGCAAGGAAGACAATGCCAAAGTTGGGTATATGCTGGTATTGCAAAGAGGAGAAGGAACGTGTGTTATTATCTGTATGTAGTAGATGTATGGTTGATCAATACTGCTCGAGGGAGTGTCAAGTTGCAGACTGGTCTGAACATAAGAAGGATTGTGATGCGTATGTCAAAGCTAATAGAGGAGGGGATGAATAATGAGAAAAGCTATGCCAACTCTGAGATTTGTAAATCTTGATAAGCGATTCACAACAACAAACTTTTGTCACAAGATGAATCTAATAAGATAGAATAAGAGAATGCGCCTCTCTCTTGCCGCCCTGTCTATTGTCATCAGATCACCACCAATTGAAGAGTATTAACATATGAAGTTGTATAAATACATATACAACGCCACCATATGTTTTTGATGCAATTAATCTATTGATAAAAGATGCATAAACTTCAAGTACCAAATCGTGGTGGACTCCAAGAAGAGTAGGAGGATACCTCTGTCCCAACTCTCATAATTTTTCTCCGACATTGATTGCAACTTGTTATTGTGTATCTTCTTATATCTCTAACCGCCCTATTCCATTGCAATTGTACTTCAGAAGGCTTCATATAATCACATAGTTCCATATCTCACCAGTTATCAACCATTTACGGGCATAACAACGCCGCCTGCAGACTACCTACACAAAGCAAATCTTTGTGCACATCTCGTGCACCCAAACTATTAACAATAGTACACCTGAACTCCACCTCACGGCCATCCTATCCTGTACTACGTGCTCCTGTCTCTTTACTATACAATCCATATCCTGATTATTGTAGGTGCACTTTAAGGGTGCAGCAACAAGGTATTAATGGAAGGTTTTAAAAGTTGGTTCACCCCTTCATCAATCATCTCGTTTATTGTTCGGTGTTAGCTATTAAAACGAAGACTTTGTATTATTGTACAGGAAGTAGTAGGAGGTTATACAACAACAGAGAATCAACAATAAGCATATTACTAACGTATAAGATAGTGAAGATATAGAATAAAAATAATTATGCCGCCGTCGTCAAGAAAACGAAATAAGGGAAAGGAAAGAAAGGTCAAGAAGGAGGCCGATAAGGCAGAAGCTATCAGAGTAGATTCACATGAATTTTGGCGGAGTTTTTGTAGTAGTACTGAGGGATGTGATCATGGTTGTGATGTGGTGATATCAGATGATCATCCTATATCTGATTTCATGGATCAATTTTACATAAATTTACGTAACAAGGGACTGGTAGCAGACGCTTTGAGGGAGTTATTCGTCACGCATAGGCACGTGTGGAACAATGAAAGTTACATGAAAATAGTATTAGATTTATTGATACATATTGGGACAAATGAGCTGTTGTGTGAGGGGTCTGATTTGAGTGGATCTGCACTATGTGTTGCCCAATCCATAATTACACTTGAACATTATGATGGAACAGATTTTGATTCAGTCAGGGATAAATTTATCGTCTCATCAAAGTGGAGAGATCTGAGCATCAATAGCAGCGAAAGGCGCGATGCTTTGAAGTTTTTCCGCAAAAGAACAACTTGCAAATGCTTGAAGAAGATGCATTTGGAAGCGAGGAAACAACTTCCCAAGGTTGGTCAATGTATGAACTGTAAAGTTGAAAAGGAGCGTGTATCACTATCCGTCTGTAGTAGATGTATGGTTGAGCAGTACTGCTCGAAGGAGTGTCAAATTGCCAATTGGCCTGCACATAAGGAGGATTGTGATGCTTATGTCAAAGCTAGCAGAAAAGGAGATGAATGAAAAGAAAATCTGCCAACTTTGAGATTAGAAGATGTATTCGTATATACAAACACTACAATATGTTGTTGATGCAACAATTAATCTATAATTATAATGGAGTGAGGGACTTTTCGAATTTTTGGCGGCGCACGGGGGCTTTTTCAATTCTTGGGCTGCTCTTGCCAAAAGAACATAAATTGCAATAGAGTGGTCCATGGCGGTTCATGTAATAGAGACCTCATAGCGACCGTATATAACGTATATAACACAGACATATCATCGGTAGTATCATCTACTAGTATAGTTGCAAAAAATTGCCGCATAGGACAACATGGGATTCGGTAGTAATGGTAAACAAACACTATACAACATTGAGATCAGCCGTGCCGACTTAGTGGATATTGGTAAGGATAGGCTTCGAAAGGATCACGCTGATGCACCTACTAGTGCCCGTCCTATCGTAGCAGTTGATGCTAATAATATAGCTAACATCGTCGGAAGGAAAAGTGGCAATGTAGTACGAGCTGTAGTGAATCATATGTTGGAATTAGCACATCATGGTATGATAATGGTACCTATATTTGAAGGCATAGTAGACATGAAGACTCGTATACTTATTGCTGTTATTATAGGATGTGATGTTTGTCCAGGTGGCGTGAAAGGTATAGGGCCGCAGAAAGTTGATGAAAAGATAAAACAGATTCAAAGTAGTCGTAGTAGTGATATGCCGACGGTACCTATGTATGATGAACTATTGAAATGGGCAATAGAGATTCAGGGATCAAAGCCACAATACAACGAAGACATTATCACTACATTAGTTTATGCAGTCTTATATGAACCAACAAACAAGCTACCTATGGATGGAGAATTAGTCCATCGGACATATATGCTGGATGAGCCAACATATCTGCCAAAATATTTGGAAGAGTTTAAGTCAAAAGATACAGCGATCGGAGCAGGCCCAAAGATACTACAATGTAAGGGTGCTTGCAGTGAATCATCACATAACTTTCTAGCGGCCATCACACATCATACTTGCCCCGTGTGTAAAGAGATAGTATGCAAACTCTGCAGTGGAACTGTAGATACCGAGTCTGAGAATGGCAAGAAGAAGAAGAAGAAGAAGTCGGTACCTCATTGCCTACCCTGTCGCCTCATGGAATCATTACTACCCGGAGCTCATTTAGATATCAATGCAAAGACTGTATCAGAGATGAGAGACGAACTGAAGAGAGACTATCTGTTTGATGCTGAGAAACTTACCGTTGACGGGGTTGAGAATGCATACGAATCTCATTCTCTCCACCGTGAACTTGATGCATTGGGAGATTCTGTCGAGTTCCCCAAATATCCTGCATCTGCAATCAAGAGTGGAGAACATTGGGATGTGATTGGTGAGATAGACTTTAGTTTTGGAGGTGCCTTCCTATTGGATGATAAGATTGACGATCGACATCTTCCGGGGATACTTGAGTTGTTTGCATCGTTTGTCAAATTTGGATCAGATGATAAGAAGCATACCGATTGGAAGTGTGATGGTGATGTGTATAAAGCAGTACCCGAGATGTTTATCAACTTATCAAACAAGTGCAGAGTTGACCTTGGGTATCGATTGTTACGACGTTGCCTTCGGCATGCTCTTGATTCAAGGACCGATTCTCTTGACAACAAAAAAGCAAAGTTGATACTGTATAAAGGCCAAGTTGGTATCCAGATTGATACTCCCATGCCTGCATCAATGAAGGGAGATGTGTATGATGGAACTACTGTCTTGACAAAGGACGAGTTGTTAGCATGTGACTGTGACTGTAAATGCGGTTCTGGATCAAAGAAGGCGAAGAAGTCCTCTGCTTGTGTTCACACAATGCCCCGTCCCTTACTATTATCAATACTTCTGTCGGAAGATCTAGCACAGCATATGCTACTTGAGCTTACTTCCAAGGTAACTTCGGTCGATGTGGAAGATAAGTACAGTTCCAACGAAGTTAGTTCGATGAAGACTAATGTATTGACATTGATGGAAGCAAGTGGAGAGTCGGCTTTGGCTAAACAAGTATCACAAGTATCAAAAAGCACTTCTTTATATGACATGCTACAATCATATCAAACCGGAACACAAAAGACAAAACAATGGAACCGTGTTCACAAGCCACCTACCAAAGATGAGATTGGTCCAATATACGACATCATATTCGAATCTCCCGAGCAAAAGGCCAAAGCGTTGTTCAATCGATCATCCAAAAAAGCAAATCTTGACCCAACCGATGAGATTGTTAAGTTCACCCCCGATTACGTGAGAGTTGGTCAAGTGATGAATGCCGCTGGTTTCTATCCATCTGAGTCAAAGTTTATTGGGTTCAAACTGGTAGAATGGCGTCGTAAAAGGCAGACAGTGGACCTGGACAATGTAGACCGACAGAGGAGACAAATCGAGTCGGAATGGAAGTCATTTCTTGCTGATTCCAACAAACGTTCAACCCGTCGAACCACTAGTCAGTATGCCAACCTTACACAACGTTCAAAGAGAGCATCTCCGTCTACTGCTCCTGTTACTCCATCTCCTCGGAAGACTCGTTCACAAACCGAGGCTGATTTAGATGAGCCACCAGTGAAGAAGAAGAAGAATCGAATCAATAGTGATGCTGGGGGTGCGTCTAATGTTTGTGCAAAGTGTGGTACGAAATCTGGGAGAGGCGTATCTTTCCATCGTATACCTCCGTATCCGAGTAAACCACCAGCTGATGCATCTAAGGATAAACTTATCACATATGCAGCCAAAGTAGAGATGCGACGAGAAGCAGCAGATAGGGCTGGTAAGGGCAGAGATTGTAGAGAGGAAGGATTGAGAGTATGTAACAAACATCCATTTGAGACAATCAAAAGAACAATATCAGTTGCTTACCAAGACTCCACTTATTGCCAAAGAATTAATCTTACAGTTGTCACGGGTACTGGTGACGGGTCAAATCTAAACGAATCGGAAACAACCAGGGGAAGGGGCTGGGATAGATATAAATTCAATCAAATGAACCATCTCCAAAATGAAAGCCAGAAAGCATCATCTCCAACAACATTGCCGCCACAGAACGAAACAGAACTTGAGAAGGAGAGACGATTGCGTATGGCAGCAGAGGCTAATGCTGCAGCCGCAAACTTGGCAGTGCAACAAGTAGTTGAGTGTCATTCTGCTGATGATCCACAATCCCCCGCAAACATTAACCCATCCGTTGCTAAAGCTGCTGGTTTTGTTGCTGTTACCGAATCACCAAGTCACACACCCAATCAACAGAAGAGAAAGTTTCAATACGAACGAGTTGGTAAACCATATAAAAAGACTGCCACGGGGTCCACTTCCGTCAAACAATACAACATGAGCGCCCGTGATGATCCAAAAGTACTCCCAACCATACGAGCAAGCGAGGTTAAACGGCGCACGGGCTTCGATAGTGTCACTACCATGATGGCATATGTCATCGTAGTCTGCAATGGAGATTTCAAACGCATCCGATCAAGGTGTACCCCACTAACAGATTTCGAAGAATGGTTTCTCTATTTTGAATGGAAGTATCACCACACAAACATCCGAAGTATAGATATGGAGGCAGCATGGGGCATTGATAAAAGGTACATCAACAAAGTCATAGATTGCAAAGCCGCATTAGACATGGCAGTACTACTCAGCTGGCCTCGATTCGTATCCTTTGAGGAAGACTTGGGGCTGCGAAAGAAAGTCAAATGGAGAGATTATGATAAGTATCGGTGTATAATGTGGGATATGACGAACATAAAAGCAGTGGCATTCACAGATGCAAGCTTACAAAGATCAACTTGGAGTGACTATTATGGCATGAACTGCATAAAGTTTGCCGTGTATCTACATTTATCTGGTTGGGGTGGCAATGAAGATTGTTGGGTAGGTGGTGTTAGTGATACAGATTACAACAAAAACGCAGGTTATTTGAAAGAACAAGAAGAATTTGCAAAGACTGACCTTGTTAATAACAAGCTTATCCCATTCCACAACATCTTGGATCGGGGCTACCGTGGCAATATGGCTGCTTGGCAAAGAGGAGGACAAGTCGCTCTACAGCCTCCATCTGCCAAAAGCGACGTACGTTTCAGTGGAAAGCAAACAATCTACGCCGGTAAGATTGCACGTGATCGATCTGGAAATGAAAGAGGGGTAGGTGTATGCAAAAGGACAGGATTAGTAAAGCATGGATTTAGACAGGGAACTTCTGCTAAACGATTCAACTATGGGATAAGGACCTGGGGATTTCAGGCAAATTTCATGTACGAGCCCACCCTTTAAACAGGATTGTATAGTAAACAAATAAATATAAATGTACTCACCTTTGACATTTGAAAATACCACTATTAAACCATTAATACCAATTTAAATAATGCCATTAACCCATATCCGTCTCATATATACATCATATGCACTAATAACATGCAGTAAAATCTACAAATCATACCGCAAATGATGATATCCACCCATATACCGAATAGACTGATCAGGTCTAATATTTCTATGCCCGCATTGATATTTAATAAGTGGTATAATACCGTTTGTTCGACCGAATATACCTCCTAATTGACGTTTGTGATGGCAGTTAAATTGTGCAAAATTGTTGATTATTAACGTATACAGGAAGCAAAATCAATGGTCCCAAAGTATGATCCGTATAATGGCAGCATCATAAACGGCTTCTTTGATAGATTCTACCACTGAAATAATGCGGGTGGTATACCATACGTCAATCGAACGATGTATTAGGCCTTGGCAATATAAAGGTTGCAATTGTATGTAAAATTTGCATAATGACTATATTGTTTCATAAGTGAAAAGGGAGGACATTTCGTGCTGTGGCGAGTTCAGAAATGGATAGACCGTAAAAAATGGGTGTAGAGAGCATGTTGGTAGTATACCAATCGATTTATTATTGATATTGTGGATGTGATGAAGGCTGGTGCTATTGCGCTCGCTTTTGTTGTTGTGAAAAATGAGCTTTGTCCAGGGGCGCCGCCAAAAAATCAAATGTCCCTCACTCCATTGAAAAGACCACAATTGTTTCATGACTAGGATACCGCTGCCTAACTCTCATAAAATTTTTCCACAATATCAAGTAGAGTATTGTTTGCTTGCCTATTGATACTATTATTGACATCTACATCCTCAACCGCCCTATCCCATTGCAATCATACTGCAGAAGGCTCCATATAGTCGCATAGTTCAATATATTCATCATCGGCCATTAACGGGTATAGCAACGCTTTTACGGACTACCTACACAAAAATTATTTGTGCACATCTTGTGCACCAACTAAACTCTACCATATAATATATATAATAAACAGCAATGCCAGCATCTAAAAAGAAGTCATCATCTAAAAAGGATGAAATCCAACAATCTAAATCACCAGCAGAATTCTTTGCAGAGAACCAAAGCATTGCCGGTTTCGATAATGCAGGTAAATCACTCTACACTACAATACGTGAACTAATTGAAAATTCATTAGATGCATGTGAATCTGTGAATATATTACCTGAAATTAAGGTAACTATTGAAGAAATGAGTCAAGATCAATTTAATGTTATGAGGGGTGTGCCTACTGGTGGTAAGAAGTCTAAGAAGGAAGATCAGCCAGCTGTAATGGACGGTAAGGATAATAAAAAGTCAGCCAAGGGAACAACGAAACAAAAGCGTAATACCGAAGCCTACTTTAACATTAAAGTACGTGATAATGGATGTGGTATGGCACATGATGCTATACCAGATTTACTTGGACGTGTCTTATCTGGTTCTAAATATGGTGTCCGACAAACACGGGGTAAGTTTGGATTGGGTGCCAAAATGGCATTAATCTGGTCTAAGAAATCGACTGGTGAACCTGTCAAAATTAAAACATCA
>Ga0214477_100555_pt1 | contig 25522 bp, 18 predicted proteins | sample M1_20Mar14CPVII9_FD_165058 | JGI IMG/M metagenome (GOLD analysis project Ga0214477, IMG submission 165058) | Marine eukaryotic communities from Monterey Bay, California, United States - M1_20Mar14CPVII9sort6BwellC16 | ecosystem: Environmental > Aquatic > Marine > Unclassified | place: USA...
AAGGAAAAGATTTTGTATCCTTTAAATGCAACGCAAATGCTCCGTCTTCATATCTTCTCATCTTATTGTCTCCCCAATTCATTTGCAATGCCAAACCACTTCGTTGTCCATCAGGCAAGCTTGAATAGATGTATGGTTGATCATTTGGAACCTTGTCTAGCTCTCGTCCAGTACTACCCTTTGTCAAGCCCTTCATATTCTTGAAGTAATCATTCCATTTGGGATTATCTTTATTCAATATACCCAATGATTCATTACATTGTGGATAGTTGTGATCATTTGGTACACGATCTGGAAAGTAATCTGTATATGTTCTCATCATTGCATACCACAGTCCTGGTTGATCGGTATCTAACCAATTGTACTTTCCACTAGACGTTGTATTCAGATTACCATTCTTACATATGCCTCGTGCAAACTTATCCCAATAATTTAATAATATATGACTATATGTAGAGTTCCGTATAAGGAATGCAAACGCGCTAAATGTGAATGAATTACCACGATAGTTATCCACCGGAACCAATAGTTGTACATTAGTTTTGTTGTATAATTCCCATTCATTTATGAAACTTTCCAATGGCCGCATGATATCATTGATTAGAAAATCAGTATCAGTATAGAGTATCCAATCATAATCACGTATGCGTGCATTAATATGTGGTACTCTATGCCATGTGCCATACTGCAACCAATGCCAATTTGGATAAGTATCATCAAATCCGTAGGTTGTATTGAAGATAAAATCATAATCCCAGATATATGAGTAGCATGCCTTGTTTATAATGTGTTTGAGATATTCATCCTTGAGACGTGGTGGTGGATTGATATTGCCATTTGGTACAAAACTTGACATAATTGCAATCTTTGCTTTGGTATGATTTCTACCATCTCTTGTTTGCTGTGGCATTCTATTGGATTGCTGTTTTTGATAGTGAAGTAAACTTTCCAATTCTTGACGAAGATGTAATACTTCATCGGTCACATTATTATTAGTTGCAACGTCTTCTCTGATATCATTGTTATCAAAGTATAATCCAGAGAGTTGCCAGCTTCTTGTCATGTATATATTGCAATACAGTACTGTTGCAATTATTGCCAAGAGAATCGCTAGATATAACTTTGTTCCTATAGCTCGAGGTGTATCAAGTAGCTGATTAGCTCGAGGTGAGTTGATTAGCTGATCCATAATAGAGATATAGTGTGTGGTGTCTATTTCCTTCTTTCCTTATATTATCTCCATGTTATTGTTCTCTCCTTATTATTCTATTCTCCATATCTTTCTCCTTTTGTAGTTGTCATTCTTTGTCAGAGCAAAGTAAAAGTAAAGGTTCGAGTCGAGAGAAAATGATTTATGAGAGAATAGAAAAGGATACCCAAACACAACCTCAGCTCAAACACTGCCGACAACAACTCTGATGCCGACAATGCCTATCTACAACAACTGAATCGTCGTCCTCTGAACTTCTTCCTGCCTATCCCTGTTATGATTTTACTTGCGGTTCAAATATCGCCTGCCGCCGTATTCACCGAACCCTATATCACTTGGGCTAGGGAGGCAGGATACCGTTTTTATCTTGTAAAAAAAATGACATTATTGGATTATGTCGATCTTATTGCTCATTACTATGGCATTGCTTTCGGAATATCAACGGCGGGCAATCCGATGCGCCAAGCTAAAACATGCCGCCATCCCCTAAACATTGATGGCATAAACGTATGCTAGAAGATCCCCATTCATTCACTAGAGTATCAGTGGCGGTAGCAGATAGATAAAATACTCTCTCCCCTATCTAACATCCCCCGTCATTTGCAACACAACAATGTCATCCACAAAAGTAAGGGATAGAACAACAAGCACCGATACAAACGATACATTCGTCACAACAAACAACAATAATAATAGCACTAACAACACTCTACCACGAACAACTAGCCTAGCAAATGCAGTAGTCGAAAAATCAATAGTTGATTGTGGTGCAACAATATTAGATTATTATGATCAATTATTAAATGAAGTTAGTATACATGATATACCTACTACTGCCACATCATCTCCACCCAAAGTAGAGAGGAAGCGTGTAAGGTTTACTACAAATTGTGGTACTTCTTGTTTAGATGAAGATATCACTATTGATGATACAACATTAACATACACTCAAGAAGGAGATTCAACTACTGTAATCCCCCCACCACCGCCTATCGAGTCATCCATTGAAAGCATTAGTACCAAAAACGATATAGCTGCGGAAATGCCAACATTAACACAGGTACTTGATGAAGAATTGGATAGAGCATGCTTTGATACATTAACGTACTTTTGCGGTGATCCATGCGGTCCTTCTAATTCTCCCTCCCAAAAGAAGAGTAAGCATCAAAAGTCATCATCTACCTCTACCTCATACAATCCAAATGATATAACAGAGTTTTTAGGAAGAGGTAAAGATCCATCAACTTATGGTGAGAATCCTGATTCTTTAATCAGTAGTAGTGTCTCATGGTGGAGTAGTATTGTTTCATCATTTGATACTAGGACTAAAGAAGATGATGATACACTGAGTACTGATGGTGGCGGTACTATTCCCGTGGGGAAGACAGTAGAAGGAGGAGGAGGAGCTGCATGTAATCCAGTATTGCCAGAATATCTCGTGGGTGCAGTATGCTGTGGGGAAGAAGACTCTAAACCAACAGCATTATCACCAAAACAACAAGAATCGTCATTATCATTACCAATGAGATTAAAGAAAAGTACAAGCTTCCAACCAGTACGTATCCATCTATTATATAGAGATAGATCATCAGCATCGAATACTAGTTGTGTTGAATTTAAAACATTGGAGGGAAGTAAAGGAGGAGGAAAGCTTGGAAAGGGAGGGAATGGATTTGCAAATGTTGTATTGAAAAAGGCTACAAGTTTAACACGGAATATATCCTTTGGTAGCAGACAGAGGAGTGGTACACCTGTTGCTACATCCTTAAGTACTAAAGTTGATCAGAAGAAGGGTCCTTCATCTCCATCAAGGTCGGTACAATCAACAAGCACAAAGGAGTCAAATAGTACAACCGCTAGTAGCAGTGATCAAACACCTATTACAGTGAAAGCAGTAGATAGTTTAGGTCGGAAAGAAACTGCATGGAAGGAATATATAGATGCCACTACAAGTAAGGTATATTATTCCAATGGTATCAAGGTCAGTTGGAATCGTCCACCGGGAGGTGTCATGGTTGCAAAGAGTAATCAAAAAAAGAAGAAGGAGGAGAAGGATATGGTTCAGAGTAATACCACAGAGGGTGGTGTGCACAAGTCAACACTTAGGAGATTGTTCAATGTTAGTGGCGGGGTTAGCAAGAAGGTGGATACTAAGAAGACACCTAGTGCTATTGATAAGAAGAAGGTACCAGCTTATCGTCAAGTAGATCGTCATGGGAAGAATAGCAAGAGCAAGAAGAAGAAGAAGGTATGGAAAGAGTATGTCGATGCATCCTCAGGTAAATGTTACTATTCGAATGGAATTGAAACTACATGGGTTAAACCACAACAGTAGAGACTCGGTAGTAAATAGGTTTTAAATATAGATCTTTACTTATATGCCAAATAGGAGAGGGGATGGAGAAGCTGCTTGTCCGAAAGAGCGATCAATCCGAATCTTAGCTCACATTAGATAAGCTATCTCCTAGCGAAAAAGCAGCATGAGCATCAGCCAATATCCTTCTCACCATAAACCATTATCCTTTGCAGTGCGGGCATCATCCCTATCCTTACTTTTCATTTCATTCTTTGAGGTTTGAGATGCTCGGAGTGTTTGTGTCAAATCCTCTTTTGCTATTCCCCCTGCTTTGTATGCTTCCATTAAACCGTCCATTGCAACTTGGTCACCTGCACATGCCGCTACATTCAAATGTTTCATACTATTTTGAGTATTCCCATTCATTGCATGAAATAATGCAACCCACCTATGAGCTTGTACACATCCTTTCTTTGCAGATATTTCATAAAATGCTTGGCATTTTGACTCATCCTGTTCCACTGCAGTACCACGGTCATAATGTCGTGCAATGAGCGCATATGCCTCAGCTTTACCAAGTTCAGCTGCATGGATGATCATTTCGAGTGCTTTTGTATCACTTTGAATGACACCTTCTCCTTGCTTATACCTATTACCCATCAAGATAAATGCATCTGGATTGTTCTTCTTCATTAACTTTTTATATGCTTTGATATCATTGTTGGGATCTGGTTGACGACAAAAGGCACATATCTGCTTATGGTTAGGAATACCGTTCTTCGTTTCATTCATCCAATGTTTGTAAATGCAGCCATCACATATACTTTTTCCACAGCATGTCTTGAATGTGATTTTGTTCTCTACAATAGGAAGTGGAAGCATACATATCGGGCATTCTTCTCTGTCAGTGATAAGTGCAAATAGATCAACATTTGCTGTCTCTGCTTGTGCAGTTGAAAGTAATTTATCAAGCCGTGCCTCAATTCCGGCCACTTTCATATTATATTAGATGTTATTATTATTATTATTATGCTGCCGTGTAAATTGTAAATATATAGTTATAATGGTTCCAATTTTCTCAATGATGCCTACGATTGCCACTACTACAATTATATCACTACAAAGAAGTCAATGTGGTACTAAGTATTACTACCAGTTCAACCCTTATGTTGATCGTATACTTATCTCTCCCCCAGCCGCCAGTTCTCTCATTCCTATTATCTCACACTATCACATCAGGCGGTGAAACTCTCATAAAAGGATACCGGCCATAGTTTATCAGTTATCAGTGTCAGTGTTGTTTGCTGCTTTACTTTTCAACTTAACATATCGTTGTCTTCCTTGATTGAACAGAAAAGAATAGGTTGATATTATAAATTGTTAGTGGTGTCTTTGACGGTAGTATCAATATTCCTACGTTTAGATATATCCATATCTTGCAAGCTGTTTGATTATATATTATTTTGGTTGGTGCACGATATCATGGGAAAATTGCAAGGTGTAAAACTTACCAAAGAGCTACGCTCCATATTGGATATAGCGCTTGAACTACCACAGTCAGGAGAGGATAAAGAGTTGCAACAATTAATAAGTGATGATGACAAGGCCAGTCCATCAGCAGTGGCATCATCTACTTCCTCTCCTCGATCAATGTCAGCTTCTTCACCTACTTTTTTGCTACAGCAAGTTCAAGATGTAAAGCGTAGTTTATTGCAACAACCATCTTATAACACTACAGATGTCAAGTCTACACTTAACAAACATAAACATGATGACATTTTACCATTGGTAGATATCCAAGCAATACAGTATCTAATCAACAACTCTTCTCAAACAAATAACAAAAAGATACAACTTATACAACAATTAGAAACAGCATTACAAGCAACTAAACTATCATTTCAACCCAAACCTCAACCATCAACTGATCCAGCATTTACTAAACGATTAGAAAGATTACGATTACAAGATGAAGAACGTTCGTACAACAATCTAACTACCAACTTAAAAACTGCATCATCCTTAAAAGATGATAACATAACAGCTAAAAGTATGATGTATGCCACAAGTGTTGGATTGAACATGGTCGTGGCACCAATAACCTTTGGTATATTCATGTACTTCTTCGCCGGGAGTATATTTAGTAGATTCTTTGATAGTGAAATTGATATTAATGCCCGTACGAACATGAATCAAATTGATATACGACGTGTTATAGCCGGAGTTGTGTCGGGTGTTTTCATGTTATTTGTTGAAATGATATTATTCGTTATTAGATCACATGAATTAGATGCTAGTGTACGTAAGAAGAGTCGACGGAGGGAGAATAGAGCTAATCCATTTGGACATACGAGGAAGAATGCTGCTAGAGTTTATGTCAGAGATGATTGATAGGGATGTAGAAAGTAATTAGTTTGTTTGACCTGATTCAAAAACAGAATAAATTAGTTTCTAATTATATGTACAAGTTATTAGGCTACAAGAGAGTGTCAGCGCAACCATTTACTCTACTCAATTGCAGTGGACATCATTTTCTTCCGCGGAAAGCATCTAGTACAACATGAGCAAGCCTGCTTTCCTTCCTGCACTACCAAAGTGCTCCCGTCTTTTCCTCCCTCCAAAGAAGTAGATACTAAAGCATCATCTTCGCAATCTGTCCACAGGTGTTTGAGATGAATCTTCTTGAGATGACACAATCCCTCTGGTATAATGTTTGATTTGAGATTTCCATAGACGTTAGCCTCTTCCTTAACTTCTCCTGTCAAAACTTTCTCCAATTCTGTCTTCTCTTCATTAGCAGTTGCATCGTCACTCTTCTCTTCGTCCTTTTTCTCTGCAATGTTCACTACACCCTCCTCAATCTGAGCACTCTCAGTACTACCAGAAGAAGCAACAATCGGAGTAAACTCATTACCATGTAAAGTAACCCCCTCCAACTTAACCAACTTACCAATCGTATCAGGTACACTACCCACAAAGTTATTATCATGTATCCATAACCATTTCAATTCTGTTAACTTTTCAATATCACTTGATATCGTACCAGTAAAATTTGATTTATACAATCGTAAACTTGATAATTTTATTAAATTATAGATTGAATCGGGTATACTACCACCCATATTAGTCTTGTATATACTTAAACTAACCAAATTAGTAAATTCATTACCAATATAATTTGGTAAACTACCACTTAATTGATTATTATCAGATATCCATAATACTTCTAAATTAGTTTGTAGTAGTGTTAATTCCAATGGTAAAAAGTTGGATGATTGTAAGTTGACATTGGATAGATCTAACCATGTAACGAGACCATTTTTACCGTTTATACCATTCCATTTTAAATGTGATGATGATGATAGATAACGGTTATCATTACTTTCACATGGTGAACTTTGTAATTGTGAACAGGTCGTCCATTCATCTCCATTGGTAGTAAAGTATATAGTAGCTAATGCATATCGTTGTAATAATCCAGCATCATATTCTTTTTCGGATAGTGTATTAGATGAGGTATCAATGTTTGCTAACCAATGTAATGCCTGTTTTCTACCCGTTTCTTCATTTTTGGAACTTTGATAATTATATTTACTACTATCAGTTATTCCAAGGAAGGTATGTTCTAATACTTCTAGTAGTATATTCCATGATGTATCAGGCTGTATATCATCTTTAATTTTGTTTATTATACGTGTTGCCATTGCTATTGATTTATCGTCAAGGTCAGTAGTAGATGCACCAACGGTAGTGTAAATTGTATTTGTTGAGGAGTAATTGCTGATAAATGTTATTGTCATGAGAAAAATCCATGATATAGGCCGCGACGAACTGCACATATTAATGGATGTTGTAGGCGCGCGTGGATGTTGTAGGCTCATTTAGGTGTGATTAGGGCGGTGGTATTGGGTGAGTAGAAGTTGCAAGTTGCAAGCAAAATGAGAGGGATAAAGGGCATTTAGTCCCCGGGCTACTTCATTTTGCCCTAATGAGACTGACAATAAGTACCGCAGACTGCAAAGTGGGCAGAGCACAGCAATTAATACACCAAACAAATACAAGACCACTCTTGCAGTGTTACAATATACCATGTTTGCAGCAAGAGCATCATCAATGATGGCACGAGCCGTTAGTCGGCGAGGAGTCACTAACAACTCGGTTGGAAGAACAGCAATCAAACATAATACTAGTAATAATTGCAATAAAGTACAGAGAAGAAATATGGGTGGCGGAGCGTAAGTTAAATTGTTAATTTGGTGTATTGGCGTTTATTTAATGCGTATATTTATCAGTGGGGTGGTGCTAGAGAGGCGAAGATGTGTGTGCTTATATTAAGTACACAATTTTGTACTTAATTTTATGCTCCTGAGTCTGGGATGTAGGGATTAATGTGTATTGCACTGTTGTTAAATTGTTAATTGGAGGTATTCATGTATGTTTCTTGTTTCATCATATCCGTAATACTCACGCTCGCCCCTCTCTTTATCACCAATACCCAAAAATGAACACATCATGTGCACATAAATTGCAAAAATATTACAACTAATGTCAACTCCAACCACAACACCTAAACAAATCAAATTAAATACACATATAGACATTGGATGGAAGTATCACCCCATCATACAATGGCAGGTGAAATATGTGGTTTCTTCACATGGCTGTGGGTATTCTATCGTGCCAAGCATGACTTGCCAGTAGTATTAGGTATGCGTCATCCGTGGGAACATGGTGAGGATCCCTTTGCTATACATGATCATGTAGATAATTTAGAGGGATTAGAAAAGGAGTGGGAAGACTTTACGGAAAAGAGTACTAGGCCTGGAGATGATGATGATGATGATGATGTAAGTTTTGTGTTTGTTTGTTGATATGTATACTAGATTTAATTTACACAGTATCTCACCCTTTTGTTTCGTACACCTTTTTACAGGATGATGATGACGACGACGAAGATGATGACGATGATGAATAAGTTCAGGGTGGGGGTTAGTTAAATGAACCTTGTTGGGGATGAAAGAGAAAAGGCTAAGGCAATGAGATAAAGGTAGAAGAGGTGGGTGTAGAAAATATAAATAGAGAATCCATCTCGGTGGTAAAGTTACAATGTAGAATATAAGAATAACATCTTAACGATTAAGGTGTACCTAATCAGCCACGGCCACTAACATTACCCCGCTTAGTGTCATACAACTCTGGCATCTTCCAACCCCGTAAAATTTCATATATGATGGATATCGGCCTGGAGGTTGTCCTTGTCCCTAGACGACGACCAGGCCCACTATAATACCTATAAATACAATCCAACATATTGGGCACAATTTTTAGAGCCAGCGAGTCCTCGTCTTCAGCAAACTCTGCATTCAAGTGCTGCACATTGCTACCTTCTTTGTTCCTGTTCGATAGGAGATGATATATTTTCTTACTTCTATTGGTCCATCGTCCCTCATTGCAATCATTCTCAGTAATAATATCATCAAAGCTAATGCCTTCAATAGAACATGTATGATTGCAATCAGCCAATGTGTTCAGGCTAGTAGGATCATAAACCGCCTTTAATAGTGCCTCTTTGCCAATGTTTGTAATATTATTATCACCTAATCGAATCTCCTGAAGACATGTATTTTGTCTCAATGCACGAGCCATTAGTTTAGCGTCATGGTCATTCAGTTGGTTATCTGCCAAGTAGAGTCTACTTAAAGGACGATCACTTATGGCAATGTAATCTGATATCGTGGTATCACCGCCAGTCTCGATGTTATTTCTTTCGACGTCGATATGCGAAAAACTCTTTTCATTTTGATCGAGAAGAGAGCAGAGTACTTCATAGCCATTGATATTTACCCCGGCAACATTCTCAAGATGGATATAATCAATAGAAGAATGGCTAATAATAGCCTCTACTAAGCCATTGATATGTTCCTGTTCATCAATAACATTATTTATCCACTCAAATCGTTCGGTAGAAGCCAGCCCTTCGATCAAATCTACTACAAATTCAATGCCATCACTCATATTATCAAACCTAATATTCATAAATTTACACTCATTGATCATCTTCCCTTTCAGTGCAGGCGACAATAATTTAAGAATTGAAGTTGGCATCTGTAAATTTTCGATTGAAAGTTTATCTAATACTTCAGTATTCTGGTGCAAGTGTATTGCATTGGCTAATTCTATCCAATGTGGAAGGAGGACATTGTCATATTGTAGAATGAGAGGGTCTCCATTATCATTATCCTCCCAAAGGTTAAGTCCAATACCACGGCATTCTCTCCTCCTCAACCATGATGATGTGTCCTTGAAATCATTTACTAATTTTACCATATGTGTAACATGATTCATATCAAACCCTTGTTCTTCCCAGTAATTCGAAGGAATGGAAGGAGCAGAGTACTTCCAATTATTTGCCTTTTTCAACAATTCAATACTTTTCTCGTATGAACCACATTTATCCTCGAGGTGCATACATTTGCTTTCCAGTTTATCAATTTGAGATTGTTTATTATCAATACTGCTTTGCAGTGAGCTACATGTCTCCTCGAGGCTAATGCATTTACTCTCCAAACTAACAATGTGAGACTTTTGATTATCAATATTGGCCTGCATATTATCTATACGAGATAGTTTACTCTTCATACCATCCATTTCATTTTGCATATTGATGCACCGACTTTCTAATTCATCCATTCGAGATAGTTTACTTTTCACCTCTTGCATCTCTGCTAATACCGCGGCCAATGATATACCACTTTCATCACTATCAACCTTACGCTTCTTTGTGGTATTATTACTACTCATTTTGTATATAGTATAATAATTGGTATATCAAATAGACGCACAAACACAAATACGATATCGAAAAGCCATGGGCCATGGATAAGTGATAACACTCTCATAAAATGGGAGGATACCACAAACAGGGTATCCTCTCTAAAAAATATGAGAGTTGAGAGGTGAAGTGTGATGGATCATGATATCGATAGTAGATGTTTAGTTCATCTATTTAACAGTATACATTTATTTGATCAGTTTTCAACCCTATCGATATTTGGCGGTCTTAAGGCAGCTGCATTTATATGCATTGAGAAATAATCTACTAAAGAAGGTGCACCTTCTCATAAACCCAATAAACAGTAATATACTAATAATATCCATCAGTGTCACACCCTAAAGGTATACAAAAGAAGAATGAGTTATAATAAAGCAAAAAGACCTAAAGTAGAGGACGTAGAGGATGGCGGCGGCGGCAGTATGGCCGATATCCTAGCCGAGATGCAAGATATGAAAAGTAAATTATCTCGTATGGACGAGATGCAAAATGAAATTGATAGTATGAAGGGTAAACTATTACAGATGGATGATTTGAAGAAAGAGATATCTAAACGAGATGATTATATTAATAGTGAGATGTCTGAAATGGATGAATTGGTGAGCAAATGTAAACACCTTGAGGATAAATGTAAACACTTTGAGGATAAATGTGGCAAATTGGAGAAAAGGGTTAAGGTATTGGTTAAAGATTGGAAGTATAGTGCACCAGAGATTCCTGCTAGTTATTGGGAAGATAAGGGTTATGGCGAGGAATACATTGAGTTAATTCGTGAATTTCTGAGTGATATCAAGGAACAAACATTACAATTGAGAAATGGAGAGGAAATGGATGTTTCTTTCGGATTTGACTTCGACGGACCCCTTATCTTACAACACGATGACGCACTTCTTCCGCACTGGACAGAACTAGCTATTGCACTACAGCTTTACCACAGTGATGATACCTATGACGTTGTATTCAAGAATATGCAACTGACACCATCAATTATTGACATACTTGCTCCAGCCTTAAAAGAAAATCAAATAAAGTCTTTGTCTTTTATCGGCATTGAGTTGGACAGTAGTTACGCTATTAGGTTTTCAGTGGATATAATGAAAGCCAGCAAACATTTGACAGATATTGATTGGGCATACACTCGTATTGATAGCAAAGATGATGCTCGAGACTTGTCCTTAGCTATAAGTAGTCATCCCTCAATCAATCATGTTCGATTTGAAAATTGCTTCGGAGTGGAGCGGAGTCTCGGTTATAGTATGCTGTGTGATCTTTTCCAATTTGGCAATAAAATTGGCAACACTATTGACCTGGAAGGAAACCACATTAGAACTGGGGGGTTGCAATGCAATACCATACTACATAACAAGGAATACTCCACTGAAGCGGCTCTACTTAGCAAATAACATTTTGAATGACAACGATGCCTTACTAATTGCTCAAGCTCTGAAACAGAATGACAATCTACGTACACTTCGTTTACAAGAGAATCAACTAACAAAAGCTGGTCAGGATGCAATCATGAAGACAATTTATGATTCCACAAGTCTCAACTCTGTATCAGATTGCAATCATACATGTTGTGTTCAGTTTAATGATGATTATAGATGTAGGCTCAATGAAAGAGGTGATAAATTGGTTAATAGAAGGCGGAAACTATATCGCCTTCTGTCCTCAAGGAATAGGGAAGGGAGTAATGTATACCATTTAAATTTGGAGTTTGGAGACGATGAACCACTTGCACTTCTTCCTAAGGTGTTGGGGGGTGTGTACCGCTATTCTCAATCCATTGCCTCCTTGGACCCCTTACGTGCCGACACAGTGCAACCTTTGTCAATAATGTATGAGATCTTACGTAGTTGGAAGATGCCAGAGCTGTTTGAACAACAAATTAAACCTACAGTTAATTAATCATAGTCATGATTTTCGTATTGTTTTAAACTATTATCTGCTTTCTATAGTTTATGCAAAGGGTAATTGAGTATTTGTTAAATAGACAGGCTTTACTTCTTTCCCTTCCCCTTCTTTTTCTTCTTACCCCCACGCTTCTTCGTACCACTCTTTTCATTGCAATCCTCCACAGTCCTCCTATTTGCAAGTATCATCCGCAATACCCTTTTATTCTCTTCCAAATTATCTGTATTCCAATGCTCTTCATACAAAATCGCCCTAATGATTGTCTTCCTTGCCTCCTCCATATTCCCCTTTGCCATGTGAGATAACGCGGCGTATTTGTGCACTCCACTCCAGTGCCTTGCCTGACAGTGATATGGTAGTTCACATGTTTTGATTGCTAGATCAAATCCCCTTGAGTCATAAGTACCACTTTGAGCCATCTCATAACTAGATCGCATAACACCTAGTACAGTAACAATGTTGACCCCTCCCCCTTTGGTCTCCTTCAAATCTTCTTTCATTAGGGATAAGTAATCGTCCACTGCTTTGTCCCATTCTCCAAGGGCAGCATGGGCTTGCGCTTTCCATCGCTTTACACGATACTCTTCTTCACGACTTAAGATAGCATAATATAACTCGCTCAATGATGTGATCTCCGTTGACATCTTGATCATTGCCTTTGGATCTGCCATCAATAGTGCCATCATCTCTCCCTTCTCGTACAACATGGTAAGACGAAATTCGATATCCGAGCAGGGTTTCCTTACCTCGCCTGTCATTTTCAATACTGCAAACCTCGCCATCAAATTGTTAACACGCTCTTCATCGGCTAATTCTTTATCACCGACGACATCAAGAACAGAATCAAACTCAGCCACAGCAAGCTTTGCGTATTTCGTTTGTTCTGCTGACCCTTTAGGCAATATAACGTTCCTCTTTCAATGGTTGTCTTCAGAACATTCGGAATCTCACCTCGGCAATAAGGGCATAAGGATCCATCTTTTGTATCAAAAGATATGGATCCATCCTCTTTTGTATTAAAGGGGACAAATGCCGTAACGATACGCCCTCCATCGGTGTCTGCTTCTCCAATACTAACCTCCTTCTTTTTAGTTGCCAACTGAAACTGTCCGACACACTCAAAACAGAATACATGCCCACACGGTAGACTGACTGGATTAGTAATCTTTTCCTCCAAACATATAGCACATGGACCCTCATCCTTCGTATCGTCCTTATTGCTATCCGGCAACTCCCTAGTCATATTTTCATTCCATTCTTTGCAATCTTTGCTAATGCGTTTGCATGTTGCCTTATGTTCTTTCCAATTTGCTGCCTGACATTCTTTGCTGTACAATTAGATATGATCGACAATATATGGCATGGAAGAAGAGGTTAGAGAGTACAACAATAATACTATAATGTATAATGTAAAATTGCAAACGAATCATATGATGTGCACATAACATACACATCAAAACTCACCTACAATAATAATACGATTTACACCGTCCACAACACTTTTGAGGAGATTTAACACCACAATTATCGCAATTAATAACACTCCGATCAATGATGATATCATCGACTACCGCCTTGGTATTACTCTCCTCCATATCGTATGACCTACCACAAAAAAATCTTCTTGTCGAAAAAAAGATATGTGTATCTCTTTGCTATATAGGTAATATGATAACTCGGAGTAGCCGAACTTCCCCAAACTCTCTAACCTGCCCTCTTTTAGATGCTTATATATATAATGTGATAATGCACAGTAGGTTAGCTTAGATCTTTGCAATTCCAATACACGATGACGGCAAAACAATATATCATACTTAATATACGTATCTACATAAATCTTTCTCTCCAAAAGGATACCAAAACCATAATCATTGCAATATCACACGATTATCATCGCAACGCTGGTTGAGGAAAGAATGTAGTCGAATGTTACAATGATGAAAGGTACACAATAGAGAAAGGGTGTTTATCATCTCTGTAGCATTATATAACCTAAGATATTTCAAGTAGTGATGGTCTTGTGACACAGGAGAAAATTTTTTGGAAAAGAGAAAAGTTGTTGTGCAACCATAGTAACTCCGATTAGCCCCTCCTTTGGCGTGGTAGCATTATAATGAGCGTAGAACAATCAAAAGAGACTGTCAATAACAGTGATATCTCATCGGTACCCTTAGACGATACGCCGCCGTCGGTAACTGCACCAAGAACAATCAACACAACAAAAGACGAGAATGTTGTTAATGTTGATACGATTAGTAATAACAACAACAATGTAGCAACACTACCACCAATGCCAACAATGGCACCACCAACAACACCTACAACAAGTTTAAGTAATATAATACCCTCATTGTCTAGTGCTGATTTATCATTACTTGATAATACTGCCGGTGGTACTACTGCAACTGCGGCGAATAATGTGGATAATTATCAAGAGAAGGCTGAGCAAGCCCCACCTCAAGAAGGTATATCAAATGATAGTAATACCAAGCCTGTAGCAGCAAAGATTGAAGAAGAAGAATCAAGCAGTATTAAAACTGAAGAATCTCAATCATCATCAAGTAGTAGTAGTGGCAGTGACGATAATTCATCGGAATCAGAGGAAGAGTCATCCTCTGAAGAAGAGTCATCTTCAGATAGTAGTGAAGATCCATCGATTGATAAATCCGACAAGATACTCAATACTACCAATAATAACAATAAAGAAGAAGAGGAGGAGGTACCAAAACATATGAGGAAATTACCTCCCGAGTCTAAATTGTCACCACGATTATCAGCCACTGCTACTAAGAAAGTTTTACAACCACAAAATCCACCTTCCCCGCAAAATCCATTTACAATCAGTCCACCACTGGGTGAAATATCCTCAAATGGTATCATTGGTTCACCTAACAGTGTACAGAGTAGTAAGAGTGAAGAATTGATGGAGGGTGTATTAACTAGTAGTCAAGTGTTGTATGACAATGAAGTGGATTATAATGATGATTTAGAAATTGGAGAAGGTTTGAACATGGAAGCACAGCAGGGTGCTGCATTCTACGCAGCATATACTGATAGAAAGAACTATACAGATAATTTACATTTAAACAATGCACCTCACTCCTCAACCAATGGAAGAAGACAAAGCAGAAGAAGTTCTAAAATTGGTCAAGATCGTGCATCAATCAAAGATATGGTATCACATCGCTTAAAAGGTAAAGGATATGATAGATCACGACGTAATAAAAGTGCAATGAAATCTAATGATCGATTTATAGTTAGTGGAAGAAAGAAGAGTCGTCGTGCTAGTGCTTCTCCTCGTACAAACCAATTTAATGATGAAAGAAGAGATGAAAGAGGAGATGAAAGAAGAGATGAAAGAAGAGGATGGAGTAATCCACACAAAAAACGTCGACTAATCTATGCCACACTTGCATGTGTAGTGGGTATAATTGGTATATCATTAATTGTAGTGGGTGTTGTCAAAGAAAAGGAGTATAATGATGCTAATGCTGATGAGGAGTATAGAGATAATAATGACTTTTTTGAATTAGATGGTAAGGAAGTTCCGACTAATACTGGAGGTAGTAATGGAGGAGGTACATTTGATATTGAAGATGGTATATCAATGGTACAGCCGGGTCAAGCGCCTAGTGGTGCTAGTAATACAGATGTAGTTCGTCCAACCACTATTGTCTTAAACCCCAGCGAGACACCTCGAGAAGATGATGCATTACTAATACTACTAAAGAAGGCATACTACAATGCACTCTCAAATATATCAGACGCATACCCCTACATCGACAAAGCACAAAACATCCAATTGGATACATCAACTCAAACTAAGATACTCCAACCAAAAGATCAATCAGCACAATATAAAGCATATTTACATCTATTAAATGAACGTACCGACGTGTATGACAAATCTACGAATTCAATTATTATGGATACAGATCGTATATTACAAATATATGCCTTGGTTACATTCTATCATACCTTTGGTTGGCCAATGGAGGGTATTAATGAATGTTTATGGAGTGGAGTTACCTGTTCTGGATTAGGTGTACATAATACAGAAGAGAAACATGATACAGATGGTGTGCCTGGTAGTGCAATGAATGAAGATGGTATAATTAGTAGTGAAGAATCTATATATCATGTTGTGTCATTAAATGTCAAGGGTCCCGATGGTACCAAGGAAGGATCAAGTCAATATGGACCAATACTGCAAGGTAGTAACTTACCAATTGAATTAATGTTTTTACGACATCTCGAGGTATTAGATGTTAGTCATAACATGATAGAAGGATCATTATACGGTGGTATGATGCATTGGAAGAATATAAAAGTATTGGCATTGAATGATAATCGATTCACGGGTACTATACCCAGTGATCTGGGATATTTGTTTAATTTACAAAAGTTGACATTACATCATAATGAATTTGATGGTATTGTGCCTGAAGAGTTGTGTGAATTGCGTGATGAGGGTACATTACACTTTCTATGGGTTGATTGTTCACCTATGCAAAGTACGAATATACCCAAGGTATCGTGTCCTATTGATGATTGTTGTTCCATCTGTTTTGAGGGGTATGATAAGAGTGGATCATCGTTACTAACAAGTAGTGGATTAGATGCAAACAAACAAGAAACGTCTCATTCAGTACAACAAGATGATTCGTCTGACCTTAAAAATATGCTAGTGGCTGCCTCGAGTGATGAAGGTATGGCATTGATGGATATTAATTCACCACAATTTCATGCATATGCATGGCTTGCTGGTGATGTTTCATCTTCTCAAGAAACGTATAGTAATAATGACCGAATGTTACAACGGTATGCATTAGGCATTTTATACTTTGCTACCAATGGTGTGAATTGGTCAATGAGTGATGGGTGGCTAACTTCTGAAGATGAATGTACATGGTATGGTATATCAGGATGTCAAAATGCTAATACTGATAAGATTATTAGTATAGAACTCAAGGGGAATGAATTAGTTGGTAGTATACCACCGGAACTATTTGAGTTTATACCAACATTGGTAGTATTGAATCTTGCTACAAATGTTTTGTCTGGACCTATACCAAAAGAGATCGGTATGTTATCCAATATTAATATATTGGAATTGGCTGAGAATGAATTAACTTCTATACCGTCTGAGATGGGTAATTTGAATACAATTGATCATTTGTTTTTACAATCGAATAACTTTGGTCAACAGTCAATGCCTGATGAAGTTTGTCAGTTACGATCTGCTGGTTCATTGACGCTGTTATGGGCTGATTGTAAAGGTAATGGATCATTACAATGTAGTGTGGATTGTTGTACGACATGCTTTGAGAGTTCAATGAATGGTGATAATAATGTGTTTGAGGAGGATACAGGCAGTAATACTTCTACAAGTGATACAGTAACATATACACCGGCAATTACCCATGCTGATAGTGAAGGTGATATGTTGGCCAAATTGAAGAAAATGGCACCAGGTGAGTAGTTTGTATATGAATGTACTTTCTCATACCACTGTCATGTAAACTTACATCATATTCCACAAAAACAGATGGCGGTGTCTCATTAGATGATCATGTGTCACCACAGTACAAGGCATATAGTTGGCTTGTATCGTCTAGCACTAGCGGCTTTTCATCTGATATTCTTCTCCTCCAGCGATATGGCCTTGCTACCCTTTACTTTAAGTGAGTCCTCATGTTATGTTTGGATGTAGCTCACTATTCTCAGCTCATTTTTTCTGAACATATCACATGCATTATTGCCTTTACATTCAGCACGGCTGGCCATGGCTGGACAAAGCAGGAAGGATGGCTGTCTGATAATGATGTTTGTGAATGGGAGGGAGTCAACAACTGTATCATGATGACTGGAGGATCCATGGTTACAGAACTCGATCTGAACAGTAATAATTTAGTCGGTAGAATCCCTGTTGAACTCACACATGTTAGATCACTTGGTAAGAAGGACAGTATTTCTCTCCATAACTCTTTACCGTGCACATCTTATGTCTTTTTTCAATCCAAAATCAAATGCAGAAACCCTCGACTTGACAGACAATGAGTTATACGGTCCAATACCTCCCGAGTTTGGACATTTTGAGGATATGGAAGTATTAAGACTCGGCGGCAATTTACTGACAGGTGATATTCCTCCAGAGTTAGCACATCTAGTCAATCTACAAGAACTGTACCTCCATGTGAATGAGTAAGTTTTGTATCTGTTTGGATAGACCTCTCAATTTGGTCCATATCTTACTAATACATTATGTTCCTCCTAAACACGTCTATAGTTTTTCATGTACAGCGATGCCTGAGGAGATTTGTGGAATGAGAACAAGCCTCAACCTTCATACACTGTGGGCCGATTGCCAAGCAAGTGAGTTTTCAGCAGTGTACTGTGATGATGTAACATGCTGTACACAATGTTTTGGAGATGAGAGTGAATTCATACCCTATGGAGGGTACACAACAGAAGGGACATACCCACCATTGATCACTTCACCAGCCTTGGCCGCCACAATCGTACCTGGGCGTAACTACCCCCCAACCTTCTCCCCTATTGGATCTAGTCCATTGGTTGAAAATCCAGAGCTAAAGACATTCTTGCTATCTCATATGGATGGGTTTGATCAACGGCTAGCTGACACATCATCACATGCCTACAAGGCTTACATGTGGCTTGCCAACAATGATGGAAGCTTGAATCAGCTAAATGAAATGCGTAAACTTCAAAGATTTGGATTAGTAACCTTCCTCTTGAGCACAACACCAGAGTATGATTGGAAAGTGTCTACAAATTGGAAGACTCAGGACCATGAATGTAATTGGTTTGGTATATCATGTGCTATAACAGATACAGTGACAGAACTCTCACTCCCAAGTAATCGGTTGAGTGGAACAATACCACCTGAGATTGCCTTGGCAGGGATCGGGGGTAAGATGAGCAGATTGAATCTCGCCGGAAACAATCTTGGTCAAGAACTTGCAAAACAAGTCGGATTTCTATCTCACTTAGAGGAACTTGGTAAGGTGTTTGTTCTTCCACTTGATGCGGTTGTTATATTCAACTTCTAATTCTAATACGACCACTTCCCCTCTCTATTCAACAGATCTGAGGTCTAATGATTTCACGGGTAAGATCCCAACCGAGCTTGGAGAGTTGCATCTACTTAAATCGCTGAATCTCCAAGCTAATGAGTTTACTGGTGACATGCCGAGCGAGATATGCACATTACGATCTGGTCAACTAAATGATCTAGCTGCGGATTGTGACACAACAGATCCATTCAGCCAAGTGTCGTGTACCTTGAATAGTTGTTGTACAGAGTGCTATTAAAGTTTATACGATATTGTACAAATATAGAAAGGGATTAGGTAACTTAAACTTAAACCCATCCACATAAGATTGAACACATCATATGTTCAAATCTAGTTCAAGCATCTGTTTCAATTCAACCATCCTAGCCTCTGTATAACCTTTGATTTGGAAAGCAATAGGAATTTGCCCTTTTAAAGATTCTTTTGACAGCTTGTACTTTGTGTCATTATGAGAAGTACTATTGAAAGCACAATCAATCATGTTCTTCAGATCACCACCATCATGTACTTCTGCGAGATTCATGCTCATGGCTTCTTTCACTGGATGAGCATATGTCAGATATTTGTTCCGTAATGTGGTTGTATTTGTAAAAAAGTTGTGAAGGTGCCAGGCATTATAACCAGCAGATCCCGAGTAAACACTACCCGGAATTCTTCGATAATCATGAGCATTAAACAGGGGAAAGTGTGTTGTATTCTTTGGAAGTTTATGGAAGGAAGTCTGTTTTGAATATCCATCATCTAGCCATCCAGTTCCTTGCCAACCACGCTCTGCTTTGGCATGTTGTTCGGGTGATTCATTGATTCCTTCTATACATTCACCAATCGTAACATCTGGGTGATTCCAGGTTCTCTGAACACGACACGCTGGGCCTCCTTCAAATACCACAGCACGCGCTGAAAGACGGGCATCCTTGCAATGATTATGCGTATCAAATTCCTTTACTTCACATATTTGCATTGCTCTTATATAATCCCTAGTATAGAGCTCGTCAACATCTGCCAAATAACCGAGCGCTTCATGTGTCATACCGTTCTGTTTCCATCGTTTGATAATGATTCCTGATTGCATACCCTCCCAACCAAATCCCTTTGGCCAACCAGGTCGTTGATGAACTGATAAACGTGTACTCTTTGTGTTCAGTATAGGAAAAAGTGATGTAAGCGAAAAGTGCATATGATATGAACAAACTTTAGAGGTTAATATTGACATGGAATCTTGTATTATCCTTACCTTAGTTTTGGGACCGTATATTCCATTTTGTAACAGCTTGAGACTCTCTGAACCAGGAGGGAATCGAAAATCTCGTGGATAATGCATTTGTGTTCGACTATTCATGAAAGATGTGAGCTTTTATTAGTGTATGACGCAAATGAGAATAGCGGTTACTCATAGTTGTTTTACTTACTTGCTTTCCGAATATACTACCGTGTCAAATATACCATAGAACTCGAGTGCATGGGTTGCAATTATATGCCACGAATCATCTGTTTGGGATACACAATATGAGTATATGATCATGATTATGAAGGAACACACTATCAATACAGAACTACTTACCGGCAATATTTGATCCATAAAATACTTTCCTCCGTTCCTTACGTCCCGAGTACTTTAGATTGTATCGTTTACATCTTGCCTCTTCAACTAAGGGGTCAATCTTTTCATCAGGTATAGACCGTGGGGTTTGTGCCTCCTTGAGTAATGTCTTGGCTGAGCCTTCTGCATCGGCATAGAGTATTTGTGTCTCAGAGGACTCTAATTGTTTAAAGTCTGACGGGCGGAGGTAAATGTAATCCTCCTCGTCTGACTTGTCCTCCTTATTGTATGGCCACCCTCGCCTTTTGTTTTCAGCAACCCAATGGCTATTTAACTCTCCAAATCGATCTACTTGGTGGAGCTGTGCTGAAATTGAACCATCCAAATTTGTTATCAAACCTGTCTCTGGTTCAATCATATTATGTTCGGGTGGTAACCACTCTTGCCATTTATCATTCTTAACATAAAAGTCCCATCTAACCTTATCCATACCTTGCTCTGCTGCTTCCTTCTTTGCTTGTTCTGCAATTCTAGCTGCTCTATGTCCGACTACATTGATTGGTCCCGTTCTATATGGAATACTTGTTGCATGTTTGAATCTACCCGTGTAGTATAGATAATTATGAATACTTTGATCATCACCTTTAATCGGTATACGACATTCATCTCTAACCTTCCAATAGTCGAACTCTTCTCTCATTACTTTGAGATATTCAAGAATACCTTCCCTTGATCCCATTGTGCTACCACTGCACAGCATTCGAGTTGGTCCTACCGTATAATTCCGACAAGCACGGACGGGTATAACTGTTAACCAGTTTGTATTATCTAATGCAGGGTCTTCCTCGAATACCATCAATGAATGTGTTTGATTCCTTTTGTTTGCCGTGGCAAACGGGTCACGTTGAAAGTAAGCATCACGTACATCCGTTAGTATAACACCATCTGTACAATCTGTGCAATCATCTAGCCAATCTTTAATCTACCCCAAGTGAGCTTGTAATCGGGATGATCTTTTGTACACTTCCAACCCTTCTCTTTTTGCATATTAACAATCATTCCATTATTGAGCTTTGTACCATTATATGTACATCTTTCTGCATTCTCTATATATTTAATTGTAACATTTTGACTATTAAGGTAATCGATAGTACCTTTTGGTGCATCATTTGCAATACCTAATATGATATGACCAGGATATCCAGTAGCTCGGAGACTACCGACAAATGTTTCATATATACTTAATGGAAAACCATTTATCATGCCAATAACAACTGATTTCGATGATTCCCAATTAGTAGTAGAATGTTCCTCATCTTTCTTATTATTGTTAATTGTTAGGGTTCAATGATTGAGGTTTTGCATCTTGTTGAGGTGCCGCAAAGGATTCGTCTTCTATTATTGAGTTGTTCGTTTTGTAAATGTCATGAAATGAATGATAAACGTTCCATATCAAAGGGATACTGACAAATAGTATACCATCCAGTAGGATTGACGTCTTCGACCTATCTGCCTCTGCCGCATCTTACTGGAATAAGGTAGATAGAATAAGGTGCACCTTCTTCAGTAGACTATTTCTGAATGGATGTAGATGCTGCCGCCCTAATACCACCAAATATCGATAAAGGGTTTAAAACTGATCCAGTGACTGTATTATTAGTGTATGGAAGTATATATTGTGTGAGTTATCGATCCCTAAACATCTAACGTCTAACATCGATATCAAATATCTCATATTCTACTCTCATAATTTTTGGTATCCTTCCCATTTTTCCTATCACGGCGTGTACGATATATAGTCTCTCTCTAGTTGTCGGCGTCTATTTATACCAATTATTATACTATATACAAAATGAGTACCAATAATACCACAAAGAAGCGTAAGGTTGCTAGTGATGATAGTGGTATATCATTGGCCGCGGTATTAGCGGAGATGCAAGAGATTAAAGGTAAACTATCTCGAATGGATGAATTAGAAAGTCGGTGCATCTCTATGCAAAATGAAATGGATGGCATGAAAGATGCACTATCTCGTATGGCTCAGAGAAACACATACTTGGTGAATACTATAAATTCAATCGATAGAGTACATTCATCTGAAATTCATCAATTAGAAAACAAATGTGAACTATTGAAAAGATCGGTTAAGTTAATGAGTAAAGAGAGTACATGGGAATACTCGTTACCTGCTATTCCAAGGATTTATTGGGAAGATTATACCGATGCGGGCATTACGGAAATGGAAGAGTTTCTACTTAACATCAAGGAAATTACTTGTGCATTAAGGAGAGGAGAAGATTGCAAAGATATCACACTAAGAGGAACGGACTTTATTGAAGATTACGCTCTTACTTTTAACAATATACTTCTTCCACACTGGAAAGAGTTTGCCAATGCACTTCAGATATATCCAGATACTTTGGACCAATTTACTCTTCATAGTATTGAACTTCCATCATCGGTTCTCAAGTTATTAATACCAGCCTTGAGAGGTAAGGTAAACATTACTCTTACATTAAATAATAACGAGTTTACGAATCCTCGGGAAGGGATTGAGTTTGCAGTCCAATTAATCAAAGACAACACAAACATAAGTGAGTTTGAGTTCGTAAATAATCAAGTGAGTAGTGCAGAGAATGCCCATTGCTTAGTTGAGGCTATTATCAGCCACCCTTCACTCAAACATTATGTCCGTCTTGAGAATTGTTTTAGGGATGAGGGTATCAATTGTTATGGGTATGATGCAATAAAACTACTATTTGCTGAGAACAAAGGTTGGAATAACATTGACCTTGAAAACAATAACATTAAAACTGGGGGTTGTACTGCAATACCGGACTTTATTGCAACGAATCCTCCTCTCAAGCAACTAATCTTGGAGAATAATAACTTTAATGATGAAGATGCCACATTGATTGCCCGCGCCTTGAAACATAACATCAATTTAGAGCAAATCCATCTAGGTGATAACGATATAACAGATGCTGGTGCAAAGATGTTGTTCAAAGCTGTTTATGATACTACAAGTCTAAACTCAGCGGCCGATAGCAACCATACTTGTCAAATAGTTGGCAGCTTCAGTTACCTTGATGTTGTAAACACCGCTACTGTTTGTATTGGCCACCGCAAAGTGAACAGAAGTAGAAAGATTTATTATCTATTATCAGATAGAAATAAGATGGAGAGTAATGTGCACTATTTGAATTTGGAGTTTGATAATAATAATGAGGATGATGATATCTCTTTTGCTCTGAAGCTCACCCCCCAAGTACTGCAAAGTATATACAATCTTTACTCCTCTCATCGCAATCATGAAAGCTATTCTCCTAAAGACAAGGTCAGTGTACCTCCTTTATCAATTATGTATGAGACATTACGTGGGTGGAAAATGCCAGAGTTGTATGACAATAAGCGGGGTAATGTTAGATAGAGTACGCGGATGATTAGATTAGGTACATCTTAATCGTGACGATGTTATTATTATATTCTATTTACAAACTTGTTACATATGAACTGTTATAAATTAGTACTCCGCCATACTTTTACAGCACTAGGGGAAAATCTCGATTTTCTGCCAAACCTCAGACAAATAACAGCATGCAGGTGCTACAATAGTAGATGTTTGGCATTGTATGGGTGTATAACAAGGTGATGAACACTCCCAGCATGATTGTAGGGCCCTCTGTCATACTTTTACAGCCCAACATTGGTAGATTTCATGCCTTAGATCAGATTTCATGCCTTAGATCACAGGGAAAAATCTCGATTTTCTGCCAAACCTCAGACTAGTTTGGCCATCAAGTGGTGGTATAACAGCAAGCAGGTGCTACAATAGTAGATGTTTGGCATTGTATGGGTGTATAACAAGGTGATGAACACTCCCAGCATGATTGTAGGGCCCTCTGTCATACTTTTACAGCCCCACGTTGGAAGGTTTCATGCCTCAGATCACAGGGAAAAATCTCGATTTTCTGCCAAACCTCAGACAAATAACAGCATGCAGGTGCTACAATAGTAGATGTTTGGCATTGTATGGGTGTATAACAAGGTGATGAACACTCCCAGCATGATTGTAGGGCCCTCTGTCATACTTTTACAGCCCCACATTGGAAGGTTTCATGCCTCAGATCAGGAAAAAAACTTGATTTTCTGCCAAACCTCAGACTAGTTTGGCCATCAAGTGGTGGTATAACAGCAAGCAGATGCTACAATAGTAGATGTTTGGCATTGTATGGGTGTATAACAAGGTGATGAACACTCCCAGCATGATTGTAGGGCCCTCTGTCATACTTTTACAGCCCCATATTGGAAGGTTTCATGCCTCAGATCACAGGGAAAATCTCGATTTTCTGCCAAACCTCAGACTAGTTTGGCCATCAAGTGGTGATATAACAGCAAGCAGGTGTGCTACAATAGTAGATGTTTGGCATTGTATGGGTGTATAACAGGGTTGTGAACACTCCCAGCATGATTGTAGGGCCCTCTGTCATACTTTTACAGCCCCATGTTGGAAGGTTTCATGCCTCAGATCACAGGGAAAAATCTCGATTTTCTGCCAAACCTCAGACAAATAACAGCATGCAGGTGCTACAATAGTAGATGTTTGGCATTGTATGGGTGTATAACAAGGTGA
>Ga0214477_100556_pt1 | contig 25522 bp, 17 predicted proteins | sample M1_20Mar14CPVII9_FD_165058 | JGI IMG/M metagenome (GOLD analysis project Ga0214477, IMG submission 165058) | Marine eukaryotic communities from Monterey Bay, California, United States - M1_20Mar14CPVII9sort6BwellC16 | ecosystem: Environmental > Aquatic > Marine > Unclassified | place: USA...
ATAGTAAAAGATGAAAGTGTAAAACGCAAAGCATTAGCCGAGCAGGCACAATTGGAACGTGACAAAGAATTATTAGCAGCTCAAAAGACAGTGGAAGGTGTACAAAAGTTAAATGAATCAAAGTATACATTAAAAGAACGATATGCCAGTGTTTATTATGACGAACAAATGAACCCCTTTGGTGCTCCTGCACCGGGACAAATGAAGTTGTATTATGCAGATATTGAGGGTAAGACTACTACAATGGATGCAAGACGAGCTGTGGTACCGACAAAGTTTAGAAAAAAGTTTGAAGTAGAAGGGGGAAAAGATGATGTTATATTAATGCAAGAAGATACGGCACGAAGAAAGAGAAGATGGGATGACCAAGGGAGTGCTAATCAACAACAACAAATGGTAATGCCACCTCCAATGAATAATCATTATGGCCCTGGTCCTCCACAACAACATATTCCACCGCCGATGCCAATGGTAAGAGCTGATCAAAATGTTTACATCCATGTCATGTTATTCCCTTGTTTAGTCTGGACTTGCTCATATTATAAATGTGTGCCTTTGCTTCTTATAAAGCCCCCACTACAACCTCCACATCCGCCACCGCCTCCTCCTCCACCACCACCAATGGTAAGTCAATCAATGATTCATTATTCAATATTGAGTATAATGACTTGTACTAATTTATTATTTATATTTAGCAACCCCCACTTCCACCAGTGCCACCCCCTTCCACAATCCTTCCTCCTCCCAAACCTCCAATAGATAAGACTAAAGTGCCAGCTCTCCCAGCACCATCAAAAGCAGTATTACGAGCTGCGAAACGAAGCTCTGGCAGTAGTAAGCGTACTAATGCATTAGCTGATATTTGGGCATCTCAAGAGGAAATGGAATATGAGTCTTCATTAGGCGGTGCTCTTGAAGGCACGGTAGATCAACAGCAACAACAGCAGTCATTCGTACCAAGATGGAAACGCAACAAAAAGAATGGCAAATCTAGTAAAGAACAAGCGGATACATACGATCCATGTTGTCCAAGCGCAGATGGCTACTCGGAGTATAGAGATGCGGAACAGATTGAAAGACAGTCAAAAGAAGTTGCCAAGTTGAAGAAGGAACAAAATGAGCATGTTGCAAAACATATCGCTGCAACTACATCCCAGCAACAATCATCTTATGACATTCAACAACCGATATGGTATTATCGTGACAACACCTCAAATGCCGTTCAGGGGCCATTTTCTGGACACCAGATGTTAGGTTGGAGATCTTTCTTTCCACCGACTACTCCAGTTAGATTTAGTGATGGATCTCACTTTGATTTTGTACCGTTGTCAAGTGTCGATTTTACAAACCCACCAGTTCCGCCGCCACCGCAAAAAGAGACTACTGTATCAGCACCAGATGAAGCAATTAATAGTGTGAACAATGATACTACAAAAACAGCACAGGTAGAAGCAACCGCGCCATCACTTACTACTGAAGATGAAATCAAACTTGCTATTCCCAAGACAGAAGAAGTCACAGAACAGCTGACCAATGATAATGGCGGCCCAGAGCCTGAAGTCGAGATGTGTCTACCACCTCACTCTGACGACGAAGATAATCATGTTGATATGAATAACAATGTGGATACTAATAACTCAGGTCAAGAGGTTGATATGTGTCTTCCACCTCCATCTGATGACGAAGAAGCTGACCAAGCAAATAATGACGGAGAAGTCGACATGTGCCTTCCACCCCCATCTGACGATGAAGAGGTAAATGATCAAAATGAAATACCTTATCCATCAGTTGGCGAATATCCACTACCCAACGATGACGATGAAGCGATGTATCCAGTTGATGTCGAGTACCCCGTTGACAATGATTATCCTGATACGGGTGACTCATATAATGAAGGCGGTGAAATGTCAGCAGTTGCACCATATCCTACTTCTGAGGATGTGGAGTTTGGTGTAGCCGATGAGGGTACAGTAGACCAACAAGTTGGTGAACAGGAAGTTATACCGCCGCATGTCGAGAAGAAGAAATATGTTGGTGACAAGACAGTAGTTGCATTTATGCCGTCAACTCTAAGGAGGGGTATCAAACAAGCAAAGAAGAAGTCGGCTACCAAAGATGTTCTTTCAACTGCAGAGACAGCCAACGACAAGGAAGACAAACAAGGGAAGAATTCTGTTGCTGATGATTACAACAAGTTTATGGAAGAGATAGCAGAAATAAAGTAAAGTATTGAGTTCTCTTACTACCCCTTTTACATCACTCCTACACAGAACCTTTGATAACGATCGTACCAACGTGTTCGCCTAGATTTATGATGATGAAGAGAGATGTTAGTACATGTGGGCTGCAAAGGCAATCATGCACAAGTTCAAATGAAGTAGTCAACTCTTCGAGACTTCATATAAAACACACGAATTCACATGATGAAACAATGCTAACGCGGACGTACCAGTTCTCTAGAGAATCATCAATTAGAGAATCAACATACTTGTGAACACCATGATCATTCAAGTCAAGCCTAAACCTCGCTTTCAACTGCTTTACAGCCTCTTCTGGCCTACCCCGGAAACATGCTAGATCTTCATTACCCTCAGTCAGCATTTCGACAAGCAATATAATTTGATAGCACTGGAAGATGCGCGTTTCACAATGTATGAAAATGAAAAAGAGATGATATAACTTATGTTAGGCAACAAGTACATAAGACAGGAGGAGTGAAGGATCCTCCCGGTATCCTCAAAAAGAGAGAGAAGAAGTCCCACCTCAACGAGACTACTCATACATTCACACATATAACAATACTAACGCGGACTTTCCTGTTTTCTCAGTTCAATAAAGGTCTTGAAGCATAGCTCTCTGAACTTCTGAAAGGTATAACTACTGGGGCCGTCCATCAGATCAACAAAGTCTCTTGTGAGCTTGAAAGGAGCGCTCTCAAAGTTACTGTTTTTACCCGGCGAAGAGAGGAAGAAGAATCCCCAGTCGATATGAATTATATGTCCCTTACTATGAAGAAGTATGTTCCCATTGTGTCTATCTTTGATCTGCATAAGAAAACATACAATAGAATAAGCTGCTAAGCTCTCAACAAAGTTTGCCTTGGCATCTGAATACTCAGCCGACGACGGATCTCCAAAGTGCTGCTTAAAGAATCCCTTTAGACTTGTAAAGTTGGGTGTATTCCTTTTCAGAGAGTCAATGCTTATAGTGTCCGGTACACATTCAATTATACCTCCGCGGCCGGTAAGGGCTACGATTGTGTAAGGGTACAACCAACTTGGCACTTTAGCCTTTGCCAAGATGGTTGCCATTCGTGATATGAGCTGTGATGCTAGTTGTTCTTGGCGTAGGTCGTCGTTTCCCTTGATCAATATGGGAAGCAGTCTCCAATTTTTATTACTTCCGTATATAGAAGATTGACGAATGCGTTCAGTCTTTGTCGTCCAGTCTTCTTTAAACACAACTGCTGGAGCTGTAGTCCTTAACAAATTCGTATCTTCAGGTTCTACAGTTGCCTTCATTCGAGGTTCATCGCCAAATGATTCACTTCGAGCCATGCTAGTTGATGTTGGAGGGAACATTACTCTTCTTCTCTGTTTTCCCTGAGGCGAGTTGTCTTCATCACTAATTTCTTCCTCTTCTTGGGCAATGTTTTGAAATGAGTTGCGCTTTCTCAAATTGAGCTTCTTCTTTGGTGTGCTCCACTGTCCCATAGGAGACTTCTCGATATCATGTTGTGCCAATGTATTTGATTTTGTCGGTGTGATAGGTTCAGGTACTGCCCGAGTATCATTGAGTGCAACATCTTCCTCCTCCTCGGACAATAAAGGACCTCCTAGTGGTGGTGGTGGTAGTTGCATAACCATATCATCATCATCTTCTTCTTCGGCATTACTTGGTGAGTATGATTGGATTTCACTAAGTTCTCTTGCAGTCTCTTCATCTTCATCGTTAGCATGTGCTGATCTTTTCCACGAGTCTCTTCCCAAGAAGTCACTGAGACGCCGATCTAATACCCCTGGTCTACCGTCTCCATGATGACTTAGAAGATCTATTGTATCCTGTAACCTTTCCTGTGTATAATTAGCAACCTTATCAATGAGAGTACTGTGTCGATGTGGTGGACGTGGCTGTCTAACCCAATCGGAAGTTATGGTACTTTCATTATTCACCAATTGAGTAGTAGAGCTCGGTTCTCCATAATCCAATACTTCCAAAGTTATTATACAAGGAACACGTTCTTTCGTTGACAAAGCTATCGACTCTTCAGAAACTATCCGCCATACTCGATGCTGCATGTTCTTAATAGGTAGATAGACCACATTGGACGGCAGAAGTTCTACTTCTAAACCTCGCAGGCGTTTTCGTAGCTCAGCCGTTCTATCTGATCGACTGACATTCATTAAATCGTCAGCAACTGATAACAAGGCATCCAGAAACACAGGTGCTGCAAAGAACAACGAAGCTGCTTCATTGGCACTGTTTGGTGGCTGGTATGGCACACCCGAGTTATTGAGGGGTAGGAATCCATGCTTATGCTCGGAAGTGATTGTATCAAGATGAGAGGTGGACTGAAACCCAGTCTTTGGGTCAATGGGTATCAATCCTCTTTCGACTGCCGTTGCTAAGGACGATGGTGATCTTGAATATCCATTCAATCTGTCATTTGAGTCATAATCATCTGTAACTGTGCCAGAGAGGGTTCCATACTGACAGACTATTGCTGGTCTACTTCCTCTTTGTATAACCTTTTGAAGTAATTGTTCAATAAGAGCTTTTTCATCTGCGGTGAATTTAGTTGTTGGATAGTCACCAAATCCGTCAGCTCCTGAGTAATGATTCCATGCTGAATGACCAGGTGGGTCTTGTCCCATAAAATCAAAGGATGGTACACTAGGGATTAACCCTTGGCATGATGAAAGATATAGGTTTGTTTCGACTCCTCGTAACTGAGATGGCCCTAACTCAGCTTGTTCTAAAGATGATGATCCAAGACTGCCACCGCCACTGCTAAGACTATGTGCATGGCTAGATTGTTTGTGTTTATCTTCTAAAGACGATTCACCTAAACACCAAGATCTAAGGAACCAAAAACATCTATGTGCGAAATGAAGATCTTGACTACACTTCTTTAGTATCCATGCTTCTAGCTTCTGAGATATGTCAAAGTATGCTCCGTGCAGTAAGAATGATAATAGTTGTGGTGCATAGAATGATAATGCTGCACTCCCTTCTCGTGATACGGCATCTCCGTTACTTGTATTTGTACCAAATGCCAAATCTAATCTACTATTTGTACCACTCCATACATCTTCATAGGCGAAGAGTTGAAGTAATACCTTGAATGGATCAGGTTTTAAAGGTACTAACTTTGTAGCATTATTGATTGCATTTGCAAGTAAGTTAGATGAGTCAGCACTATTATTCCGAGTAGGAGACGATTGTAATGATGAATCTCTACTGTTTGAGCCACCATGAGTAGAATTGTTGTTGTTTGTCATTATTTCTAATCTTTCTGCCCACATTCTCTGGGCAGAATCAAAACGAGCTTGAGTATCAGACATGAATGCCTCATATTGATCTGGTAAACACATGAAACGCTCTTTGAATGATTTGTTTCTATTCAGATTGTTATTGTTGTTACTACCTCCTTCTGGTAAAAGTAACGGAGTCTCATCTGCAAAGTCTTCATCATCATCAGTATTGTGATGATCGCCATTTATTGTTAATGTATCAATCTTACCTCCAGATAGCCCCCTCGTTGTTGCAACACCATTACTTTGAGCAGCCATTGCATATGCCAATCTCTTTCGTTTCCTCTTCTCTTCATACAAGCCATCATGAAGAGGACCAGTAGAACGTACATGTAACACTATGAAAAAGTGCAGTATTATCGAAACCAGAGATAATGATAACAGTGTCCATGCCGTTGAACCTTCTCCACTATTCTTTACTTCGCTAAGCAGTAATCTTGGAGGGTCAAACGGGTCACTGCTACCATCTGATATGTCACCTTGTGAAGCGTCACTCATTGGATCTAATATCAACACAGCTAACATATGACTTATAATTATCATTAAACTTGTACCCTGGAATAGAAATTGTATTATAACACACGGTACTCGTGTTCCCTTATATGCTGCATATGATAATGGGAATGTTAATAGTAATAGACGTATTATTGCAAGTATGACAACATATCCTGTCTTTGATTCAATTGTTGATAGTGGTATTGATACCTTGTGTTCATTACTACTATTATTATCATTTTCTATTTGCTTTGTACTGTTGGATGAATCTTCATCGTTTGCAATCTCAATATCGTATTGATATGCAGTGAAGCCTGGTTGTTTATTATCTTGAACTGCTGGTATAAAATCATCTATATCGTTCGGAAATGTTGCAATCACATTGTTATTTGTTTTACTTTCAAACGATGAATCTTGAAAACGACAAGGTATCGATGAATTATTATCAAAATTATTATGTTCACATGGTATGCGAGCAGCATCATAAAGAGTTATATTACCATTATTACTACCACTACTACTACCCTTGTTTGTAAAATAAATGTAAAGTATTAAACTATCAGATAACCAGGCACCCAAGGCTGGTAGTAGAAACATTCTCAATAATGCAACAAATTGTTATTGCAATGATATGGTATTTTGTTTATGTAGTAACAGTCGTTTTACCTGTGGCTGGGCACCAGCAAATATGATATCAGAAGATTCCCCAATGTATACTAGATCAATATTGCAGCAGTAATGGCATGTAGAACATGATATTGGTGCACAAAGAGCCGCAGTGATTTGACTTTTGACTTTTGCTTTCCGGTATCCTTTTGGTACTGCAGTTGCAGTTTCGATACGTCATAACCTCACGCCTCACACTTAAAAATCTACAACTTGTGCAATTACAGAGCACGCACAAGGCACAGTATGGATGGTATTGTTATTGCGTTGATAGATCTAAATCTTCATCCAATAGGTAGCTGTCTACTATGTGCAAGTAGTATGTTTAGCATACGGTGTGAAAGGACTCGTCGTATTTTTTTAGCAGGGTATATCGATAATATAATCTAGTTGCCAAACAAGTGGACTGAAATTATATCAAATAGTCTTGGAAAATACGTATAAGTAGTAAGATATGGGTAACAAACGTGATAATCCATCCTCCAAAGGATTGATAAGAGCCTTTTTAATAGGTATTCCACTGCTTTTCCTTAGTGGAGTGGTATTATATGGACAGTGCAATGTTATTAGTAGTAGTCAACCGAAAGAATCAGCCTCATCAAAAGCATCATCTGCTTCTGCATCTTCTTCCATCAAATCAAGCACAGAATTGACAATATCTACTACCACAACGACGAATATATCAGACTTTGAATTAGCAAAACGTGAATCTCTGGGATTCTTTAATGACATACCATCTCACACATGGGTTCAAATAAGAGATAAAGTACAAAGTATGTCTCCAAACTTCAATACATATTATCTTCCCTGGAATATTAGCGAGGCTGGTAAGATTGGCCGTCGTAACACACCTGGTGCATTCTATCAAAATCATTATGAACCGGATTTCGTGTGCCAACACGAGGGTAGAATAGGTAGATTAGGAGATGGAGGAAAGTGGATTTGTGATCCTCATAGAATTGCAATGCAAGATGAATGTTTGGTATACTCGGTAGGATCAAACAATGATTTTTCATTTGAAGAATCAGTATTAAAAGATATTGGACCACATTGTGAGATTCATACATTTGACTTTGGAAATTTCAAAGAAGGTGCAGCTAAAGTCGGATATCGATTGCATAATGGTGTAAATAAGACAGCCGTGAACTATCATCAATATGGACTTGGATTAGATAACCCTCCAAAGTACAAAAGTCTACAAACAGTTGTCAAAGAACTAGGACACGAAAATAGAATTATAGATATATTCAAGATAGATTGTGAAGGTTGTGAATGGGAAACGGCAAAGCATTGGTTCGAAGCTGATGTTACATTAAGACAGATCCAAGTTGAGCTACATAAAAGCAATATGGAGACAACACCACAATTCTTTGACATGATGTATGATAATGATTATGTGATAACACATAAAGAGGCCAATATCGAATGGACGAATGCACAGGGAACGTGCATTGAGTATGCATTTCTCAAACTATCACCCGAATTTCATGCTGGATATCAAAGAATGAAAGGTGGTACCTACAAGACTACTAATAGATAAGGCTGGTTGACTGTGCATAGGTATACGTATCTAAGCTTAGCTGTTATTTCATTGTTGACATTGGTATTTACATCTTTATTATTATTATGTAATGATGATATAGGATTAGCTGTTATATCGGTAGAGATGGAAATATCTGAGTTCGAACAATGTCAATATTCTGAACATCGTTGACACTCGTTCTCGATGAATATTGCACCTCCAAAGGTGAAACGGTGCTCATTGTTTGTATCCTTAACAACAACGCCGCCACCACTGTTAGGCACAGCGGTGGCTTTGTCATTTATTCCACTAGCCGCCTTCGGCGGGCTAGCGCGTTGCGGTCAGGAATGCTTACAAGTGGATGCTGTAAAGCAGGATGGAGTAGCCGAAACAGGAGGTAGTTTACTTGTAAAAGAGTACCATATGAATATCCTAAATGTTTCATAAACCGAGTTAGCTTTTATCTATTTATTAGCTGGTTTTGATGGTAGAAAGTCTATTGGCTCTGGTAACATGTTGTTCTCTTCAGTTCGCTTCTTCCTTTTCCGGACAAGGTTGTCTTGATTCCACCAATATCCATAAGTTTGATCCTCCTTTAAAATAGGGCAACTCTCTTCGTGTTCGATTGCATCATTCAATATACGAAATGTCTGCTTACAGTAAGAACATCCAAACTTCAGACTTGGGCATACTGATACTCTATTGTGATTGTGCATTGCCGAGCCAACAAATTGAGAAGTTTTCTGATTGTAAAGATGAATGTAGTATCCATAGTCGTCCCACTTGAGTTGAAATGAGTACTTGCATTTTTTTGAGTGCTTACAAACAAACTTTTTAACTCCTGGCTTGTAACTTCTGCATACTACAGGCGATCCTCCTTTCTCGGATGCATATTCAATGTATTGGATGAGTGCTTTGAATGTTGCACATTTGTCAGCTTCTTTTGGATCATCTGGGGTAGGAAATTGTAATGTGGAGAAGTATAATCTCACTCCTCGTGAACTTTCAAGATAGTCACATATATCTCTTGACCTTGGGATAGTGTATGATTTCAATAGGTCATCGATTGGTATGTTATGTTGAAAGTAGCGAGGAAGATCGAAACAATGTTGAGTCTGAACAGGTATCACAGCAAGCATAAAACGTCCAACAAACTCTTCTTGCTCGTCCTCTGTTGTACAATCAATAACTTTTCCATAATCTCTCTTCCTTCCTTTTCGTGTATCCCATTCTTCTTCAACAAACATCAATCCTTTTTCCCTTGTATTGATAACTTCATATAGTTGTTGTCTGTTTGGTATACATCCATTCTTCGCCAATTCAGATATCACATATCCTCTTTCACGGGATCCTCTCCTATATGACATTGCAATATCCGATGCATGTGTCTTACTATAGTACCCAAACTGTGATACATTTGTCATCATTATTTTGTGTATTGTTCTTCTAATGCCTCTAAAGTTTGGTAATAGAGAGTACTTCAAATGCTTTGCTGTGGATATAATTTGTTCGGAGGTTAGTTGTTTTGGCGGAATCAATATTTCCTCGACTACTTCATCACCATGGCAAGACATATCCTGGCCATACTCAGGGTCGTAACAATTAGACGATGAAATCTTTTTCGTATGTAGATTGATTAAATCATTTGCGAGGTACCTGAATTGCGCTGCCACTCGAAGCATGCTTGTCTTTTGCCAATGAAAAGGATGATGTTTGAATGAGTCTTTACTATACACGTCAAATCTCTGTGCAAATTTGCAGATATTATCTGCATCTTCTAAAAGACGACGCATACTATTATGCCACGTGCTCACAGTAAATCGGTCACTTTTGAGGAAGTATTGTGATTGCTTTCCATTTTCTTTTAATATTCTCGAAGATTGTTTATGGAATTTTTTCTCGAAGGAGTATATGGATGCTAGACAATCGGCTAGTACAACTGAATTTGTATCATGCTGGGTTACTTGGTTGCCGATTATATTGCCTTTGACTAATTCCATTATATTACCATTGACGAAGTCCCCGGGACGGCTAAATGGCTGGAACTCGAAGGAAGTAGCTTTGTTGTTGTTTGTGTTGTTGTTATCGACATCATTATCTGGTTCCAACATCTTTGCAATATATAGTATGTAGTTCACTACAACAACTTTGTATGTAGAGAGGGCAGTAGGCAGCGTTGCTATATTGTAGTTCACTACAACAACTTTGTATGTAGAGAGGGCCGGCAGTAGGCAGCGTTGAGAGTTGAGAGGTGGCATGAATTTGAGATTTAGGTATGTCTTAGAATACTGTCACTCATGTTGTTAGCAAATATTACACATTTTCTAAGTAATGATGTGTCAATTATCATATTTCCCACTACGTGACGGTGCAATTAGCGATGCTGTGAGCGATAGTTGAAGGTAGGAATCAGTAGTTTTCATAAGGTATCTTGGAGGAGCTAACCCAAAAAATCACACCGACGGAGCTGCTTTCAATATAGGATGCACCCCCAACAACAAAGAAAACAAAGACCGAGTTACTGGACCAACACCAATATTAACCCCTGTTAACCCTAACTTACCTCATTACTTGACCGTTCTATCGCTAATATATTCCACTTGTAATAGGTGCAATTTGTTTACTAAACAACAACACCTAAAAAACCAAGTGAGGTATGTGATCATGTGGTGCCAATAGCGCAGAGCCAGGAGGATATTAGCCAGGTCGACGATGATTGTTAATTGTAGGAAAATATCAATATATTGATCTTACGATCTTACGGCTCCAGTCTGCCAATGGCTGTAGATTAAGAGAGACGATACCACATTCACTTTGTAAAGTTAAGATGTGTTGATTTATTGTGGCTGATAGTATCGCTCTCCACTTGAGGGGAAGAATGAATCGTATACAAAAATAATGATATATGGGGTGGTAGAGTCTTCTTATCATGGTGGTGGAAGGGCTGTAGACGTCTTTCAGACTTGTTTGTTGGGATTATCGACATGATTTATTTTTTACAATTCTATCACAAACTAACAAATATATATAACCCTCTCTCTCCCCCCCCTCACAACTTACACAGAAGTATTAAATACACATCTTATACTAAATTATAATCTATAATAATGGGAAAAGTTCACGGATCATTAGCTCGTGCCGGTAAGGTTAAGGGACAAACACCCAAGGTCGAGGCCCAAGAAAAGAAGAAGCAACCCAGAGGAAGGGCTAAGAAGCGTATGCAATACAACAGACGTTATGTCAATGTTGTTACTGGTATGGGAGGAAAAAGAGTTGGTCCTAACTCCAATGCTGATAAGATGAAATAAATATAACATCTAAAAAATCATATATATTGAATTATAATTGATGGACACTGTGTTTCCTGTCTCATTTGTTACTTTCGACCTATTTAACCCTGTTTAGTAAGCAGAGGAGATTTCAATGTTATGCTTTCTTTTGAAGCTGCTGAAGACTGAGGATGTACAGTTAATTTCATCTAATTGACTGTCTGTGACCATTTGACCACTTGGGGTATCCTGCACAAATTACAACTACTCATGACTCATGATTATCTAGAGATAACACCATCAACTACTATTTTTTTACACATGCTTTCAATTCACACATCATAATATATATACAGCAGCAATGGTCGCAGTCGGCAAGAGTAGTAGTATATTCCTGGGATGGGCTGCAACAAAAGGTATTCAGACGCCACTGGATCTTAAGCAACGTGACGACGGGCGATACATGATATGCAAAGAAGATATCACCGAATCTAGTGATTTGCTAACAATTCCCCTTCAATCATGTATTACCGCCGATACATTAGAAAGCTTAGCCGAACGTCTGAAATATGAAAAGGATAAAGGAGAAGAGTCTAATTATGCACCATATATTAATGTCTTACCGACATTGGAAGATGAGAATCTCCTTACGTTGCCTCGGTTTTGGAATGTAGAGCGTTTGGAGAGAATAACTGATGGAGGACAACTAGAAGCAAGGATGCTAAATGATAAACGAGATGATCTAGATCAATGGGCGTAAGTAATTTGCATGTGGCATCAATATAATACAATTGTTTATACATTTACTTATGCACATGCATTTCTTTGCATACATATCAAATATCAATGTGCAACTTACACCAATACATACACCAATACGTATAGTCTTGCATGTGTGGATAGCAGAGCAAATTTTCTTGGCCAAAGGTTCTCAATGACTCCTGTGTTAGATATGATAAATCATGATTCTTCAGTTCCGACAAAGGCGAGAATAAACAAAGACAAGGGCTTCTCTGAGTTTGGAGATGTGCTGTGTTTAGAATCAGGTCGGTCATATGCAAAAGGAGATGAATGCTTCATATCTTATGGAAATTTGAACAATCTTGATACACTGGTAGATTATGGTTTTGTCACCAAAGGAAATCCCTGCAATTGTGAGAGTATCAATGTTCAAATGATCGGCAGAGAAACCATATCAATCACAGTTTATGCAGATGGATCAGTGGATAATGGGGCTAAAGCAAACTTGAGATATGTAATGGCCAACGAAGAAGAATTGGAAATCTTTTCTTCAATTGAAAAGGGAGCTGGTCTTGGAGTATTGACAAAGCCATTGTCAGATAGAAATGAGCTAGATGTCCAATCTTTCATCGCGTCTACATTGGACGAGGCAGCATATGACGCAAGAGAGGGCGCAACTGCAGCAGGAGAAGATACACTTGTAAAAGTATACTTGGAGGAGAGAGCCAAACTGTTAGACTTAAGTATACAGCGAATCAAAGCAAAGTATAAAGACTTGGAATATTGAGTATTAAAAATACAATTTATAGCAAGACTACCCAATATGTATACTGTATTCCGCTATGAAAATGATTCCACACAGCTACTGAAGCTTTTATCCCATGTCTCTACTTCAGGATGTTGTGATAGAACGTCTGCGGGCAAACTACTGGTCTCATTCAATTGATCGATTTTATCAAAGCTTCCAAAGAAATTGATTGTTCCATCTTCATACTCAAAGAAGAACTGAGGATAATTACCTCGTATGCCGCTTATATCAAATAGTTTATTCCTCCTATCTCTCTGCTCACCATCCATGCCATCAACGATAGTATGAGGTACTTTTCTAGAAGCAAACCAAGATAAAGCTTTTTCTTGATTACTCGATTGTGTTCTATCATGACATCCCAAGCTAACCAAGCATATAAGTTTTTTAGGATCACTCATTATTCTTATTTGATGTGCTCTTTGATCTTGATAACGTCGAACTATATTACCCTTTCGATCACTTATACGCTTTCGTGGAGACACTTCACTAATATTATTATTTGCAACATGAATTTGTGTGACAAGTAAGATAAAAGAGATAATTAATGTGTTAATAATAAGTGACATAAATTATATAAAAGTATACAGAGTATGCAGTTGTGTAGCTATTGAATTGCAGTGCTCCCATGAGCAACAACATATTTACTTAGTGTAGTTGCCTATTTTGTCCTTCATTTTCATTTAGTCTTCTGCCATAGTGCTGTGGCTGCTTTCCGACTTTCATGTTTGAGAACTCCTTCAACAGTGTATCCCCCGCCCCCGGCTTTGCTGATCTCTCCAGCACACTGTACGGACATACAGTAGATCTCTTATTGTTTCCTGACTGTTTCTTCTCCATAACGCTATCATGCAACTTTACCCACACAATAGCAGAGCGATGTGATAGTCAATAGAAGGAGGACAATAACTTGGCCGTATGGCCTTGCTATTGGCGGCTATGTGTCGTCAATATACTATAATATAGTGAGGTACCTCTCCTCATATGATAGTATCCTCAAATCCTCTCTGGGGGGACTGAAATTTCCATCTGTCACGAGTTCTACTTTGTAATACAGTAACGAATCTATTAGGCTAACAGTGTGGTGCCGTCCCCGTCCTACAAACTATACAAGAATACTACGGAAGGCGTAATATTCATTCATTGTTGGAAGTGTTTTACGTGAGTTGTGCATTATACTATTATACTATTATTATGCAGCTAATAGCACACCCAATAAAACAACTAACCACCATCATACAATCTCAATAAACTCTCACCACCCAGCAACCCTGCCACAATAAATATATGCCAAGAGTGGTATTTGCATACGAATTATCGTATAATACCATATCTGGTGACTCCATCCACCAATACCAACCTACTATCAATACCAACACACAATAAAAAAACAACACTTGCACCATCCAATCAACGACAATACCAGTATATTCCCAAGGTATTATTAATTTGAGGTGAGATTAATCTTATTGATATTATGCATATTGTGTAAATATTTATACTTATTCTCACCATTAATAACCGTTAATAATAACCACCAGAACTCTATAGTTACTACATACAATGGGGAAGAAACAGAGAAGAACTAGCACAAAAAAGAGTAGCGGTACATCACCTACTACTCCCCAGAGTAATTCGGATGCCACTGCCCTGACAAGTACGTTATAATTTATTATGATATGCAACAGATTCATTCTCTAATTTGTATTTAATACTTACTTTTATTTATCCTTTATTATCCTTTAGAAAGCAAAGATATTGAAGGTGCCAAGCTTCTATATAAAAATGCCCTTCAAATTATTGGTGACAACTCTGGTGAGATGAGTGATAACTTGCAAGCCGCAATAGATCATTTGATCAAGGGGATGCATTTAGTTAAGGGGTCAGAGGAAGATGCAAAGGAGTTGGCATGTCGTATAAAGCACACTATCACCGATTGTTTTCAACAATTAGCTATTCTTGAAGACCGGTGCTTATCTTTAAAAGAACTTGACCTGTGTGAGAGTCTACTACACAGTGCTATTAAGGATGCTTCTACTGAGAAAGAACATGCAATATGCTGTGAAGCACTTGCAATGTTTTCTCTCCTTCGAATTGAGAATACAAGTAACATTTGTGGTACTCTTTTGATACACACCAAATGTACTCTTGATGAATGTGCTGGTTTTGTAATGGGTGTGAAAGATGTTGATGATAAGATTAGGGAATTGCAGGCAGCATGTATGAGGTACATGGCAGAGTCATCCAAATATATTACTCCAGACGCAATTTTACGTACAGAAGTGCAGGCACAAGCTCACCCCGAATCTAGTCAGAACATTCGAAGTGGCAGGAAGCTATATAATGATGGTAATAGAGAGCACCGTGCCGAAAATTATAGAGCAGCCATCATCAAGTACAAGGAGGGACTACCTCTAGTACAAGGACAGGAAAGAGATGCAGTGGTATTGACAGTTAAGATGACGAAGAATCTTATACTAAGTACTGTTGCTCTCGCTCGCCAGGAAGAGAGAGATATGACTAAGAGAGAACGTGATGAGCTATTTGTTCTCGTTAGGAAAGTTCTTTGCTGTAAGTTACCAGAGGACGATGTTATCAAGTTATGTGAGCGGGCGGCAATGCTTTGTCTTCAGTGTATTGAGGATCCTAGTACATCGCCTCAACTGCTAATGGATAGCAACTTACGATTGGTGGAGTTTGTTAGCATTGTAAGGCACTCAACTTTGAATGGAATTGAACGCCATAAAGAGTCGTGTGAGTGTTATCAAAAGAAGGCACTGGAAATCGTGCAGAAACGTGAACTAGGTGAGTTGTGTGAGGTGGTGTTCCCAAATTATGTTTGTTTCACAATTACTAAGTAACTATTCAATCTCACTCTCGTTCTATAGATTGTGAGAAGATGGACACCGATGTGCAAATTCCGGACATTGAAACTACAGATGAATTTGGTGATGATTCATTTCTGTATAACGATTATGCCATCCCTTTCAGTGTTATTGAAGAGTGTCAACAACTTGTGAAAGATGGAGCGTCAGGCAATCGAGCTTTAACTGCAACAATCATGATGTATCAAATTCTCAAGGATGATCAAGATGGCAAACTGTCGTCGAAGCAGATTGTGGAGAGGAATATAGAAGCGTGGAAAGAATGGATTGCTGCCATGAATGAGACCAAGTCTTACAAAGGCAGGACTAATTCAAGTGATGTACTAAGTGAGAATACAGATGTTGCAGTCAATTTACATTGGGGTACTCCAATCTGTCTAGAGAAGACAAAGGACAACGAAGGCACAAACTGCTTATGGGATGGTAACGGATGTATTTCATTTGTCAGGAAGAGTATCCCCAGCTCTTTACATCACGAAGCTTGTGGTGTGAGATTGACTGATGTAGACTTTGAGAAACTCAAGGAGAGGATCACTATCGTTGATCATCACTGTGGCATTCCTCTGTCGAAGGATGGGCATGACCAAGAGTTCAATCATCAATTACCGAATGAGCTTGGAATAACAGAGGCTCAATACAATCTATTTTGCATTTTAGCTGGTGCTCAACATCCTTGTTACCATTCTTCATTGGGGAAAGGACCTTTGCCAATGATATCAATGTCAGTGCCTGTTCATGAGAAAAGATGGGGCAACTGTAATCGATGCAAAGCAGGCAAGATTATCTTCTGTGGGAATTCATTTCATCCTGAGAATGGCACTTCGGGTTATTTGTCAAATGTACTCATTTGGACACCGACACGATTATCAGATTGTGACACGTCAATTGCATCCTGCTTTAAGAATGTCACTGATCTACAAGTCAAAGACAAGACCCGATTCTCGTTCCGTATGGCAAAACATGATGACAAGACGGACGAAGAGTTACGTCTTATGGCTGAAGGATGTCGAGAGGATTGTGCCAGGGGCGGTAGGCATTGTCAACAGAATAGGAAGGAATTGAATGAGTTGACTCAGAAGCTTGTTAATGCAAAGTCTTCAAATGCTCAGGGTCGAGCCCGATCAAATCTTGTCAAGGCAATCAAGGTCAACTCCATTTCTGGTAAGAAGCGAGGGAAGTCACAACAAGCCACTATGCTTGGATACATGGCCTACATCAACAATCTTGATAGTGATCTAGTTCAATCCTTGAGTAGCGCTCTTGGTGTTGATCCCATCACGCCGAAGCTATACACGAATTCAAAGACAGGTATTACAAGTATGACGCCATCCTATGAGCACGGTAGGAAGGAGGGTAGTGGTATGACATCTGTTGCTGCAGGCACTAGGAAGTTGCCCAAGAAGGGTACTGGTATGACTTCTGTTGCTGCAGGCACTAGGAAGTCATACAAGTGTAAGAAAATGGAGACGGCAGTGCAAGCAAAGTTGGACGATGATAACCTTACTGTATTGCAGGCACTAAGAAAGGGTGGATTCGTATTCAATGTCCCAGGCACTAAACTGAAGGCAGATTCCGAGGTTATTGAAGAAACAAGTGAAAAAACATACAAAACATTATATTCTAATTTTCGTCAGATGAAGAAAAGAATGAAGAAGGCGAATGCAAAGTAAGATTACAATGGTTGGAAATGCAAATACATATAAAAGATAGATCTCTATATATTCATATGTTATGATAATGCTGTATACAAAGAATAGTACCACAATTGACAACTCACCTCATGCACCAAATATATACCGCACAAACGATATTACCGTAGTACACACAGTACTCTATTCAATAGTCAAAGCTTGCTTGAATGACACGAACATCGAGAGAAAAATGACGTGATCTTTTTAATGCTAGTTTGTCTATCCCTTACGCCTAGTCTTTGCACAAAGGAGGGATGATGATCACGAATAATATGCAATTGTTGTCAGTGAACCTAATACTAGACAATATATTAAACGATCTTTCAATTGGTGGTGGTTTGCTGCCTTTGTATAAAAAGATACCATGTGGTATCCTTTTTTAGGAGAAGAAGTCTTGCACATTACTTCGTATAAGGAGTATATATGCGCGCTCGGTTCTCAGTGAATGGACCAAGATAATATGTGGCAGGGAAGTCAAGTTATTCGATAGTATTAGAAACCTTATTTAATCTATTCTATGAATAGGTTCCTATGTTGTCTATAGACAAAAAAGGAGCAAAAACTTATGTCAGAAGAGAAGCTGACGAGATCAGTTTATGAAATGTACTCTGTCACATCATCATTAGGTCTCCAAAGTTTATCGTCACTATTGATCTTGTCGATCTTCAGTTCTACTATCTTTGTTTGTTAAATCATTTGAAGTGACTTATCTTGACAATAAAGCGCAACAAATCTCACTCACCTATGATCATTGCTCAACAAGAGATCTTTCAATGGCTTCTCGAATCTCTTCTTCTTCATTCCTAAATATAATCCGCCTCCTCCTTCGTATGTTGCCATTGAATTCTCTTCCCCTGTTTTGTTGATGTCCAACTCCTCTTATACCTTCGGCTTGCCTATCAACATCACCAAGATTTGGTCGTTGACCAGTATATTGGGTGACCACCTCAAATAAAACGAGGGCACAGATCAAGCGTATGGAAACATAAATAAAGCTGTCTGCAAAGAACAATATCATTCTCCGCCACATTCGAACAGTCAATGATAGACTCCTGGACATTGCAGACCATAAAGTACTTTGAGGGTTTAGAAATGATGCAGTAATGCACAAAGTACCGACAGCCGCTGCAAAACGAAGTGGATTCCGAATGAGGCTCAGATTGTTAAGTGCTTGAGCTTCGGCATTATCAATACGTTCCATCAATGTCCGTCCTTCTTGTGTTTCTCGTTCTAAAGCATTAAGCCCTGATATAACGGATGCATTACCATATGGAGCATTATTCTTGCACTTGTATGCTTGACATCTTGATCGAACCTTCATACAAGCCCAACAAAAGTCAGCTCGGCATCGTACACATTTGACATGATTACATCCTCCGTCTTTTAGAATTGGCGACGAACACTGTGGGCATGGACGTGTATTCGAGTCTTTCCATTGTTCTGTAGCTGATTCTGATGCATCGGAAGAGACAGGCTCAAACTCCGAAGATGCTAACAGTTGGAAATCCTTCTCACAGCAGGGACAGGTGACAGTTACTGGTTGTATAATTACCCGTCTTGCAATCCTAGACAACAAAAGCCTTATCAGATGTGGTACAATGGGAACTAATACTGAGGGTGCTAACGCTATCATAATTTGAAGTATTGCTGATAGTCTATCACCAGTTGGTTGTGTAGTTGATCTTCCTGCACAAATCATGTAATAGATAATGTATACTAGAAGAATGGACCCAGGCCCTCCTGATGCCAACCTTAATAAATATTCTGCCTTTCTCTCTCGATCTTCATTTATCCGGTATTACAATCAGTAACGTTGTTGGTTTATTGGTTATTGATGTTGTGTGTACATAATTATTATTGATTCCTGTTCTCTCATTATGTGATACAACTGCATGATTTAAATTAAATAAAACATTCAACAAACATTCAACAAACCTTGAACAAACTTTCAACAAACTGTTCACACACATCATTTCACTTCGTCTCAGAAGATGCTGTCCATGAGATCATCTAATTCGTCGCCTACTATTTGATCATGTTCATTCTGATTCCTACTTCTCCAACTAGCAAGCAATGCCTCATCATATTTTGATTGGTCACTAAGATACTCATATTTTGTTCCATCCATTGCAATCTTTAGCAATCTTGCCAATAAACTGTCATCTTTTCTTAGTCTTGTAAAGTATTTTTCTGTTGCTGATTTGTTTATTGGTATACGAATATCATTGTTGCTTGGACCCATATCCACTCCTGCTTCCATACTTGCTATCTTCCTCTTGAATTCTTGCAGTTTATTCCAGTTTTGTGGTGTACTAAACACCTTCAAATAGAACATCAGACCATCATCTTTTCCGTCCTCATCGACATTGCGGCCATCAGTATTGTACAGTTTATATCCCCTATCTTTTAACATCCGCTTCCAAAGGTTACTAAAACGTTGATCCATTAATTTGATCCTTTCATCACAATCATCCACATCAGTGTATAGTGATTCGAGTATATCAAATACTTTTTGTAAAGTGTAAAGATTATTGTCTTCCCCCAATGGGACATTATTAAACACGCCATTGTTGAATGTACCTTGTATCAACCAATCTGCTCTATCTTCCTCATCATTTTCATATTCCGTAATAATCTCAATTGTATCATCGAGTGTGTCCCCGAACACTTTATCGTGGTGCATCCAATAGGGTACGAAGTCATTACTGTTGCCAACTTTAATGGTGAGGTAATACTTTCCACTATATTTTGCAACCTTGGCATTAGTGACACCAAAAAGACGAAGTATTTCGTTGAACATATCTTTCCCAATATGGTGTAGTATTGCTAATTGTGCCTCATATGGTATTGACTTCTTCTTTGATGCTTCTGCCATTTCATCTTCCTCATCATCACTACTATCATCTCTATGTATAGTGTACCGGAATGCTGGATCGGTGTAGTACTGTCCGTGATGATTCCCCGGGCGCGCTCTTTCTGGAAATACTAATGTGTATATGTCACTCAATGATCCACCTTCGCCATCTTTGATGTTAATTGATCCGGTTGGTCCATCTAGAAGAAGTAGAATCGACATCATCATCAATTTTGTGTCATCTAAAGATTCCTTATCTACCACGTCAAGAACGTATAATATGCCTACCCATTGTAAGTAATTTCGTATAGCGTTTTGCATGATTGTGTGTCTTGTATTTGGAGCGGTCATTAGAAAATGTGACTTTGTTTGTAATGACCGTTTACAATGTGTATCACTGTAATGCATAACATGACCTTTGTCTTCTGTAACAATGTCGACCTCATTGTTATTGGTTCTCTTCACTTTTTTGTCTTTGATGACTAGCTCATTGCTCGACGGGAAGAACTCCTCATGCTCTTGAGGATACTTAGACTTCAATTGCTCAATGGGTTGTTGTCTGAATATAATTAAATAATCGTTATATGCATCGTCGGCATATATTTCTTGTATTTTTGCCAATGTACCATCTTCTATTTCACCCTCCTCGGGGTACTGGTATGTTTCCTTTGAAAACTTATCAAATTCAATTTGTAGTTGAGCTCGTTTTGTTGCGTCTGTTAACGAATTGTCTCTCAAAATACTTTTGATCCTATCTAACATTGGCTTGATCTGTTTGTAATATGGTGCTTCATCAATGGCATCGACATGTTCCACCCATATCGTTTCGTCAAATACTCTGTAGAAGAGATGTTCTGTAAATGATTCCGGTCGGTGGTGCAAGAAGTGATGAATCTTCTTGAAACGCTCGGTTCTCAGCATACTACCAATTGTAATCCATGTATCGATCATTAATACCCCCTCAAACTCTTCACCAGTACCAAATAACGCCAAAATATCAGTTTCATAGTTATCAATAATATTATCCAATATACCCACAATATCAAGAAGTTCACCCTCACGTTCGGATGGACAACGGAGGAGCCATTCTAAGATCTTCCCAGGCTTAACATCGTATGAACAGGTTGGATTAGCCTCTCCTTGTTGACGAACAATAATATCCCGAACCTTGACCAAATTATCACTACTAAATCCTCCAGTCATTGGTAATTTATCAGATAATTCCATCAATTCATCAACAACATCCGGGTGTACAAACTTTTCATCCACCATATTCTCTGGTGGCATTAGCACATATATATGATGCTCTTGGCCGACCTTTATTTGTTGTTTAATTCGTTCCATACATTGTCCTGCCATACCAATCTTCACCATTGCCATATATTGTGTAAAAGTTGTATATTGCAGAAATACATATACACACTGACCATACTTTCTACCAGTAATATCATGTAACAATACCGTAAAGTCTTCAGGAGTAATTTCATGGAAACCCTCACATTCGTTCATACAGATGGAGTTAGCTCTATTCCATGCCTTTGTTTGGCGTGGAGTCATATATTGATGATCACAACTTTGACGGGGTATTCGGGCTTTACAACCAGCCAAATCAAACATTGTTATTTTGTCGGGTATTTTAAAATCCTCATGTACATCATGTGGATCTCTTTTTGTCCATTGGAGTTGATCGTCCTCATCGTCACTGCTATCTTCCTCCATATTATCTCCATCATTACTATTATTGGAATATTCTTCTCCTCCCATACTCTCATCTCCGTCTCCAACTTCTTCCATATTATCATCCTCACTACAAGTATTATCATTCTCTTGATCACTATCTGATTCAGACTCTGATGAACTACTATCATCATCTGACTCTGATGAACTACTATCATCCTCACTATCATCACTAGTACTACCATTACCATCCTCACTATCGCTACCAATATCAGAGTTCATACCTAGATCTAAATCACTATTATCAGTACTATATCCACTACTATCATCGTTTGCGACAACAAATAGATTTGATTGAGGATATGTGTTTGTGATAAGAGTAACCAGAAGAATTGAGGCAATATAGAATTTTGTTGAATACATTTTGCAGTTTTATTATATAGTTATGATTGGGTGAGTATATTATTCACTACTGCGCTTTAGTTCAGCAATGCTCTTAATCGGGGGCTTTGAGCATGCCGCCAGACAGACCGTTTTTGAGGAGGATACTGCGTGTATAACATGAAGAGATGAGTTGAGACTCGACTGATATAATCTTATACTCTATGATTGGGATATGGATAAATACTCTATAATGATATAATCTTATTGTTAATTGTAGAGTGTATTGCAGTAACAATGAAAGCGTCACATCATAAAGCTGCACCCCAGAGTAGACCACCGAGCTCCCGTCCATCAAAATCCAAACCAAGCACCAGACAAAAACTATACCCCATCTATTCAATCAATACATTATCTCGATCTAATCTAAATCATAAGCATCCTATACCTAGATTACACAAACCACCACCACCACTACCTCAAATAATTGGTAATAAGAAGCATGCAGTCTTTGCATTAATACATTTCCTCTTATGTTTAGCTGTTTATATATTGATATTAGGATTGATATTACCGGATATCTATTTACCAATTGAAACTACCAATGTCAGCGTGAGGGATCAGTTTTATTTCAAAAGTCGGGTAGATATTGCTAATAGAACAAAGACTACACCTCAAGTTAAGGTTCATATTGGAAGATGGTTAAGAGATATACGTCTAGTGAGGAGGGAGAAGAAGAAGAAAAAGCAATGCCAGAAGCCTAAGAACAAATTTGTTATTAGAGATGATAAAGTTGAAGAGTATAAGAAGTACAGTGAAACAAGAGATTAGATAGTGTAAGGTAAATGTTCATATATGCATATATTTATTGGTTACCCGCCACAATTAAAAATTCTTCTTCTCACTTTTTTTTAAAACCTATCTACAATCTACTACTCTCTCATAAATCTATCGACTTGCTCACACCATCATGAAGAATATTATTGTCACCGTTCTGTCGGTGATTCTCTGCATCTTTACCGCAGGGTTTGGTTGCATTGGTACACAGACCTACGTTGCTGAAGCGGCACAGCCGGTGAGTGTTTTAATCTCTTCGTTTACTTCGTATTAAAATAATTATCTCTCGATCTAAACACATCCACATTGTTATTTTGCAACACAGGCTGCGCCAGGAAATACTGCTTTTGCATTAGCAGCATTATCAGCATTTACATTGATTAATGATACTGATGCGGCTAATGTAAGAAGTCATATTATTTATCCATCTCGTCATTGCTACATTGTTTTCTAACGTAACAATAACAAAATCCCCCTCTTCACCTAGTCGAATGATGCTGCTATGAATGCACTGACTCTAACAGGCATGACAATGTTCTGGAAAAAAGTACGCCAAACAGTCAGGACTAGACCAGTAAAGGCTTCAATTGGCTTTAAGGCACTCATCATGGGCAAACATCCGCCATCGATGCCTAATACCTGTGACGTCACTCTTGAAACAATTGACGGTGAGCCCGGCTGGCTGGCGTTGACGGATGTGTCTGGATTTGCCACGTGGGTTGGAGAGAAAAGTGTTAAAGGATTCAAGAAAATGATGAAAGCCTGTAACTTTATTGTCCATCATAAAAGTACCGGAGAGCTCATAGCTGGCGATAATGAAAGGTCTTTGGTACAGAAAGCATCCGATGCTGTGCTTTACATCAAACATCCCATGCTTGACTATACCAATCTCGAGTCGATAACAAGGGACTTGATCGATACGAATGTCAAAGCAGTAGCAAGTCTAGGAGTTAAGACGGAACATTCCAAGTACAAAGAGTACATCATGCCTGCGATGATCTTTTGTTTAAGAAAAGTTGTTTGGGTCTTAGCAACTGTATGCATCGGAGGAAAGTTGTATGAGTGGTGGAGTAGTAGTCTCGAAGGAGAAGAGAAGATATGCTACAGTCAAGCTGATGCATTAGAATGGATGGATACCACGACCACAGCAGCAAAGGCATTTTTGTCTAGGCTATATAAAAAATCAATAGCAATCGGTGGTGGGTCAGTTACTGACTCATTTGAGCGTAAAGCAGTGTTAGGAGGTCCTGCTAGAAATCCTAAGGACTCTGAAGAATTTCAGGTTACTGCAAAAGCTGATAACTGTAATGAATACGGCGTAGTTGAGCCTGCTCCTTCTAATGCAGACATTGAACCATTCAATCTTCCAGAGATCAAGCAGCCATCCAAGTTTAACAGCCTTGTTGACGAGAGTAAAATGTGCGAGTACTTGGAGGAGTGCGAAGAGGAGGGTGGAACAGCACTCATTAGGAGTCAGCACAACCTACACTGGGAGGAGATTACACCAGAGGAAGGCGAGAAGTTGAAGGATGAAGAATTCGATCGCATGTTCTGTCCAGACTTGGACTCCGACTACGAGTCTGACAACTACTCTGAATACACCGGTACAGGCGAGTGCCAATGCGGTCTCTGCGATATGTGTGAGTACGACTCATTCTAGACAATGTCTTTTGGTTGTAAGTGTCACAAGTCTGACGGACAGGCTAGGAAAGTGACACAAAGCTAGAGACACTGACTCTGATTAGACACCTCTCGAGTTGCCATAAGTTTGACGGTCAGACTAGGAAAGTGGTACAATCTCTATATAGATAACTTGATAAGGCTTTACTAATTGTTAGGAAATATCCTCCCCTACATATAACAAAGTAGACTGCACTTCCACCCTTATCAACCACTGCAACTTGTGCCACTATAATATTTGTCAAGCCTGTTAGAGATACCAGCGGGACTAAACATTCTGGAGTTACAAAGCCACCTGTCATATGATGTTTGCTTGTTGATGATTAGGACACGGTCGAAAGTCAGACATAGATCTTAGATAATCATCTCTTGTTTTTGTATCCCATTGCAACAAATGCTCTAATGCACTATTGTTGATAGATTCGCTATTGATTTCATCAGCAAATAGTCCTCCCTCTTTTTGTCTTTTGGATGAAGATCGTTTC